>Ga0310695_10003509_pt1 | contig 30592 bp, 30 predicted proteins | sample RumenRJG_04DNA_FD_203882 | JGI IMG/M metagenome (GOLD analysis project Ga0310695, IMG submission 203882) | Bovine rumen microbial communities from Lethbridge, Alberta, Canada - RJG_04 (v2) (version 2) | ecosystem: Host-associated > Mammals > Digestive system > Stomach > Rumen | place: Canada...
TGATTTCGATAAGGTTTGTGCAGTTCCGAAAAACATTGTCAGCGATGGCAATCGTACCGTCAGGGATAGAAATTGTCATCAAATCATTGTCTTTACACTCCCGAAGAACACCGTTTTCAATGACGATAAGTTCATCTTCAAATATTGGCAACAAGTTATCAAACCTCCTAAAAGGGTATATTATCAAAATATTATAGAAAGAATAGTATATAACACACACTTGACAATGTATATACAAAGTGCTATAATTATTAACAGAAAGGGGTGTTGAACATGACACAGATTAATTTCAGAATTGACGATGATGTAAAAGAAAGTGCAGAAAGTGCATTGAAAGCAATGGGACTTACTATGTCAGCCGCCATAACAATGTTTTTGACAAAAGTAGGCAGAGAAAGACGTATTCCGTTTGAAATCACTGCTGATCCGTTCTACAGTTCAGAAAATATCGCAGAGCTTGAAAGACGTATAAATAGTGTCAGAACCGGTAAAAGCATTCTCAAGGAACATGATCTTACAGAGGTGGAAGATGAATGAGACTGGTATGGCAGGATGAAGCGTGATGGCAGGATGAAGCGTGGGAAGATTATCTTTACTGGCAGACGCAGGATAAGAAAACGCTAAAAAAGATCAATAAGTTGCCGAACGATATTAAACGAAACGGTTATAACTGTTCCGGTAAGCCCGAACCTTTAAAGGGTAATTTGTCGGGCTATTGGAGTGTAAGAATTGATGAGCAAAACCGCATTGTATTTTGCATTAAAGATGATTGTGCAGAAATTTATCAATGTGGTACACATTATGGTGATAAGTAAAAACGAAAAACTCCGGCTGTTAATTTCAGTCGGAGTTTTTTGTGGCTTCAAGCCCCATTTTTGCTGACAAAAACTATTGACTTATTTGATACGATAAGATATAATAATTGTACAGGATGTTGTACAATTATTATTAAGAAGGGGTGTATTGGAATGTTAGCAGTAAATTATTCGACTATCAGAAACAAGCTTAAAGAATACTGTGATAAAGCTACAGATGAACATGAAACTGTTATTGTAACACGCAAGAACGAAAAAAACGTTGTTTTGATGAGCCTTGAACAGTACAATGACATGATGAAAGCTTTGAAAAATGCTGAATATCTTGCCAAAATTGACAGAGCGTTTCAGCAGCTTGAAGCAGGACAAGGACAAAAGCATGAACTCATAGAGGTTGATGACGATGAATAAACTATGGAGTGACATAGCATGGGACGAGTATCTTTTCAGTTTATTCTTTTGAATGGTTACAAATGCAAAAGCAATTCCAATACATCAAACCCGTACCTTTCATTCCGAACGGTACGGGTTTGGTTTTGGAGATTAAATCTCATTTTATTTTGCCAACAAAAAAATGATTTCTTTTCTGTCTGTGTTTCTTTATCAGGTATGTATTCAATAAGATTACCGGACTGACAATCCAAAGCACTTCCAATGTAGTATCAGTCCTCTTCGTCAGTATTGTCGAACAGGATAGTACCTTCATCATCAATGGTAAAGATCACGCTGTCGGTAGAACGATAGTTACCATAAACATCTTTGACATAGAAACTGTAGCCATAGTTAGCAGACGGCAGATAGGTGTATGTGACATCATCACCTTTCTTCCATGTATATGCCTTAGCTGTATAGATATCGCTTTCATCACCGGATTCATAGTAATACAGTGCTTCGATCTTGTCACCGGCTTTGAGGGACTTGATTTCACGGGCGGCAAAGCCGTTTTCATCAATGCCGTCCCATGCACCCTCTATATAAGTGCCTTCTTCATCCACGATGATACGCAGATTGGTGCGGTTGCCGTTCAGATTGACAGGTGCCGTATAGACCGCATAGACCTCATCATTATCGACAATATAGGAGGCTAACAGTGTGCCGTCAGGCAAAGCAAACCAATAGCCGTCAAAGTTATCATAGAATGTACCGCTGTCCCAGTCAGCATTGATATCATAGGTTTCGCCCAGTTCAAGATAGGTATCATCTACTGCCATAAAGATATAGGCTTCTACCGAAACGGCATATTCAAGTGATTCTTTATCCAGCACAAAACCATAATTGCCGTTTTCATCCAAAACGGGACCTTTTGCGAAATTGATAACCGAACTTTCTTCGTCTTCGGGTTCCTCATCGGCATAGCTGAAATAATTGTTATCTAACGTTTCTGTACTGATCCACTTACCGTTCTCATCAAAGAGCTGTTCATTGGAGTAGGCTTCCTCGGAATAACCTCTTGCAACCATATCCACTAAAGAAAGGTAATATGGGCTGGTGCAGACATCTGCAAAGATTTTCAATTCCTAGGAACCTTCTACATACAAAGGATAATACAGGGAAAGACCGGATGAGTTCTTATGACCGTTACCGTTCTTGTTGTAGGATATACAGTTTTTCATTGCTTTCAGTACGTCCTTGCCATCGGCGTAAGCCGTACAATTCTCAACAATACCGCCGATATCTACCATATTGGTATAGCCTTCGGATTTATTGTTGCCGCCGAAATTATCAGCATTGTTGATACCCCTTACAATACCGCTGAAAGCATTCGGAGCAGCATTGTAAAGACGATAAGCATATTCATTGAAAGCAATAATGAGATCGTCTAACTTTTTGAGGTCAACTACAGTGAGGGTGCAGTTATTTTCCTGATTGATAGCCTTACATTCATCATAGAAACTGTCTGTAATGACTTTGCCCAAGGCGGCACCGTCTGCTTCGGGATGTTCCGCCAGATATGTACCAAAGGTTGTATAATCCCAGCCGGAACCCGGTTCACACTCCTGAGAAGCATACATATAACGGGAATAGGTAGCCAGTACGTTGGCTGTTTCTATTGTACCCATCAGACAGGCATCCAGTCCGATAAATTCAAAGCTGTCGGTCATATCGGCATAGACTTCAGAAAATGCCTGATCGATCTCCCTCAGGGACAGTGAATCCTTATCAAACAATTCATCAAAGCACACGCCGTTGATACTGCCCGAACCGTGATCTCAGAATATTACGCCCATTTTATCAGCCGGATAGGAGGCAACACCCCATTTCAGAAAGTTTTTCAGGTTATCGGCATTGCCCATGCTGACTAATTTTTCAGTGCCGACATTGGTGATATCCTGATTTGTCACCACGTAACGCTCGGCCTTGTCTGCATGGAACATTTCATTGTTCCATGTTTTGGTACCGCCTGTCTGAATGACAAATTTCACTTTGTCACTGCCTTTGGCTTCCAGCATTTGTTGAATATCGCCGGTAGCAGCGGCAATGTTGGTTTCAAGGTCTGTACCACACATATAGACGAAGATTGTCCAGGTATCCTTTTCACCCATTTTGGTATTCTTTGCAGCCGGACGGGCAATCGTCATCGACCATTTTGCTGATTAGCGGAAAGTGTCAGAACGTTAACAGAATCGTCTGTTGAGGATGTGCTGTCCTGAGCCTCCTTTTTATCCTCGGAGGCTACTGTGCTGGTTGCTTTATTGGCGACAGAAGCCTGTTGATTGGTGTTGACCTTATCTGATTTTCCGGAACAGCCGGCCGCTGTCATCAGCACCATAGCGGCTAAAATAGCCAGTACTCTTTTTTTCATGCTGAATACTCCTTTCTTTAATTGTTGGGACTTTATAAATACTATAATATAATTTTACCATAATATTGCTGTTAGTGCAAGATTATAAAACGGTTAACTCAGGGCTTTTGAATATTAATATGGCTCCCTCTTTGAGGGAGCTGGCAGCTATGCTGACTGAGGGAGTGTAACTTGCGGTCAGTATATATCAGCGAAGCGGGAAATAGAACGATAAACATACCGGGTTTGTCATTTCGAACGCAGTGACGAATCTTTTAAGATCCTTCGCTTACGCTCAGGATGAAATATTGTTTATTTTAATGACAAAAACTGAGTTTATATTGTGATTATTATTAAGTTGTGTTATAATTACACTGATGGCTTGCTTTAGTATCGTTGCTGAATTCAGAGCATGCAATATATATTTTTTGCACCCTGAAACGATATAAGCTCAAAATAATATCAGGAGGTAATTTAATGAAAAGCAAATTATTAAAAAAGCTGTGTGCAGTATTGCTGTCGGAATGTATGCTGTTCGGTGCAGGAACGGTAAAATTAATACCGGCTGTAAGTACAGATCTGTCGGTTGTTGCGGCGGCAACAACGTCAGACGGCAATTTTCAGTACGAAGTCAACGATGATGGTGGTGTTACCGTTACAAAGTATCAGGGAAATGATTATGAAGTTATCATTCCCGACACTATTGACGGTAAAAAGGTAACGTGTATCGGAAACAGAGCATTTTTTAACAACTATGATATTTACTCAGTTATTATCCCGAACAGTGTTAAAAGTATAGAAGAGTATGCTTTTCATGGTTGTGTTAAGCTTGTCTCTGTAAATATTCCCGACAGTGCAGAAATGATAGGAGATTCTGCATTTTATTACTGTAGAAGTCTGACATCTGTGATTATTACAGATGGTGTTTCAAAAATCGGTGAAAGTGCTTTCAGCAACTGCGAAAAACTTAAAACGATATACATTCCCAATAGTGTAAAGATTATAGGAAACAAAGCTTTTTCCGGATGTATAAGTCTGACATCTGTTGATATTCCTGACTCTGTAGTAGTTATAGGGGATAACGCATTTTCCGGCTGCAGCGGTCTTGTTTCTGTCAATATTCCGGAAAATTTATCGGACATTGGAAGCGGAGCATTCTATAAATGCAGCGGGCTTGCAGATGATAACGGTTTTGTTATTGTAAAAGATGTGCTGTATAATTATTATGGTTCAAATAAATATGTTAAAATTCCGGATGGTGTGAAAGCCATTGGAAGCATGGTGTTTTATAACTGCAGAGGTCTGACAGATATCACTATTCCCGATAGTGTAAGAAGTATCGGTACTATGGCATTTTACAACTGCAGAGAACTGACCGATATCAGGATTCCTGACAGCGTAATTGAAATAAAAAGCTGGGCTTTTGCTCACTGTATAGGGCTGTCATCAATTTCTATTCCTGACAGTATTACGAAAATAGAAGAATTGACATTTTCAGAATGTTCAAACTTGACCTCGGTTACAATTCCTGACAGTGTTATCATTATAGAGCGGGCTGCATTTAACCTCTGCAAAAATCTGACCATCAACGGTGAAGCAGGCAGTTATGCGGAAACCTATGCAAAGGGAAACGGCATTAGGTTTCAAGCTGTTATTTTCCCTTTGAGCAACAAATCTTTCATTTCTGCCGATTCGGAGATTCTTGGTAATAGTGTTAAGGTTAACTTTGCATCGACAGGCGGTACAGGGACAAAGAAGTATGCCGTATGGTATAAGAAGTCAACGGCTTCAAGCTGGACTCAGGCTCAGGATTACAAAGACAATGCATCAGTTTCCTTCACTCCAGAACATACAGGAAAATATGATGTAAGCGTAAAAGTAAAAGACGGAGCAGGAACTATCGTTAAAAAAACATTTACCGTTACAGTAAATGCTGTACCCCTTGAGAATAATTCAAATATATCTGCGGATTCTGTTGTACTCGGACAAGCATTGAAGGTAACATTTGATTCGGCAGGCGGTACAGGGACAAAGAAGTATGCCGTATGGTATAAGAAGTCAACGGCTTCAAGCTGGACTCAGGCTCAGGATTACAAAGACAATGCATCAGTTTCCTTCACTCCAAAACATACAGGAAAATATGATGTAAGCGTAAAAGTAAAAGACGGAGCAGGAACTATCGTTAAAAAAACATTTACCGTTACAGTAACTGCATCTCTTGCAAATACTTCTGAAGTAGCTTCTGCAACAATAAATCTTGGCGATACAATCAATATCACCTGTTCTGCAGCGGGTGGTTCGGGTTTATATCAGTACGCTGTTTACTATAAAAAGTCAGCCGATACATCATGGAAAACAAAGCAAAATTATTCTTCCAATACCAACGTCACTATAAAGCCGGCATCAAAGACAGAATATGATATATCTGTAAAGGTAAAGGACAGCTCAGGAAAAGTTTCAAAGAAAGCCTTTACCGTAACCGTAAAGTAAATCAGGTTCATGCAATATGCATGTAATAAGTAAAAACCGTACCTTTCATTTCTGATCGGTACGGTTTTAATTTTGGAACTTATTGCCATGTCTGGTTATATTTGATTATCTTTGAGTGAATACAGCTGACTTGACATATCAAAAGATTAACAAATAATGAATTTTTGATTAAATTTGATTGAGTTTGATTATTTGTGCTTGACTTTAAATAAAAGTGTGCTATAATTTAATCATAGATAAGAGAACGGAGGCACAGATATGCTTACACATGAAAGGTATAAGAATATACTTGATTATCTTGCCGAACGTGATGCCGCAACAGTATCAGAGCTTGCACAGGCAACGGGTACTTCCGAATCAACAATAAGGCGTGACCTTGTTGCTCTTGATAAGGAGGGCAGACTCCGCAAGGTCTACGGCGGTGCGGCAGCTATAAACAGGACTGAGGGAATAAATGAGGATGAAGTAAAGATCAGGGAAGTTATGATGCCTGAGGAAAAGGAGCAGATAGCAGCTTATGCCGCACAGCTTATAAATAACGATGACTTCATCTACATAGACTCCGGTACGACCACTTCAAGACTTATAGAACATATCGGAAATACCAATGCGACATTCGTTACAAACGGTATAATCCATGCACAAAAACTTCTTTCCCAAGGTCTTAAAGCCTATATGCTCGGCGGCAGGATAAGATCTGTTACAGCTTCTGTTGTCGGCTCGGAAAGCATAAGAAATATGCTCAAGTATAATTTTACAAAGGCTTTCTTAGGTACTAACGGTATAGATATAACCGCAGGTTTTACAACGCCTGACAATGAGGAGGCTATGCTCAAGGAAAAGGCTATTGAAAAAAGCTTTGCAGTATTTGTTCTTGCCGACCACAGCAAATTCAGAAAGGTTTATCCCGTGACATTTGCCGAACTCAGAAAGTGCTGTGTCATAACCGATAAATTGCCGTACAGCGGCTTTTTAGATAAAACAGTTATAAGGGAGGTGACAAAATGATATACACACTGACGCTTAATCCTTCTATCGACTATGTTGTCCATATGAATGAGTTTATAGGCGGCATAACAAACCGTACTACAAGCGAGGAATATTTTATCGGCGGAAAGGGTATCAACGTATCATGCATACTTGCAGAGCTTGGTATCGAAAGTACCGCTCTCGGATTTACGGCAGGCTTTACAGGGGAGGCTATCGAAAACGGTCTGAAAGAGCTTGGTATATGCTCGGAGTTCATAAGGCTGAAAGAGGGTATTTCCAGAATAAACATAAAGGTAAAGGCTGATAAGGAAAGCGAGATAAATTGTCAGGGACCGCACATTTCTGAGGAAGAATTTGAGAAGCTTCTTTCAAAGACTGACAAGATATCAGACGGTGATACGATAGTGCTTGCAGGCAGTATACCTAAAACCGTATCGGATGATGCGTATGAAAGGATACTTAAAAGGCTTGAAAACAAAGATCTGAGGATAGTTGTTGATGCAACGAAAAAGCTTCTTCTTAACTGTCTTGCATACAGACCGTTCCTTATAAAGCCCAACAGACAGGAACTTTCGGAAATATTCAGCCGTGAAGTGAACAGTGAAAAGGAAACAGAGCTTTGTGCCAAAGAACTTATGAAGATGGGCGCAAGGAATGTTATTGTATCACTCGGCGGAGATGGCGCAGTACTTTTTGCCGAGGACGGCAATACTTATCATACCGGCGTTGTAAAAGAAAAGGTCATAAATACCGTAGGTTCGGGTGATTCAATGGTAGCCGGTTTTATTGCAGGCTATGAACAGAGCGGAAAATATGACTATGCACTGAAGCTTGGAACAGCATGCGGAAATGCAACCGCATTTTCAGCCGGACTTGCAACCAAAGAAAAGATAATGGATATTTTCAACAAACTTTAAAAATCAAAAACACAAGGGGGTATCACGATGAGAATAACTGATCTTTTAAAACCAAAAGCTATCGAGATCGGCGCAAAAGTCAAGGATAAAGAGGCGGCTATTGAAAAGCTTGTTTCACTGCATGACAAATGCGGAAATCTCAAGGACAGGGCAGCATATAAAGAGGGCATACTCAAAAGAGAGGAAATGGGCACAACAGCGATAGGTATGGAGATAGCAATACCTCATGCAAAGAGCGAAGCGGTAAAAGCTCCTGCACTTTCCGCTATAACCGTTCCTGACGGTGTTGATTATGGCTCTCCCGACGGTGAGCCGTGTAAGCTTATCTTTATGATAGCTGCAACAACAGATGGTGATGTACATCTTGAAGTACTTGCAAGAATGATGCAGATGCTCATGGATATGGATTTCACCGCAAATCTGAAAAAAGCAAAGAACGCTGAGGAGTTCCTCAAACTCATTGACGATAAGGAAACAGAAAAGTTCCCTGAGGAGTCAAAGAAGGAAGAACCCGAAAAAGACGACAAGAAAGCTGACAAGAAGGACGATAAGAAGTCAGAACCAAAAGCAGCGGCAAAGGACGGAAAAATAAGAGTACTTGCTGTTACGGCATGTCCTACAGGTATAGCACATACATATATGGCTGCCGAGGCACTCAATAAAGCGGCAGAAAAAATGGGTATTACCATAAAGGTAGAAACAAACGGCTCAGGCGGTGCAAAGAATGTTCTTACAGCAAAGGAAATAGAGGAATGTGACGGAATTATCATCGCAGCCGACAAGAGCGTTGAAACCGCACGTTTTGACGGTAAACCCGTATTCTCAACAAAGGTTGCAGACGGCATACATAAGCCGGAAGAACTTATCAACAAGATAATCAACAAAGAAGCTCCGGTATTCCATTCCGATAAGAAAGCCGAAGTATCATCCTCAACAGGAAACGAGAGTTTCGGACGCAGACTTTACAAGCACCTTATGAACGGTGTATCACACATGCTCCCGTTCGTAGTTGCAGGCGGTATATTCATAGCAATAGCATTCCTTATTGATGCAGCGTGTGGTGTTCAGGCAGCCGGAAACAGTGCTTTCGGTACTGTAAATCCTGTTGCTGCATGGTTCAAGACGATAGGCGGATATGCATTCAACTTCATGCTGCCGCTGCTTGCAGGCTTTATCGCAATGTCGATAGCTGACAGACCTGGTTTGCTTGTAGGTATAGTAGGCGGTCTGCTTGCATCAAACGGTGCTACATTTGCAGATCCCGGCGCAGCAAGTGCTGTACCGTCAGGCTTCCTCGGCGCACTCCTTGCAGGTTTCCTTGCAGGCTTCCTTATGAAACTCTTTGAGCAGCTTTGCGAAAAGCTTCCGGCTGCACTCGAAGGCATAAAGCCCGTACTTATCTATCCGCTGGCAGGACTCGGACTTGTCGGAGTTATGATGTGTGCGGTAAACCCCGTAATGGCTGTTATAAATACAGGTCTTAACAACGGTCTTACATGGCTCAGCGACAACAATCTCGGCATACTCCTCGGCTGCATACTCGGCGCTATGATGTCAATAGATATGGGCGGCCCGTTCAACAAAGCAGCGTATGTATTCGGTACAGGCATGCTCACAACGGCAGCAGGTACGGCTGATCCCGCAGTACAGCAGGTATGCTATCAGGTAATGGCATCCGTTATGATAGGCGGTATGGTTCCTCCTATAGCTATCGCACTTTCAACAACTATTTTCGGCAAATACTGGTCGGCTGATGAACGCAAGAACGGTATTGTAAACTTCATCATGGGACTTTCATTCATCACAGAGGGTGCAATACCTTATGCAGCATCATATCCGCTTAAAGTCATTCCTGCATGTGCACTGGGCGCAGCAACAGCAGGCGCACTTTCATGGGCATTCGGCTGTACACTCATGGCACCTCACGGCGGTATATTCGTAATCGCAACTATCGGACAGCCATTCTTCTATATGCTGGCACTTCTGATAGGCTCTGTTGTAGGTGCACTTATGCTCACACTTCTCAAGGGCAGAGGTGCAAATAAAAAAGAAGAATCGAAGTAATGCTTCGATATAAATATCAAAACAAAAAATAAAATTCAAAGGAGATAGTATTATGGTATCAAAAGTATTAACAGTTCCGAACGCACAGGGTTTCCACATGAGACCGGCATCAGTATTTTCATCTGCAATGGGTAAATATCCATGCTCTGTAACTATCAAATTCAACGGCAATAACTACAATGCAAAGAGTACACTCAATCTTATAGCAGCATGTATGAAATGCGGCAGCGAGATAGAGCTTGTATGTGACGGCGACAAGGAAGAAGAAGCTCTCGCTGAGGGCGCAAAGATGATAGAGGACGGTTTTGGTGAGTGATTGAAAGCTCCGGACTGAAAAACCGGCGGAGGTGAAAACGTATGATAAAAGGTATTGGAGTATCCGGCGGCGTAGGTATAGGAAAGATCCTTCTTGTTGAGGAACATTCGCTTGAATATACGCCCACTCAGGTAACGGATACAGAAGCCGAAACAAAACGTATGCATGATGCTGTCGAAGTGTTCTGTAAAAATACAGAGGAACAGGCAGCGGCACTCAAAGTAACGGCAGGTGAAAAGGAAGCCGAAATAATGCTCGGTCATCTCAGTATCGTGAACGATCCGTTCCTTCTCGGTGAGGTGGATAAGCTGATAGCAGGCGGACAGTGTGCGGAAAGCGCATTCGAGAGTATGTGTGATATGTTCATACAGATATTCTCAGCCGCTGATGATGATGTTACAAAGCAGAGAGCGGCTGACGTAAGAGATGTAAAGACAGGAGTTCTCAGCATACTTCTGGGAGTAACTCAGGTAAAGCTCAGTGAAGCACCGGCAGGAACAGTACTTTGTGCCAAGGAGCTTACACCGTCAATGATAGCCGAGATAAAGAAAGAAAACATAGTCGGCATACTTACCGAAACAGGCAGCACTACTTCACACAGTGCAATACTTGCAAGAGTGCTTGAAATACCGGCTGTAATGAGCGTACCGGATATAATGACTGCTGCAAAGAACGGTGATGAAGTCATAGTTGACGGAAGCAAGGGTGATGTAATACTTCTGCCCGACAGCGCACAGCTTGAATGTTATACCGCAAAGCGTGAAAAGCTCATACAGGAGCGCAGAGAGCTTGAAAAATACCGTGGAAAAGCAACGGCATCAGCAGACGGAACAGTATATGAGCTTGTGTGCAATATAGGAAAGCCGGAAGATGCAGTCAAGGCTATGGACTTTGACGGCGAGGGTGTAGGACTGTTCAGAACTGAATTTTTATTCATGGATAAAACATCCGTACCGTCAGAGGAAGAACAGCTTGCAGCATACAAGAAAGCGGCAATGATACTGAAAGGCAAGCCGCTTATCATAAGAACTCTTGATATCGGCGGAGATAAGGATATACCTTATCTCGGACTTGCAAAGGAAGAAAATCCTTTCATGGGATTCAGGGCAATACGCTATTGTCTTAAAAACCGTGACTTGTTCAGGACACAGCTCCGTGCAATACTCCGTGCGAGTGCATTCGGCAATATAAGCATAATGTTCCCGCTTATAACATGTGTTGATGAAGTAAGAGAGGGTAAGGCGCTTGTTGAGGAGCTTAAAGCAGAGCTCAGAAGTGAAGGTCAGGAATTTGACGAAAATATCAAGGTCGGAATAATGACCGAAACAGCGGCATCGGGTATAATAGCCGATCTGCTTGCAAAAGAAGCTGACTTTTTCAGCATAGGTACAAACGACCTCACAGGCTACACAATGGCAGCCGATAGAGGAAACAGTGATGTTTCATATCTTTACTCAGCATTACAGCCGAGTGTGCTCAGAATGATAAAAGCTATAATCGAATCAGGCAGGAAAGAGGGCATACCTGTAGGAATGTGTGGTGAAGCGGCAGCAGATCCTATGATGATACCGCTGCTTATATCATTCGGTCTTACAGAATTCAGTGTATCCGCACCGAGTGTACTGCGTGTAAGAAAGTGCATATCAGGCTGGACTAAGGAAAAGGCTGACGAGGTTGCAGAAAAGGTAATGACTTTTTCGACTGAAAAAGAGGTAAGAGATTATCTTAAAACCGTTGTCTGAAAATGATGTGACATAATTCAAACAGAGCTGACAGATTTTTCTGTACAGCTCTGCTTTTGTGTAAACTTCCTTCACTGAGGTGGCTCGGAGTGCCGGAGGGAGTTCTCCACGCAGTTTCCCATCAAGCGTACTTTCAGTTGAAAAATTCTGCAAACAGCCTGTCATCCTGAGAGTAAGCGAAGGATCTTAAAAGATTCCTCACTGCGTTTGGAATGACAAACCAAGTGTGTTTATCTTTCTGTTTCCGCTTCGCTGATTTTATCCTGATCGCAGGTTATAACTCCCTCAGTCAGCATAGCTGACAGCTCCCTCAACGAGGGAGCCGTTTTTTATTTAAAACAGCAGGCACAGCTCAAAATATAAGCTGTGCCTGCTTTTGTCGTCAATTAAACATTTCCCTGAACCATATTTCAGGTGCGGTAAAGCTTTTGCCGTCAAGATATGCAAGTATGCCGCTGTCAGTCGTAAATCTGAATGTGAGCTTGTATGAGTACAATGCCTGATATTTAAAGCCGTATCTGCGGTTAACCTCGTTTTTGCCGTACTTTCCGTCACCTAAAAGCGGATGTCCGATATATGCGAAATGCGCCCTTATCTGATGTGTCCTGCCTGTAAGAAGATCGACCTCTACAAGACTAAGCCCGTCTTTTTCTGCAAGGACTCTGTATTTTGTCTTTATAGTCTTTGTGTTCTCGTTTGGCTTTTTGGATATATATACACGGTTCTGCTTTTCGTTCTTTTCAAGATAGTCCGTCAGCAGAGCCTCTTTCTTTTTGAAACTGCCGAGCGCTATACAAAGATAAAGCTTTTCTATTTCCCTGTCCTTTAATTTCTGGTTCATTATACGGAGTGTTTCCGCATTTTTTGCGGCTATGACTATACCGCCCGTATTCCTGTCTATCCTGTTTACAAGTGCCGGTGCAAAGGAATTTTCATTCTTGGGATCATATTCACCTTTGTCATAAAGATAATGCTGTACCCTCGCTATTAGTGAATCAAAATGATATGTTTCATCGGGATGTACAAGAAGTCCGGGCTTTTTATTGAGAAGTATTATATTTTCGTCCTCGTATATGATATCAAGCTTTACGGGAGCTTTCAGAAAATCATAGCTGTCATATTCTTCCTCGAAAAATTCATCTTTTATATACAGAGTCAGAACATCGCCTGCCTGCAAACGGCTCGATATCTCACACTTTTTGCCGTTCAGCTTTATATACTTTGTCCTGATATATTTATACATAAGTGACTGCGGCATATTCCTGAATTTCTTTGTAAGGAACTTGTCAAGTCTTTGTCCGCTGTCATTTGCAGTTATTTCTATCTGTCTCATTATCCGACCTCATATCACAATAGTTTTTCCTGTGGAAATATAATCAAGCCTTTTCATATAGCGGCTCATAAATCTGTATTGCTCAACGCCTGTACAATGACAGGTATAGTAATGTGTAGGTTCACTGTCAAGCTGTTCTGCAAGCGACAAAAGCTTGTCGCCGCATTCAAGCTTTGAAAAATGAAAGCCGCCTATAAGAACATCAGGTCTGAACCAGCTTTCTATATTGTTTATCCCCTTATGAGAACAGCCGCTTATAAGTACACGCTTACCGTTTTCATTTATAAGAAGATACTGCTCGTGTCTGAAATCATCGGGTATCATTTCGCCGTTTTCAAGCATATTCAGCCCGAATGAACCGAGGTCGATAAGCTTTTCCCTGTCGTTGCAGGAATAAAGCGTCAGTGTGTCGGATATTTCCGTAACACCGTCGGTAAATATTATCCTCTCGCTTTTTTCAAGCGAAGTATCAAGACCGATATATTTTTCAGTACCGTTATAATGCGGCTCAAACGCATAACGGCTCATATATATAGGGGCTTTCTTGTTTATCTCCATGAACCTTTCAAGACCGCCGCCGTGGTCGTAATGTCCGTGTGAAAGTACCATTATATCAACAGCCGAAAGGTCGATACCAAGTTTTACGGCATTTTCCGCAAAAAGCTCTGTCTGCCCTGAATCGAAAAGTATTTTCTGCCCGTTGGTTTCTATATAAAGGCTCAGACCGTGTTCAGTGCGGAAGTCTTTTTCTGTTGTGTTTTCCGTCAATACCGTTACTCTCATTATATCTGCCTCATTTCATAGATCAGTCTGTTTTTCAATTATTTCACTTTCAAGATATTTTTATAAAAAAATTCAAAACTCGTAATGCGACCACATTGAGATGATCTTTACAGTCTTTTCGGCTTCATATATCATATAAACAAGCCTGTGCTGTGAATTTATCCGCCTTGAATAACACATACTCAGATCACCGACAAGTTTCTCATAAGGCGGAGGATTGCGGTACGGATCTGTTTTTAACAATTCTATAAGGTTTTCGACATTCTGTCGAAGTGCAGGATATTGCTTTATCTTCTCCTTATCCTTTTGTGCCGCTTTGGTAATGACCACACTGTAATTACCATTCAAAGTCGTCACACTCCTCTATGGGAACAGCCGCACCATCAATGAGTTTTTCTTTCATGCCGGGAATGGAGGTAAGATATAATGTTTCCATAAGACTGTTATATTCACTTTCACTTATAAGTACGGCATTTCCGTTTTTTGTGTTGATATTGACCGGCTCATTGAATTTTATTGTCTGTTCGAGAAGCTCGAAAAGCTGTTTTCTGAAATTTGTAGCATTAGTGTTTATCATCTGTTATCACTCCCGATATATTATCATGTACATTATAACGTACATAATAATGCTTGTCAACAACTGATTTTCTCAGGAACCAAGCTCTATAATATTTCTTATCTCTGCCTCAGCCGCCCTTACTTCATCCAAAAACGCCCTTGAAGATACTCTCAATGCACCGTTTCCTAAAATTATAAGCTGTTCCATACCGTCAGACGTTACAACTCTTACCCTGTGTCTTTTTGCAAGCTTGTTGGTTGTCTTTTCGATATACATATCTGCTGTTTCGGCTTCTTTGGTATATACGATGTTTATATTATTGAGTTTCTCTACTTCTCCTCTGCCGCCTGTGACCTTATATGCATCAAAAACAAGTATCAGCTCACATTTTTTATAGCCCTGATAATTACAGAGTATGTTTATAAGCGTATTTCTTGCGGCATCTATATTCGTTTCGGAAATCTTTTTCAGCTCGTCCCACGAGAATATTACATTATATCCGTCAACAAGAAGATATTCCTTGTCATCATCATATTTTACTGCATTGCTTTTCTGTTTTTCATTATTAACGGGTGAGGTATATACTCTGCTCTCGCTTATTTTCTTACGTTTTACAGGGCCGTAGGTCTGCTCAAAGATATGCATAAGCTCCTTGTCAAGAGCAAATATATCCCTGCTTGTGCGGCATTCCGAAAATATATTTCGTCTTTGGGGAAGTTCTTCATTTTTCGGTTTTTCAGATGCAAACGGAAGGTGCATATATTTCGGGACATCATTCCACTTTACATTGAATCCTGCTCCGTGAGAACAGAATACCGAATCGCCCGGATTGTCAATATCTCTTTCGGGATCGTAATCAACAGCGGAAAGCACTTCCTCTGTATTGTGGCATTCTTCATAGCCGCTGAAAGTGCAGATAAGTCTGCCCATACCGTGAGTGTACTGTGTTACCTCTTTACCGTAATTGTTTATCTCTGAAACAGGTGCTTTGCCGTTTATAACGGACATTTCACCAATAGTTTCAGGCTGTTCAAAGCTTCCCGACATCTTCTGTATATCCGATATAGCTCTGCCGATACATTCAGACGGTACTTCAAGCGTAAAGGAATATACAGGTTCAAGAAGTATGCTGTTTGCACAGCGAAGTCCCTGTCTTACGGCTCTGAGTGCCGCCTGTCTGAAATCGCCGCCCTCTGTATGCTTAGGATGAGCCTTTCCCGAAAGAAGTATTATTTCCGTATCCGTCAGCGGAAAACCGCCAAGCACACCGATATGTGTTTTTTCGTAAAGATTTGAAAGTATCAGTCTTTGCCAGTTCCTGTCAAGACAGTCCTCCCTGCATTCACTTCTGAAAACTATACCGCTGTTCCGCTTGCCCGATTTAAGAAGAAGATGCACTTCCGCATAATGCTTCAGCGGTTCAAAATGTCCCACACCCTCGACTTCATCTGTTATAGTTTCCTTATAGATTATACTTCCCGTTCCGAAACCGACTTCAAATCCGAAACGCTGTGATATTACGGCTTTCAGCACTTCAAGCTGTACCTCGCCCATAAGTCTTAGCTGTATCTTTGCATATCTCTCGTTCCATATAATATTCAGCTGAGGATCTTCATTTTCAAGTATTTTAAGCTTTTCAAGTGCGGTGTGTGAATTTATTTCGGGCGGCAGATCAAGAGAATATGTAAGCACCGGTGTAAGTACGGGCAGAAACGAATTTTTCTCTGCACCAAGTCCGTCACCCTGAACCGCAAAGCTTATACCCGTAACTGCACAAACAGTTCCAGCATCCGCATATTCTTCGGCTGTGAATTTATCGCCGGAATACACCCTTATCTGACTGACTTTCTCATTATTTATATTCTTATCGCTTTTCAGTACATCTCTTACTCTGAGAATACCGCCTGTAACTTTAAGATAAGTGAGCCTTCTGCCCTGTTTATCCTCGGATATTTTAAATACCTTGCCTGCAAAAACATCATCATAAAACGGCATTTCCGTATATTCATCTATGACGCTCAGGAATTCATCAACGCCCTGTAATTTCAGTGCCGAGCCGAACATACAAGGAAATATTCTCCGCTGTTTTACGGCTGTTATTATATTATTTTTGTCTATTGTATCGCTGTTGTAGTACTCGTCCAAAAGCTTGTCATCACATTCCGCAAGCCGTTCATAAAAACCGCTGTCATTCCTGTCTGTGAAATCCGCACAGCGTTCGCCAAGTCTTTCTTTAAGCTGATACATTATGTTTTCAGTGTCAACTGTCGAGAGGTCTGTTTTATTTACGAAAATAAAACACGGTACGTTATATTTATTTAAAAGTTTCCACAATGTAAGTGTATGACTCTGTACACCGTCCGTTCCGCTTATGACAAGTATTGCATAGTCAAGCACCTGTAATGTACGCTCCGTTTCGGCTGAAAAGTCAACATGTCCGGGAGTGTCCAGAAGTGTGAATATATTGTCACCGTAATTCAGCATAGCCTGTTTTGAAAATATCGTTATTCCCCTTTCACGTTCAAGCGAAAACGTATCAAGAAACGAATTTTTATAATCTACCCTGCCAAGCTTTTTTATATTTCCCGAACAATAGAGCATAGCCTCGGAGAGAGTTGTTTTTCCCGAATCGACATGCGCCAGTATTCCTATAACTATTTTTTTCATCTTGTCACACTTCCGCTCATAGAAAAATAAAGCCGCTTATTTTTCCATATAAGCGGCTTATCTGAAATTATTATATTATAGTATCACGAATATGTCAACCGAATCAAAGGAAGTGTGCTCTGAGTTCTTCGCCGGACTGCTCGCAAAGATATGCAGGAGGTACATCAAGAACTGTCTTACAGCCTGTCATACCCTCGTCATACATACGCTTTACAGCCCTTGCATATGCGATTATAACGCTTGTTGTAAATTCGGGATTGGAGTCAAGCTTTATGCTGTACTCGATGATGTGGTTGTTCTCCTTGTTAACGCCTGTTCTGCCTGAACGGAAAACAAAACCGCCGTGTGCCATTCCGCTGTGGTTCTTGTTGAACTCGTCCTCATCTATGAAGTGAACGATAGTATTATAGTCTGCAAAGTAGTTGGGCATCTCTTTTATTTCCTTCTCAACTCTTGCGGCATCTGCACCGTCCTCAAGAACTACAAAGCATTCTCTGAGGTGCTTGTCTCTTGTTGTAAGCTCGGGATTTTTGCCGCTTCTTACAGCCTCAAGTGCTTCCTCTACCGGTACAGTGTACTGCTTTGCGTTCTTAACGCCCTTTATTCTGCGTACTGCATCGGAATGTCCCTGACTTACGCCCTTACCCCAGAATGTATAATCCTTGCCGTCGGGAAGTATAGCGTTTGCATATACTCTGTTGAGTGAGAACATACCCGGATCCCAGCCTACTGATATCATACCGATATGACCGCTTTCCTTTGCGGCTTTATCAACATTTGCAAAATGCTCGGGTATTCTTGCATGTGTATCAAAGCTGTCAATAACATTGAAAAGTTTTGCATATTCAGGTGTCTGAACAGGAAGATCTGTTGCACTGCCTCCGCAAAGAACGAGTACATCTATCTTATCCGTCCATTTCTCTATCTCGCTTACGTTTACAACAGGTACATCGGCTGTGAGTATCTTAACGCTGTCGGGAGCTCTCCTTGTAAATACTGCAACAAGCTCCATGTCATCGGCAGCAGCAACAGCTATCTCTGTTCCCTTGCCTATATTTCCGTAGCCTAATATTCCTATCCTTGTTTTCATTACTGATCTTCCTTTCAAAAAAAGTACACTAATAGTATAAAATCAAATTCCCGATAAGTCAATATTTTTTATCTTAAAAATGAATGAAATTTTTAAAAAAATGCAGGAACGGCTATTGTTTATTGCAAAAATATGCTATAATGGTTAAAAATCATCTGAAAAATAAAGGAGAAGCACCATGAAAATTGCATTATGTATCGACGATGACAACGGAATGATGTTCAACAAACGCAGACAGAGCCGTGACAGTGAGCTGATAAAAGACCTCATCTCACTTGCCGGTGAAAGAAAAATACTTATCCTGCCGTTCTCGGAAATACTTTTTTCGGGATACGAAGATAAGATAACCGTAAGCGATGATATCATCTCATCAGCAGAGGACGATGATATATGCTTTATCGAAAATACCGATCCGGCAGAATTTGAGGATAAGATAAGCGAAATCATACTCTACCGCTGGAACAGAAGATATCCCTCTGATTTGAAATTCACGCTTGATCTTTCGGGATATACGCTTAAAAATCAGACGGAATTTGCCGGCAGTTCACATGAAAAGATAACAAGGGAGGAATATGTAAAATGAAGAAATTCAAAAGGTTAGTATCAGTCATACTCCTTGTTACGTTCTGCATTTTTGCGGCATCATGTGAGGAAACAACGAAAACCAATACAAGCAAGCCTGCACAGCATTCAGTCATAGCCGGTTCATATACAATAGATACAGTACCGACATTTACCGACAAGGCATATGTCGAGATAAACAACAATGTACCGTATTTCACACAGAACGAATACACGACCAAAGCATTCGAGAATTACAGCGACCTTGACAAATTAGGACGCTGCGGCATTGCATATGCCTGTGTATGTCCCGAAACTATGCCGACAGAAAAAAGAGAAGGTATCGGTCAGGTAAAGCCTACAGGCTGGCACACCGAAAAATATGACATAGTTGACGGAAAGTATCTTTACAACAGATGTCATCTGATAGGATTTCAGCTGACAGGCGAAAACGCAAACAAAAAAAATCTTATAACAGGAACACGCTACCTCAATGTTGACGGAATGCTGCCGTTTGAAAACATGGTTGCCGACTATGTAAAAGAAACAAAAAATCATGTTCTCTACAGAGTTACCCCTGTTTTCGACAATGATAATCTTGTTGCAAGGGGTGTTGAGATGGAGGCATTTTCCGTAGAAGATAACGGCGACGGAATAAGCTTCAATATATACGCATATAACGAACAGCCGGGAATAATCATAGATTATGCAACAGGCGAGAACCGCCTTAAAGATGATACACAGACATCTGCCCAAAAGGTTTCGTATATTCTCAACACTAAAAGCAAAAAGTATCATCTCCCGACATGCAGTCTTGCAAAAAGCATGAGCGGTGACAACAAAAAAGAGTTCACAGGCACAGAAGCGGAGCTTAAAGAATCGGGATATTCTCCATGCGGAAAATGCATCAGTGATAATTAATAATTAATAATTAACAATTAATAATTAAAAAGGCAGATACGATAAACCTTTCGGATATCGTATCTGCCTTTTATTATTGAATAAATGAAAACATCAGATCTTTATTGCAACTGCATCAAGACTCTTTGGAAGCTCGCTCTCATCTGCTGAAACAAGGAATGTAAACTTTGTTTCTGTCTTTGCAGCGAGAACATTTATCTTCTCAATAAATGCTGAGAATGCAGCATAATCCTGACCGCCGATCTTAAAGGTAGAGTCAACAAGCACATCAGTAACGTCATAGTTGCCTGCGCAAAGTCCGCTGAGGAAACCAAAGAATGCTTCATAACCTGTTATTGAATACTGTTCTGTATCAATAAGTCTTGCCTTGTGTGTTACATCATAAGTGAGCTTTGAGCCTTTTTCTATTACTACTACGTTTCCGTTTGAAGCTTCAACTGCCTCGTTTGCAAGATTGATAAGCTTCTTTGTTTTGCCTGTACCCTTTTTACCTATAATAAGTGTTACCATTATTTTATAGCCTCCTTGTTAATTACACCGTAAACGGTCGATACGTTGCTATATACAATTTTACAATATATAAAGCTGACTGTCAATGTGTTTTGTCTTTTTTGTCGGAATTATTTAAGTCTTGCCTCAAGAGCTTCCTTCTGGTCCTCATAGCCGGGCTTGCCGAGAAGTGCGAACATGTTCTTCTTGTAGCTCTCAACACCGGGCTGGTTGAACGGATTAAGACACATTGTATAACCGCTTATAGCACATGCTTTCTCGAAGAAGTAAATAAGATAGCCAAGCTCAGCCTCGTTTACTTCAGGGATATTCAGCACAACATTCGGAACTTTACCGTCTGTATGTGCAAGAACTGTACCCTCGAAAGCCTTCTTGTTTACAAAATCAACTGTCTTGCCTGCAAGGAAATTAAGACCGTCAACATTTTCGGGATCTGTGCCGATAGTAAGCTCATACTTTGGCTTTTCTATCTGTACAACAGTTTCAAACATTATTCTTGCGCCTTCCTGTATGAACTGTCCCATAGAATGAAGGTCTGTTGAGAATACGACAGATGCAGGGAAAAGTCCCTTGTTATCCTTACCTTCACTCTCGCCGTAGAGCTGTTTCCACCATTCATTCATCATTGTGAATGCTGGCTCATAGCTTACAAGAAGCTCTACAGACTTACCCTTGCGGTAGAGTATGTTTCTTATAGCTGCATATTTATAGCAGTCATTCTGTGAAAGGTCAGTACTCATAAGATTCTCACGGGCTGTTGCTGCGCCCTCCATAAGCTTGTCTATATCAGCGCCTGCAACTGCGATAGGAAGAAGACCTACTGCTGTAAGAACAGAGAAACGTCCGCCTACATCATCCGGTACAACGAAAGTCTGATAGCCTTCTTTATCTGCAAGCTTTTTAAGTGTGCCTTTTGCCTTATCTGTTGTGCAGTAAATTCTTTCCTTTGCGCCTTCCTTGCCGTATTTCTTTTCAAGAAGCTCTCTGAATACTCTGAAAGCGATAGCAGGCTCGGTTGTAGTACCCGACTTTGATATCATGTTTATGGAAACATTTCTGCCTTCACATATCTGAATAAGCTCTGCAAGAGCAGTTGAGCTTATGGAATTACCCGTAAAGTATATGTCGGGAGTATCCTTTTTCATAGCGTTATAGTTAGGTGATTTAAGGAATTCAATAGCAGCTCTTGCGCCGAGATATGAACCGCCTATACCGATAACAACAAAAACATCTGTATCGGATTTTATTTTTTCGGCAGCCTTCTTTATTCTTGCGAACTCATCCTTATCATAGTTGACGGGAAGATCTACCCAGCCGAGAAAATCATTTCCAAGACCGGTTTTGTCATGGAGAAGACGGTGCGATGCTTCTATCTGGGGAGCTATTGAAAAATATTCCTCCTCAGATATAAATTCTTTTAAGTGCTTGTCGCTGAGAGTAACTGACATAAAAGTACCTCCTTGATAATATATACAAATTTATCATCTAACATATTTGTGAATACAGTTCGTCATAAAAAATCGAACTACATATACATAATACAATATTTTTGTAAATATTGCAATATCTTTTAAAAGATTTAAAGTAAAAAAATCTTTTCAAGGCTCCCTCCTTGAGGGAGCTGTCAACGAAGTTGACTGAGGGAGTTATAACCTGCGGTCAGGATAAAATCAGCGAAGCGGAAAGAGAAAGATAAACACACTTAGTTTGTCATTCCGAACGTAGTGAGGAATCTTTTAAGATCCTTCGCTTACGCTCAGGATGACAGGTTAATTGTAGAATTTTTCAACTGAAAGTACGCTTGACGTGAAACTGCGTGGAGAACTCCCTCAATGATGGAGGCATATGTCAGTTCTTTTCAAGTCTTTTGAGTTTTTCCATTTCGGAACGGTCTATTTTTATCTGTCCGTCCTTGATGAGAGTTACATCATTTACCTTATAAGTATGTGCGGCGGCATCGGGTGCTTTGTGGAGTGATACCGTGAGCATTCCTGTTATTAGGTTTACATCTATGACTGTTCCCTTGCCGTCAGGCGTGTTTACTATCGCACCCGTCTTGGGAGTTGTTTTCAGAAGGTCGGTGTAAGCATCCTGTTCGTATTTCAGACAGCACATAAGTCTGCCGCATGTACCCGATATTTTTACAGGATTTAGTGACATACCCTGTTCCTTTGCCATTTTTATTGAAACAGGCTGGAAGTCACCTAAAAATGTCTTACAGCAGAATGGTCTGCCGCATATTCCCAGACCGCCGAGCATCTTCGCTTCATCACGCACACCTATCTGTCTTAGTTCTATCCTTATGCGGAAAACGTATGCAAGATCTTTTACAAGCTCACGGAAGTCAACACGTCCGTCAGCCGTAAAATAAAACAATATCTTGTTATTGTCAAATGTGTACTCTACATTTATAAGCTTCATTTTAAGTTTGTGTTCGGATATCTTCTGACAGCATATCTCAAAAGCTTTTTTCTCTTTTTCCTTATTTTCGGTCACACGCTGTATATCCTCATCAGTAGCCACACGAATTAATTTTTTCAGCGGATAGCTTATTTCATCATCATTTATCTGCCTGTTATCCATAGCAACTTCGCCGCACTCTATTCCACGGCTTGTTTCTACAATGACATATTCTCCGTTTTTAAGCTCATGTCCGTCAGGATCAAAATAATATATCTTTCCTACATCTCTGAATCTTACACCAATTATTATAGCCATATTTTCCTCCGTTTTAATTATTCCTCAGTTCAGCACAAAGCCATGTGCTGTAAAAATTAAGATTTACGTTTGTATTCAATATATCCCTTGCTTTTACTGTCTTTTCCTGAAGTCTGAAAAGACGTTTTTTTGTAAGCTTTAAGGCAATATCCTTTGCAAGCGCTGAAGTATTTTCTATGCCTGCCGATGCTTTTACACATTCGGATATAAGCTCACACAGTATATCAAGACTGCTTACAGCCAAAGCCCTGTTTTGTGAGAGCTTGTTCGTGGCAATAAGCAGGCTGTATTCCGTTGAAAGCGGTATTGCTTTCAGTATTTCTTCGGCAATAAGCCTTGCTTCCTCGCTGCCGCCCTCAAGAAGTTCAATGGCATTTCCGATATTTCCTATACTGTTTTTCGCTGCATTCTGTATTTCGGTGATGTCCTTGTCGGGAAAGCGTTTTCTGAGAAACTCCGCAGCGTCCCCGACTGTCGGCGGATATAAGGAAAGTATCCTTGACCTTGATCTTACAGTCTGCAAAAGAGAGGCAGCCGAAACAGCCGTTAGTATGAAAACGACATTTTCGGGCGGTTCTTCAAGTATTTTGAGAAAAGCGTTCTGTGCAGGCATGAGCATTTTTTCGCAGTTAAGGAGTATATACACCTTAACTGCGGCTTCATTCGGCTTTATATATGCATCCGAGCGTATATTTCTTATGGCTTCAATATTAAGCTCACCAGAATTATTTCCGTCAGCAATGAAAATATCGGGATGTATGTTTTTTTCCGCCTTTATACAGTCGCCGCACATACCGCACGGACGGTTATTATCCGATGAACATACACAAAAACGTGCTATTATCTCCGCAAGAGTTTTTTTGCCCGTACCCTTTGCGCCTTCGATTATCATGGCATGGGGGAGGGTATCTCTTTTCATAAGCTCCGAAAGCTCACTTTTTACTTCTTCATTGGCAGCAAATTCCGACAGCAGCATAAACAAATATCTCTTTCTGAAAATTACTTTAACTTGAGTTCGATTGAATAAAGGCTCCCTCATTGAGGGAGCTGTCAGCTATGCTGACTGAGGGAGTTATGACTTGCGGTCAGGATGTATCAGCGAAGCGGAAACAGAACGATAAATTTTCTTCTTACATCGGAGAGTTTATCTTAATCTGCAAGTGCGTAGAGAACTCCCTCCGGCACTTCGTGCCACCTCCCTCAGCGAGGGAGGCTTATTTAAATTCAGACCGGACTCATATTATTTTAATCATTATTATAAACTATTATCGGTGATATTACAACAAAAAATTTTTTAAAAATTGCTTTTGGTATATCTTTTATCCGTAAGATTTGATATAATTAACTTATTGTACAGGGATTTATTATTTATTTCGCTGTATCTGACCTCTGATGACAGCAGTATAAGTGCGATAAGATTTGGTATCGCCATAAGACCGTTCAGAGTGTCGGATATTTCCCATACGAGCGATATACTTGTTATACAGCCGAGATAAACGGCGCAGGAATATATTATTCTGTACAGCTTTATATATTTTCCCTTTGTAAGATATTCAAAGCTTTTTTCGCCGTAGTACGACCATGATACAAGTGTCGCAAAGGCAAAAAGCACTATTGAAAGTGAAAGGAATATGTTTCCTGCATTTCCTAAGACTGTACTGAATGAGAGTGCGCCGAGTTCGATACCGTCAAGCCCTGATTTGTCCGAGCCTGTTGTGAGTATGCAAAGTGCCATGAGTGTACAAAGCACGATAGTGTCTATGAATACCTGAAATATTCCCCACATTCCCTGCTCATAAGGGTTATCGGTTTCAGCGGCGGAATGTACTATCGGTGAGCTTCCAAGACCTGCTTCGTTTGAGAATACGCCCCTTGAAATGCCGTATTTCAGGGCTTTTGATATTCCGTAGCCTGTAATGCCTCCTGCGGCGGCTTTAATGTCAAATGCTTCACTTACTATCCGTGCAAGTACAGGCGGTATATCTGCAAAATTTACTGCAAGTACAGCTATTACGGCAAGTGTGTATATAACAGCCATTATCGGAACAAGCTTTTCGGTGAGTGATGAAATTCTTTCGATACCGCCGAATATTATAAGTGCCGTTATTATTGATAACACTATACCGCAGATTTCGTTATTTATGCCGAAACCGTTTTTCAGTGCGCCGGCAACGGAATTTGACTGTGTGATGTTTCCCATGCCGAAGGCGGCAAGCGTACAGAAAAAGGCGAATATCACGGCGAGCGGTTTACAGCCGAGACCTTTTTCTATGTAATACATAGGGCCTCCGACATATTTTCCGTTACGCTTTACACGGTATTTTACACCAAGAACATTTTCGGCAAAAACTGTAGCCATGCCGAAAAATGCGGCTATCCACATCCAGAATACAGCTCCCGCACCGCCGAGTGCAATAGCGTTTGCAACACCGACAATATTTCCCGTACCGATAGAACCTGCAAGAGCCGTAGCCATGGCACGAAACGGAGATATTCCCGATTTTTTGTCTTTATTGTTTTTGCTGTCCATAAATGACAGGGCAGTTTTTTTCCACCATGTTTTAAAGCCCGTGAGCTGAAAAAATCTCAGCTTTACGGAAAAGAATATGCCTGTACCGACTAAAAACAGGAGCATGAAAGGTCCCCATACTATATTGTTTATGCAGGCGTTTATATTTTTTATCGTTTCCATATACGAACTCCCGAAAAATTATTTTAAGAGGTGCTGACAATGAAATTCAGAATAGGTCACGGTTATGATGTACATCAGTTAGTCGAGGGCAGAAAGCTCATAATAGGCGGCGTTGATATACCTTATGAAAAAGGTCTGCTCGGACATTCTGATGCAGATGTTCTTGTACACGCTGTAATAGACTCACTTTTTGGTGCGGCGGCTCTCGGAGATATCGGAACTCATTTCCCCGATACTTCACCCGACTATAAGGATGCTGACAGTATAGAACTTCTGAAAGCTTGCTGTAATATATTGTATGAAAAGGGGTATAGTGTATCGAATGTGGATGCAACAGTCATAGCACAAAAGCCCAAGCTAAAGCCATATATTGAGGATATGAGAAAAAATATGGCCGCCGCTATGGGCATTGATACGGATTGTGTGAGCGTCAAGGCAACTACTGAGGAAAAACTTGGATTTACCGGAAGAATGGAAGGTATCTCTGCTCATTGTGTCGCTCTGATAAATTGTGATTGATGTAAAGTCAAAAGACTTTACTTGTGCTATATTGTATTTTATTGCTTAGGTTATATTTATCATCAGTAATTTATTATAAATTCTTATATATTTCCCATAATAATATTTTTATGGAAAATACAGACAAAAATATTACCAAAAAATATTTTTTTGTATATTTTGTGACACCTGTTACTTGTTAAATTCTACAAAGTTGTACATATGATAGGTTTTTAGGTTGAAATAAATAGAACAATATGTTATAATTCTATTAATTAGTATGAGTTGGTATGCCTATATAATGGCTTTTAATATACTGGCTGTCTCCGGATTGCTTTGGAACGTAATTCTTTACGAAGAAAGGAGAGCTTAAAATATGAATGCGGAAACCAATATAAATAATATGAGTAAAGACAAGAATAAAAAGAAAAAACGCTCTCCCGGTCTTGTGGCGGGAATGATACTCGTTGTTCTTATTATAATACTTCTTATAACTTTGGCTATGTTCATGTCTTATGATGAAGTAACCAACGTTTTTCTTGCCGGTAAGCTTGATATTGTTCTTACTGAGGAAAAATGGGATAAGCTTCCTCCCGAGGAAAAAGAAAATATCGTTCCTAATGCCGAGCTTGACAAGGATCCTAAAATAATCAACAAGGAAGTTGATGCGGATGTCTTTTTAGAGGTGACTGTTCCTTATGTTACTCTCAAAATAGATGATAATGATACAAACAAAGGTCAGCTTCTTATAGGCGGCGGGAAGAATTGGACAACAGAAGGAGTTCCGGCAGGTTCTAAATATGAAGATGTTCCTTTATATAAGTTTATGATAAATACAGGAACTGCGGAAAGTCCCGTATATGAGTATAATACAGATTATAGCTCTCCGGCTCAGAAGGTCAATTCAGACTGGTATCTTATGCGTGGCAGTAATACTAATGTCGGTGATGATTATAATTATACGGAAAAAGATGAAACAAACCATACATATATATACAGATATGCATATGTGAGCACGGAACAGGATGGCACAATGAAAAATCCTTTGGAGATGCATCCGTTGATTCAGGGCGGAGAAACTCAGACTACATTGTTCGATAAAATAAAGCTGGTTAACTTCAGAGAAAATGACAGTGAATTTAAATTTGACAGAAACAGAGATTACAGTATTAAAGTAGAGTCATATGGTATACAGGCATATTTCCTTGCTGAAAATAATACCACAAAAACCAATCCCTATGATGTATGGAATATATTGAAAAATACCATAAATTGAAAGTGAGATGAGTCGGCTTGAAAAAAAAATCAAAAATAATACTTGTGGGCTCGCTGGCACTTAGCCTTATAATATCTCTTTTCGCTTTCAGTGCAACTATATCCTATCTTGCAGATTATGAGAGAAAGGATAATATCATCACAATAGGTGATGTAAAGATAGAAATAGACGAGGGTAAATATGAGGACAGTTCGACTGTTGCGGCAGGCTCAACTCTGCCTAAAGCTCCGAGTATAAAAAATAAAGGTATAAATGATACATATGTGTTTTTTAAGGTCGCTATACCTAAAAAGAAAGTAACACTTCTTTATGAACAGACTACAACAGATTCAAATAATGTAGAGCATAAGGAAGGTACTAAGTATTATGATAATCCTAAAGAGGCAGAACTGTTCAAAACTATTGCTGAAGGTGAGAATTCTGCAAGTGTTAGCAGAGCCGGATATAATAATGCCGGTGCTGCTTTGTCTGCACCGGATGTAATTGTCGGCTATAACAAGGGAGAATACCATTCGACAACACCTGAAAATTCAAAAGCAGGCTGGGTATATCTCGGTTCAAATCCGGATCAGGATATAGACAGTAAAAAATATGATGTCTATTATTTCGGATATAATAAAAAGCTTATTCCAGATCCGAAAACTCCTGTTGCACAGGGCGAGCCTGCACCTGTACCACCTCAGGATTACTGGACAACAACCCTTTTTGATCAGATACAGCTTAAAAGCTTTATTGACGAGGAACTTGGTGGAAAAATTAACACTGAAGTAAAGGTTCTTGTTGATGCTTATGGCATACAGGCTGATGATCTTGGCATAACTTTGTCTGAAGGTATTTTGAGTGATGATCAGGTAAAATCAGTGTTTGAAATAGTTCAAAGAAAGAGGGGAGTATCGTGATGGATAATAAGAAAAAAATCCTGTTTATCGGTGCTGCCGCAGGAGCTCTGGCTGTTGTTTCTCTTTCTGTCGGACTGACGCTTGCGTATCTTATGGATTCGGATAATAAAGAGAATACTGTTAAAGTAGGCTACGGCGATCAGCAGATATCCGAGAAGTTTTCCGAGCCGTCCATTCAGACTATGGAGAACACCACTGAGAAAAAAGTCAGCGTTGAAAACAAGAGCAGTGTGCCTGTTTTTGCAAGGGTATATATGAACTTTTCCGACAGTAGTGTTGCGGATAAGGCAAAAGTTACTTATAGTAATAATGGTACGGATAAGAAAGTTACTTGGGCACAGTTTCTTTTGAATATGGCTGCCGATGATAACGGTACAGACTGGAAGTATATACCCGAAACGGGTGAAGGAAGCGATGCTGAGCTCGGCGGCTACTTCTATTATACAAAGGCACTTGAAGTGGAAGATGATACAGCTACAACTGAAAACGAAAAACAGACTACAAATCTTATAGAACAGGTGTATGTTGATTTCAGAGATCCTGTCGGAGAAGGACAGCCTGAGGACAGCAATATAGACAAGATTCAGCCGTATGAGCTTATTGTTTACAGTGAGCTTGTGCAGACTGTCGAAACAGGTTCTGTTACATCTAACGGACAGACTGTTTACGGCTATGATTATAATAAACCGGAAGGTACTCCTGATGAATGGCGTAAAGCATGGAAGAGCTATCTTGCAAAGGACAAGAAGATAACACCAGCATCTTAAAAGTCAGGATTGTACACATTCTATGAATTTTCCGTGAACTTTAAAATGTATGCAATTGTGACACAAAGCTGTATTATTTTCGTAAAGAATTATAATTTGTATTACTTTTGTCTTATTTTCTTTTTTAGTGATTTGTTACAACAGTTAGTCATTTGTTTGTTAATTTTTATGTTTTTTTTTCATTCTATCTATTGACAACTATCGTCGAATGATATATAATACAGTCAACAGAGTTTTAAAACAAGTGCATTTCTACTAAAGAAAATAAGGGTGAGTCCATGAAAATCTTATCAGTAGTGATGAAAGCAATGGTCATCATTCTTTATTTTATAATTGCATTCCTTGTAATTACGATAATAGCAGTACTTGCATTTGGTATAAAGCTCTATGGTGTGCAAACCGGAAGTATGGAACCAACATGCACGATAGGTACACTGGTAGTTGTTCAACCTGTTGCTTTTGAGGATATACACGAGCAGGATATAATAACCTTTACTGTCGCAGAAAATACGATTGTAACCCACCGTGTTATCGGAATAGACAGGGAAAAACAACTGTTGGAAACCAAAGGCGATAACAACACTGTTGCTGATAGTTCACCTGTAAGCTATGGAAATGTTGTTGGAAAGGTCAGGTTTCAGATACCATATGCCGGATATATAATAGTACTAAGCAATACCCGTTTCGGAAGAATAATGCTCGGTATTATAATGTTCGGTCTGGTGGGAGCTTATATTCTCAAGAAGATATATTATCATATTCCTGAGGATGAAGCAGAAGATGAGTCTGAGGACGAAAACACCGATGGGGAAGATAAAACTTCTGAGAATGAAACCTATGACAATGAAAATGAGCCTGACGGTGACGCTCATAATGAGCAGAAAAAAGGTGAATTTGAAGCAGTGAAGGGAGTGGTAAGTTATCAAAAAAAAGATTGAGGCGAAGGAACAGGAAGGATCCAAAAAAATGCCGGTCGGAGCAAAGATATTCGATATCTGCTTTACAGTTTTTGTTTATCTTGTTGCGGCGGCAATAATTATCGGAGCTGTATTGTTTGCATTCAGTACACGCCCTGATAAGTCTCTTTTCGGTTACAGGTATTATAATGTATTGACAGGATCAATGTCACCTGTCTATAACGTCGGAGATATGATCTTCGTTAAGGTGTCGGATAAAGGTTCAGACATAAAAGTAGGCGATGT
>Ga0310695_10003511_pt1 | contig 30589 bp, 26 predicted proteins | sample RumenRJG_04DNA_FD_203882 | JGI IMG/M metagenome (GOLD analysis project Ga0310695, IMG submission 203882) | Bovine rumen microbial communities from Lethbridge, Alberta, Canada - RJG_04 (v2) (version 2) | ecosystem: Host-associated > Mammals > Digestive system > Stomach > Rumen | place: Canada...
GGTGCCCAAGCAATTATCTGAATATCCTCGGGCAAGCTGTTGTTTATCTGATTGACACGAACCTCCTTCTCGCTTTGAAAGCTTATTACATTTCCTAGACTGTGAACTCCAGCATCTGTTCTTCCAGCTATCCTGAACCTTGAAGCCTTTAAATCATCAATGTATCCCAATTTTCTAAGATGATAAATCAATTCCTCTTCAACGGTTCTTACATCAGGCTGTCTTTGAAATCCATGAAAGTGAGTTCCAATGTAAGCAATCTTTAAAGCAGTTCGTTTCATAACAATCACAAAAATAATAATTTTGAGTATACTTTTATAACAATTTTAATTACTAATACAATTTGTATTATAATTTTATTATTAATTTTTTTATTAAAAATATAAATATTTAGCTATTTGTTAAAAAAAATCGAGTCTCAATAATTAAAAATATAAACTAAAATAACATATTATAAAATATGAAAACACAACACGATACAAAGGAATCACTAAGCTTATATGATAATTATAAAATAGGTCTTAAAGCTAAAGATACTGAAAAAAAATTTTATTTCATATTCAGTGACAGAAATCTTCTATTGATTGACAATCAACTTCCATTACTCAAGGACTTGAATGAAATTGACATCCATGAAGAGGATGTTAAAAACTGCATTTACTTTGGAGAATTTTACCTTAAGGACGCTTATGCAGTTGAACTCGCTGAAGACTTTGACATTGAAGCTTTTAAGGAAGAGAATGAAGAGATCAATTTAAAATTCATCAATCTTTATGAAGTTTTTGACATTAACGAAGAAACCTATTATCTTAGTGGAAGAGCCATTCAAATCATCGATTGGGAAAACAACCACCAATATTGTGGAAGATGCGGTGCAAAGACAGTTACATCTGATGTGGAAATGGCTAAAGTATGCCCTGAATGTGGATTTACAAGCTTTACAAGGATTTGCCCTGCAATAATTACCACTATCATCAAAGAAGATGATGAAGACCTTGATGAAAATGGAAATCCAACCAAAAAGATTTTGATGGCAAGACACTCATACCATGAATATCCAAGATATGCTTTGATTGCAGGATTCTTGGAAGCTGGAGAAAGCGTTGAGGAAGCTGTCAAAAGAGAGGTTATGGAAGAAGTTGGAATTGAAGTTGAGGATGTCCAATACTTCGGAAGCCAATCCTGGCCATTCCCAAACTCCTTGATGATCGGTTGCATCTGCAAATACAAGTCTGGTGAAATCAAGGTAGATGAAAATGAAATCACCAAAGCGAAATGGTTTAAAAAAGAGGAAATAGAGCAACCGCCATCAAATATTTCAATATTTTCCAGATTACTAAAGAATTTCAAGGAAAATTACTGAAGAACCATTTTAATTCATTTTTTGATTTCATGTAATTTCATGAAATCTAAAATTTACTTATTTTAAATTAAAATCTTAAAAAAAGAAAACTAAAAAAGATGTTTTAAAATTTAAGAGGTTGAGAGAATAACATCTTTTTTAGTTATGAGGCGTTTAATTTATTTAAACAATTTAATTAAATTAATTAATTTAAAGAGGAACATCTTTTTTTGTAAAGTAAATATATGAAACAGTTATTCCAATTATGAAAGTAGCTAAGATTACACCATATGGAATCATCATACTTACGCTATAGTCTGCTATCTCCCCTGATGAAATCAGATAAGGACATGCCCAAGGGACATATGGAGCCCAACTTTGACCATGAACCAATAGATTAACTAAAGTCAATGTTGCACCACCAACCATTGCAGGAACCATATTTGTAATGAACAATGAAATGAACACAAATGGGGAAAATGTCAGGAACAACAATACATTTGCAAATAGCAATTCTGCAAAACTATTAATGAATAGCTGCAATGAAAATCCACTAAGTCCTGCTACAAAACCAAATGCAAGAGTTGATATGCTTGTCACCACTGTTAAGATTAAAATCCAAATTAGGAACATGACATATTTGGAAATCAAGAATTTTCCTCTGGATATTGGAACAGTCAGCATAGTCTTTAATGTATGTTCATTGTATTCCCTTCCAAAAAGGTAGGAAATTATTATTGAAAACAAAAGAATTGCAAACAATGCAGACATATACATATTCACAGTGGAGAATAAAGCATCAAAGCTTTGTGTTTCATCAAAAGCAAATGTTGCAATGAACATTAAAACTGAAGGCAATGCTGCCATAAGTATGCTCAATAAGAATATCTTTGATCTCTTTAGCTTTAAAAATTCCATTTTTATAAAAGTAAGCATCTAATCACCTTATTAATAAAAATAATAAATTAAGAATAACATATAAGATTAAATTTTCTAAGTGTTGGAAATTATTCTTGTAAAGAACTCTTCCAAGTTCTCTTCACATAGATTCACTTTTCTGACTTTGATTCCAGAACTTACAAACAAGCTATTGAACTCATCCCTTAAATCCAAATTGGAAAGCAAATGAATGGTACCGCCAATAATCACCCCATCACTGTTTTTATTAGAATCCAAATCATCAATATATTCGCTTAAATTACGTTTAAAGCAATAATCTACATTTTCCTTCATTCCTGTTTTATTCATGAGGTCAATTGCAAGATCAATGTCTGAAACCTCAAATTCAACGAATTTGTTTAATCTATTGTGAAGCTCTTCTCGACTTATCTCATCTATTAACACGCCATTATCCATAAATCCAATTACATCAGCAATGTTTTCTATTTCACTTAGGATATGGCTTGAAATCAGGATTGTCACACCATAATCACAAGATAGCTTTTTAAGTAAATCTCTGATTTCCTTAATTCCAAATGGATCAAGGCCATTAATAGGTTCATCAAGAATCAACAATTCAGGATTATGCATAATTGCAGCTGCTATTCCTAAGCGCTGTTTCATTCCCAATGAAAAATCCTTGAATTGCTTGCTCTTTTCATGGTCCAAATTAACCATCTCCAAAACCATCTTGACATTTAGAGGATTATAGTTTCCTCGAAGCCGAGCAATGATTTCTAAATTTTCATAAGCGGTTAAATTCTCATAGAATCCAGGAGTCTCTATAATTGAACCTATGTTAGAATAAACATCTCTTGCATATCTTTTAGGATCTTTCCCAAAGAGAAGAATCTCCCCGCCACTTGGATGCACAAGGTTTAGAAGCATACACATGGTTGTGGTTTTTCCAGCCCCATTCTTACCTAAAAGGCCATAGATCTTTCCCTTTTCCACATGCATATCTATGGAATTCACAACTAAGTTTTCTGAATACCTTTTGGATAAGTTAGTTGTTTCAATAACATAATCAGTCATCATATCACCTTTGATAATAAAATAATAATAAATTATAATAAACAATAATTTTAAATGAATTTTTTCAAACTTTTTATAATTGAAGAAATAATTTTTTCTAAATTTATTTGAATATTATGTGCACAAAATAATCAAAGGAGGAAATTAGAAATATGTAATTAATTTTTTACTTTTGTCAAAAATTATTTACTTTTGTAAAAAATACATTACATATGTAATAATTATTTTACATCATATATAAATGTTTTGTTAAAATCAGCACAAACTTTATGAGATTATTGAAAAAGAAGAACTAAATTCCATATGAGAAAAGTATAAAATAAGAAATAAATTAATAATATAAAGTGAATATATTATAATATTATAATTGTTAATAATTCAAATTATAAATTCAAAGATTTAAAAAGGAATCAAAATGTCATTTCAAGATAATAAAATGCTAATTATGCCTGCTGTAGACATTAAGAATGGAAAATGCGTACAGTTAGTGCAAGGGGAACCTGGAACAGAACAGGTAATTATTGAAAATCCTGAGAAGGTTGCTAGAAAATGGGAAGATTTAGGTGCAGAAGTTGTTCATGTGATTGACCTTGACGGTGCACTTGAAAGCACAACAAACATTGAAACCATTCGAAAAGTGCTTGATGAGGTAAGCGTTCCCATTCAACTTGGAGGAGGCATAAGAAGCATTGAATATGCAGAAGAGTTGCTCAACCTTGATATTGATAGATTGATTATTGGAACCATGGGAATCAAGAACCCAGAAACAATTACTAAACTCTCTGATGAATATGGCAGTGAAAGGGTAATGATTTCCCTTGACAGCAAAGACAATAAGGTTGTCATAAAAGGGTGGCAGGAAAAGATAGACAAGTCTGCAACTGAAATAAGCAAGGAATTCCAAAATCTTGGTGCAGGAAGCATATTGTTTACAAATGTTGATGTGGAAGGATTGCTTGGTGGATTCTATGTGGACCCTGTCATAGACCTTGTAAACTCTGTAGACATTCCAGTTGTATACTCTGGAGGCGTTACAAGCTTGGATGACTTAAAGCAACTCCAAACAACCGGTGCAAAGGGAGTTGTAATCGGTTCTGCATTATACAAAGACAAAATAAATCTTGTTGATGCTTTGGAATACCAAGATATAAAATAGATCTAAAAATTAGAATTAAATTATAAAATTAAAAGAAATAACTAAAAAATTTTTATTCTTATAAAATATTATATTTTAAAATGGAGACAAAATATGAAAGTAATGGCAACAGGAGCATTTGACTTATTGCATCCAGGGCATGGATTGTATCTTGAAAAGGCAAAGGAATTAGGTGGAGAAGATGCAGTCCTTGTAGTTGTAATAGCAAGAGATTCAACTGTTAAGAAGAAAAAGAGAATTCCTGTTATTGATGAGAATCAAAGATTAGAAATGATCAAATATCTCAAGCCCGTTGATGAAGCGTACATTGGTTATGATGGAGATATGTTCAAGATTGTAGAGGAAATTCAACCTGACATAATAGCTATCGGTTCTGACCAAAATCATGACATTGCGAAGCTTCAGGAACAACTGGATAAAAGAGGAATCAAAGCTGTAGCTAAAAGGGTTAAAGAGTACAGAACAGGAGATCTCGACAGTACCTGTAAGATAATCAATAGAATCAAGCACTCTGAATTAGAAGAGAAAAACTTGGATTGCAGCAATGTAATCAACGATGACTGATAATAAAAAAATTATTGATAATAATTAAATTGATAATTACTTAAAACAAAAAACAATAAAATCAAGGTGTAAAAATGGTAAGTGTAGCAATTGTAGGTGGAAGCGGATATACTGGAGGAGAATTAATCAGACTTCTTTCTGCTCATCCAGAAGTTGAAATCGTGGATATAACTTCAAGACAGTTTGAAGGAACTCCAGTTCATAAAGTTCACCCACATATTAGAGGGACTGATTTAGTATTTAGAAACAAAAAGCCAAGCGAATTGGATGCAGACATCATATTTACAGCAACTCCACATGGAGCTTCAATGAAAATCGTGCCAGATTTACTCGATACTGGAGCTAAAGTCATTGACTTAAGTGGAGATTACAGATTCAATGACATTGACGTTTATGAAAAATGGTATGGAATTGAACATACTTCTGACTTGAAAGGGGTTTTCGGACTTCCTGAAATCCACAGAGAAGAAATCAAAAATGCAACATTGCTTGCTAACCCTGGATGTTTTGTAACTGGCGCTATCCTATCAGGATACCCATTGTCTAAAGCAAAACTTGCAGATAGAATGATCTTCGATTCCAAAACTGGAGTAAGCGGTGCTGGAGTAAATCCTGCTGCATCAACCCATTATCCAAACATTGGAGACAATGTAAATCCTTATAAAGTAACCCAACATAGACACATGCCTGAGATCCAACAGGAACTTGGTGCATTTTCAGATGTCAAAGTTTCCTTCACACCTCATTTGGTGCCAGTAATCAGAGGAATACTTACAACTAACCATTGTTTCTTAGTTGATGGTGCAGATGTAACCAGTGAAGAAGTGTTAGACATCTATAAGGAAACCTATAAAGGGGAACCATTCATCCAAATCTTGGAAGATGGAGAAATTCCACGCTTAAGCAGTGTAAGAGGATCAAACTATGCTCAAATCGGTTGCTTTGAAATAGATGAAACCGGCAGATTGGTCATCATTTCAGCGATTGACAACTTAGTTAAAGGAGCATCTGGACAAGCTGTTCACAACATGAACATCATGTGCGGATTTGATGAGAAAACCGGTTTGGACTTCTTTGGAATGCATCCATAATAAAATTTTGAAAAAACTTGAAAATAGTCTGAATTTGAATATTTGACAATCATGCAAATATTTAAATAGATTATTTTTTATAAAATAGTTCAAGAGGAAAAACTATGGAAAGAATAATTTTATACTATTCAGATGGAGGAAAAACAAAAGTAGTTGCAGAAACACTTGCAATTAATTTAAGGTGCGATATCTGTCAAATCAAGGATATGAAGAAACGTGATGGAATCAGAAATAGATTTACTTCAACTATCGATGCATTCAGAGAAAGCAAGACAGAGATCTATCCGCCTACTCTTGATTTAGAAGAATATGATACCATTTACATAGGCACACCTACTTGGGCAAACAATCCAACTCCTGCAATCATCACATTGATTGACAGATGCGACTTACGTGGAAAAGACATTGTATTGTTTACCACAACTAACACTTCCGGTGGGGAATCCGCTTTAGAAAAAATGGAAATGAAAGTTAGGGCAAGAGGTGCAAGGGTAGTTCAACAATTCAGCTTAAAGACTAAAGACAAAAGTCTTGCTCAACTCCAAAGAGATACTGACAGCTTATTTGTGACTTTAGATTTAGCATTGTACTAAATCTATCTTTTTACTTTTTTTACTTATTCTTAATTTTTATACTGATTTAAACTTTTTACTCTTTTTAATAATTTTATCAATTTTCCAATTCAAATCGAATATTGAAATAAATGTGCTCTTATTAACAATTTCATTTCAATTTTCCAATTCAAATCGAATATTGAAATATTAATTAAGCAAACTATTTAATAATATAAACAAGAAAATTATTAATGTATAATTTTAATATAATAATTAATTATAATTTTTATATAATTATCACATATTAAGAAATTAAGTTTAATAGGTGCAAAAGAAAAATGTTAGAGAAAATGATGGAAAACCACAAGATCTTAATTGCGATTCCTATTATTCTTGCACTTTTATCATTAGTTCTTATAGGTTTTCACGGCTTAGAACAAGGTGTTGACTTAAAAGGAGGTTCACAAGCGGAATTACAGCTATTAGGTTCTGTAACTCCAAGTGAATTGGAAGACACACTTGATGCCAAATTGAACACCAACAATATAAAAGTCACAAATAATGGAAACAATAAGGTTACTGTGGAATTGGAAAACAATATCAATTCAAGTACATTTACAAGCGCCATAAATGGAAAGGCAAAGGTAATCGGCTATAATGAAATTGGTCCAGTATTAAGTGAAGAAGCTATGGGACAAATTTATGTTGCTATGATTTTTGCATTCCTGTTTATGGCAATTACCGTGTTTGTTGTATTTAGAGAACCTGTACCATCTGTTGCAATTATCCTCGCAGCTTTGTGTGATATACTCATTGCGCTTGGAGGAATGTCAATATTCAAGATTCCATTGTCAATTGCATCTGTAGGTGCATTATTAATGCTTATTGGGTACAGCGTAGATACAGATATTCTTCTTACAACCAGACTTTTGAAAAGAAGAGAAGGAACTGTGGAAGAGCGTGCTAAAAATGCTATGTATACCGGTTTAACCATGTCCTTTGCGGCAATAGCTGCAATGGGAATCCTATTCGTGGTAACCAAGATACTCATGCCTGAAGCAACTACATTAAGCAATATTTCTGCAGTTTTAGTAATCGGATTGATTGGAGATATTCTTTCCACTTGGTTAATGAACTTAGGAATTCTTAAGACTTACATTGATTGGAGACAATCTAAAAAACAAGAGAAATACAATGTAAGTTCATCTTCAAGCAAGAATAAATCTTCTGAATCTAAAGATAAAACCTCAGAAAAAGAATCCAAATTAAGTCTTAAAGATAAACTTAAGAGAAAAACTGAAGTTGAAGATGATGAAGTGATGTCTAAAATCCAAGAGGAATTGGAAAAAATAGACAATATGGAAGAATCTTCCGAAAATGTTCCGAAATCAGAAAAATCTCCAAAAAAGAAGTCCAATAAAAAACAAAAAGCTAAAGGCAATAAGCGTAAGGCTAAAAAGAAAAAAGGAAAAGGAGGCAAATAATTATGGCAAGCGATTTATCTAAATTCTTTAAAGACAGACAAGTAATTATCCTCTTATTATTCCTATTGATCAGTATTGGAAGCATTGCTCTTTTAGGTGTAGAGCAAGGTCTTGACTTGAAAGGTGGATCATCCATCCAATTGCAACTTGAACATCCAGTTAATGAGAGTACAATGAAAGTTGTAACCTCTGTTTTAGATAAAAGGCTTAACCTTTATGGTGTAAGTGATGTAAAGGTAAGGTCCAGCGGAGACCAGATGGTTATAGTTGAAATGGCTGGAAAGACACCGGAAGAGGTAGAGCGGCTGATTGGAAATCCAGGTATCTTTGAAGCAAAAATTGATAATGTGACTGTCCTTACAGGTAGCGATGTGGCTTCAGTTGAAGCACCGGTTGTTGGAGATAGTGGAGAGTGGCATGTGCCATTTACACTTACAACAGAAGGGGCTAAAAAATTTGCAGAACTTGCTAAAGGAAAAGGTGGTCATGAAGTAGTGATGTATCTGGATGGAAAGCAAATTGATGACCATCCACCACAACTCTCTGGAGAATTAGCTGGTGGAGAACCTGTAGCGGAAGTTGAAGTTACAGGCAGCGCAGCAGACGTTGAAACTGCAAAAGAGGAATCCAATACAGTTTATACTGTTTTAAAAACAGGTTCACTTCCTGTAAAGATTCACACTATCGGTTCCAATACAGTTTCACCTGAATTAGGTCAGCAATTTGCACAAGGAGCTTTGATTGCAGGATTATTAGCCATACTTGGTATTGCATTGGTTGTATACATTAGATACAGAAGAGCATTCTTGGCAATCCCAATTTTAATTACAACAATTTCTGAGATAATAATTATCTTAGGTGTTGCTTCCATTATCCATTGGAATATAGACCTTGCAGCAATCGCTGGTTTAATCGCATCTGTAGGTACTGGGGTAGACGACCAGATCATCATTACAGATGAGGTATTGCACCACGACAGTGAAAACACAAGACATAGAAGAACTAGAACCCAAATGAACGTTAAAAATGCATTATTCATTATCTTCGCATCTGCAGGAACATTAATAGCTGCAATGTTACCACTTGCATATGTTGGATTTGCAAGAGGAAGCAGTGGTATCGGTACCATCGCAGGTTTCGCATTCACTACAATCATAGGGGTTTTAATTGGTGTATTCATCACAAGACCAGCTTATGCTAAATTTATTGAAATCTTTGTATCTTAAGCAAGATTTAAAATTAAAAAAAAACATTATGAAAAAGAATAATTTTTATTATTCTTTCTTTTTTTCTATTTTTCTATTATCCAATTATTTTTTTTATTCTATTATTCCATTTCTAAAATTTCCATAAAAAATCATTTATAAAAATATAACAATTGTTAAGTATTTATAATATAAAAATAAATATTAATATGAAGGGATTAAACTAGTTTTAAATTTAATAAATAATTAATTAAATGATAAAACAAATATATTAATAAAAAACAACGGAGATAAAAAATGGTTATAGTCATAGGTACTGGTGCAGGAGGTTCATTAATAGCTATGGAACTTGCAAAAGCAAATATTCCTGTAACAATTATAGAAAGAGGACCATACATAAAAAGCAAAGATTCATTTGAATATTATGACATGAAATACTACGATAAGCGTTTGAAAAATACAAACAGTGTCGACTTATTGAAGACAACTTGTATTGGAGGATCCACAATTGTAGCTGCAGGAAATGGCGTAAGGATTCTTGAAGATGAATTCAAGGAACTTGGAATAGACATATCTGCTGAATATGACAAAATCGAAGAGTTAGTAGGAATTCATCAAATGGATGATGAACATATCGGTAAGGGAACTCAAGCTTTCATAGACTGTGCAAATGAATTAGGATTTGAAGCAATCAGAATGCCTAAATTCATAAGGGATGAGGATTGCAAGCCTTGTGGAAAATGCTCATTCGGTTGTCCAAGAGATGCAAAATGGAGTGGAAAAGACTTTGTAGATATAGCAATCGAAAATGGTGCAGAACTAATTACAGATGCTGAAGTCACAAAAGTTATCTTTTCAGATAAGAAAATCACAGGAGTAGAATACATCAAGGACAATATCAAGCAAAATATCAACTCTGACTTGGTAATCCTCTGTGCAGGAGCAGTTGACAGTGCAGTGATCCTTCAGAAATCAGGAATTGATGCAGGAAATAAACTCTTCTTTGACCCATTTGTAAGTGTTGGAGGATATTTAAAGGATATTAATTTCAATAGCGAAGTTCAGATGAATGGGCTTGCAATAGGAAAGGAATACATCCTTGCACCTCATTTCTCATCATTTATTGCTAAATACATTAAGGAATCAAACCCTGAAGTTGAAGATAAGGATATCTTAAGCATTATGGTTAAAGTTGAAGACGATATGGTAGGTACTGTTGATGCAGATGGAAACGTATTCAAATTCAATACAATTGATGACATCCGAAGATTGGCTCAAGGCTGTGCTGCAGCAGGTTCAATACTTGAAAAGGCAGGTGTCGATCCAACAACCATGACTTCAACAATATTTAGAGGAGCTCATCCTGGAGGAACTGCAGCTATTGGAGATGTCGTTGACAATAACTTAAAAACAGAAATAGACGGTTTGTATGTCGGAGATGCAAGTGTAATCCCAATGTCTCCAGGAAAACCACCTATATTATTGATTTTAGCATTAGCATTAAGATTAGCTAATCATTTAATTGAAGAAGTTATTTAACTTCTTTAAAAAATAGAAATTAATGATAAAAGAAGTAATTTTACTTCTTTTTACTTTTTTTAAAATGAGATTTTTAAGATAAAAATAAAAAAATGCTTTTTTAAAAATTTAAAAATTATTCAAATTGATTATAAATCTCATTTGCTTGAACCAATCTTTCACAATAATGGCATCTTACTGTAATTGGATTTGATTCAACAAGATAAAACTTGCTTTCAATAGGTTCTTCAGTATTTGAAATACATTTAGGATTGGTGCATTTTACAATTCCATTTAATTCCTTTACCATTCTAACCTGATCCTTTGCAACAATTTCATAATCACGTATAATGTTAATGGTTGCATCAGGAGCTATTAAGGAAATCTTATCTATTTCAGTATGTTCCAACTCCCTGTTTTCAAATTTCACAATATCCTTAAAACCTAATTTTGAAGAAACATTCATAGCAAGGGTAACATTTGTTCCTTCCTTTGGAAGACCTAATATTTTCAATACTTGAAGTGCCTTATTGGCAGGAATATGGTCAATTACAGTACCATTTTCAATAGGTTTAACTTTCAATTCATGTTTAGTCATGAATAATTATATCTTTTAAATTTTATTTATAATTTATTATAATAAAATCATATTTATGAATAGTTATATCTATTAAAAACAATAAAATAATAAATGAATAAACTTTTATAAAAATTTACTAAATTAATGAAATTAAATAAAGGAGTCTTAAAATGGAAGAGCATATAGACTTATTTAAAAAGATATTAACTAAAATTGATGATAAGGTTGATTATGCAGATATAAGAGCAGGAAAAGGAAACAATACAAGCATAATCATGAAAGACAATCAAATTCAAGAAATTAATACAGGCCTTTCCACTGTTGCAAGAATAAGAGTATTGAACAATGGAGCATGGGGATTCGCTTCTACAAACGACTTCTCTAAATTAGAGGAGATAAGTGAAAAGGCAATTAAAATATCAAACTCACTTACTGGAGACATTGAACTTGCAGAATGTGAAATTATAGAGGATAATGTAAAGACCGATAGAAAAATATCTGTAAGTGATGTTAGCATTGAAGATAAGAAGGAATTGATTCAGGAAGCAAACAAGGCAAGCAATGTTGGAAAGGTAGTTAGCACAACAGTCAGCTATTCAGATGGTGAAAGCCAAACTGCCTTTGTAAGCAGTGAAGGGAGTGAAATTCTTGTAGACAGTTCAAGAGTGGCACTTGCACTTAATGCAGTTGCTTCTAATGGAGAACTGATTCAATTCAACCATGGCAGTTTAGGTGGAGTGAAAGGGTTCGAAATATTGCAGGATGCAGACATTGAATCCTTTGGAAGAAAGATTGGGGAAAAAGCAACTGAACTATTGGATGCAAAGCCAGCTCCATCAGGACGCTTTACAATTGTAGCTGACAACAATCTCACTGGAGTGTTCATTCACGAAGCTGTAGGGCATGCTGTTGAGGCAGACCTTGTCCTTCAGGATGATTCAATTTTGCATGATCAAATGAACAAGAAAATTGGAACAGACATTGTAAACATCTATGACGATTCTAGTTACAAAGACGGATTCGGCTATTACCCATATGACGTTGAAGGAGTCAAAACCAGAAAGAATCAAATCGTTAAAAATGGTGAGCTTGTATCATTCCTAACTTCAAGAGAAAGTGCAGGCAAATTAGGAATCCCACTTACTGGAAATGCAAGGTCCTCAGTCAGTGACCAACCTATTGTCAGAATGAGTAACACTTTCCTTGAACCTGGAGACTTAAGCTTCGAAGAACTTATTGAAGACATCAAGGATGGAATTTACCTTAAGGGCTCAAGAGGAGGACAAGTTGATACCGGTAAAGGAATTTTCCAATTCAATGCAACTGAAGCATACAAGATCGAAAATGGTGAACTTGCAGATCACTTCCGTGATGTTTCATTATCTGGAAACATTCTTGAAACACTTAAAGGTGTTGATGGAATAGGTTCAGATTTCAAGCTTAGTGTCGGTTACTGTGGTAAAGGTGGACAAACTGCACCAGTCGGTGATGGCGGACCACACACCAGAATCTTGAATGCAATGGTAGGTGGAAGTAGCTAAATCAAATAGCTATTGTATATTAAAAATTAAATATATTAATTTTTTATTGAATTTCTTTACTATCAATTTAATTGAAGATATAATTAAAATAAACTATTCATGTTAAATAGTAAACGAATTGATAAAAAGATATGTAGATAAAGTAGTCTAAAAATGATATTTTAGAAAAATTTCTAAAAAAATACATTAAACTATTAAAAAATATACATTGAAATCTTAAAAAATAATCATGAAAAAATTTGAAGGTGGAAATATGTTAAGTGAAGATGATGGAAAATATTTGTTAAGTGTAGCAAAAGATGCTATTGAAACATATGTCAAGGAAAATAGAAAAATTGACACACCTTCAGATTGTCCTGACTATTTGCATGATGAACTTGGAGTTTTTGTCACATTAAATAAGCACAATAATCTGAGGGGATGCATCGGTTACCCTGAACCTGTTTACCCATTGATTGATGCAGTCATTGATTCAGCAATTTCAGCAGCAATGAGAGATCCACGTTTTCCAAGTGTTGATGAAAGTGAATTGGATTCACTCGATTATGAGATTACTGTTTTGACCAAGCCACAAGTCATTGAAGTTGAAAAGCCAATCGATTATTTAGACAACATCATCATTGGAAAAGATGGATTGATTGTTGAACGTGGATTCTACCGAGGATTGCTCTTGCCACAAGTGGCTCCAGAACACAATATGGACAAAGAAGAGTTCCTATCCCACACTTGCATGAAGGCAGGACTTAGACCAGATGCATGGTTAGATAAAAATACAAAAGTATACAAATTCCAAGGGCAAATATTTAAATAAAGCTTTTTATAAAAGTATTAACTTAAATAATAGAATTATAATTATTAAAATTATTAAATATTAAACTATTAAATTATCAAATTTTATTAGAATCATTAGAATTATTAGAATTATTAAAATTATTAAAATTATTAAAATTATTAAAATTATTAAAATTATTAAAAAAATAAATTATTATGATTACATGGTGATAAAAAATGATGTTACCAACTATTCCAACTCCAGATGAATTATTAGATAAAGGTTTCAGAAGAGGTAAGAAGGCAGCTGATTTAAGAAGAGGAGAAAAGATGCCTAAACACTTAAAAGGCAAACGTATCGAAGAAACAAGAGTAATCACTGCTTGTCAAGTCATTAAAGATAGACTTAAAATGATCTTGGACCGTACCCCTGAAATCGAAGAGTTACCTGAATTTTATCAAGATTATATAGACATCACTGTAGGTGTAGATGATTTCAAGCAAGCATTAGGTGCACTTAATTGGGCTTATGGTATTATTACCCAGCTCGAAAAGGAATATGGTGCAAAAATCAGAAAATCCTCTTCTGAAAGGGCAACTGGCCTTAGAAAACAGGCTTATGGAAGAATCTCTTCAGTTGTTCATAAGATTGAAAAGGATCTTGACTTCTTAGACTTTGCAAAACAATCCTTAAGGAATATGCCTACTGTTGACTTTGATGCAATAAGCATTGTAATTGCAGGTTTCCCAAATGTAGGTAAATCAACATTGCTTACCCACATTACAGATGCAGAGCCTCAAGTGGCTAACTATCCATTTACAACAAAAGGTATTCAAATAGGACACTTTGAGAAAAAATGGCAGCATTACCAAATCATTGACACTCCCGGTTTATTGGATAGACCTATTGGAGACATGAATGATATTGAATTGAATGCTATGGTAGCTCTTGAACACTTGGCAGATGCAATATTGTTCATTTTTGATGGATCTGAAACCTGTGGATACCTTCTTGAAAATCAATACAATCTTTTAGAAGAGATTCAAAATGTGTTTGATGCTCCTATCATCTACTTATTCAATAAAATGGATATTGCTGAGTATGATGGCATAAGACATGATTATGTACAACAGTACATTGATAAATGTGAAGATCCATTGCTTATCTCAGCTGCAGAGGGAGAAGGTATTGAAGAAATCATTGACTTAATAATGAAAGTTGAAAAAAGAGAAAGAATTGAAGAAGAAGACGAATATGAAGATGATGAAAATTACTTTGATTTAACATAAGTAATTTTTCATGATTCTTTTTTTTTGATTTTTATTCTACTTTCTATTTTTTATTTTTCCATTAATTTTATTTTTTTAATTATTTTATAATTATTTTATAAATATTTTATAATTATTTTATTATTTTTTTACTATTTTTAAAAAATCATTTTCTAATTCAACATTTTTTTATCAAACTTTTAGTAACTTTTTATTACTAAAATAGAAAAGTTTATAAATGATGAATTACTAGTATACATTATGAATAAAAAGTATACTTAAAAATTCTAAATTTTTTGAATTTCTGAAAAATTTGAGAAAAATCTTAAAAAAATTAAGAATTTTGTATACTAAATGAGTAAAATGTATACAATTCATAGAAATATTTATAAGATATGAGTCATATAGTATACATTAGAAATAAATGTACACTAAGTTTTATAAAAAAATTTTATAAAATTTACAGATCATGTTTATAATTTATAAAAATTTTATCTATAAAACATAGGTACAAGTTTTATGAATTTTAAAAAATAATGTAAAGGAGATATTAAAATGCCTGAAGATGTAAAAGAAGACATTGAAGTAGAATTTGAAGAAGTTGACGTAGAAGTAGAAACTTCCAAATCTGACGAATTAAAAGAAAAAGCAGAAAAATTCAGAGAAGACTTCAGAACCAAAGCTGAAGCAAGAAATGAGGCTAACAAAGAAAAATTCGATGAAACCTTAAACAAAAGTAAAGATGTTGCTGGAAAAGTTGGTGAAAACCTTAGTAAAACTATCGATGACACCATTATTGCAATGAAAGCTCTTCAAAAGAATTTCGATACCAGATACCAAGGCTACAAAGAAACCGTTGCAACCGGAAATATCAGCATCGACTTAGCAGAAAACAAAGATTTCTACTACTTACAAGCTTACTTAGCAGGTATCGAAAAAGAAGACATCTCCATTGAAGCAACTAACAACTCTGTAACCATCAAAGCATGCTTTGACAACATCATGAAAAACATTGAAAGTACTGAAGAAAACCCAGCAACTTTAATTGTTTCCGGTATCAAAGCAGGTGAAGCAGACAGAACAGTTACTTTAACTGAAGACATTGTAAAAGAAGAAATTACTGCAAAACACAACAATGGAACCTTATTCGTAACAATTCCAAAAAGAATAGTTCCTAAAACTAAAATAGACATCGAATAAATTATTTAATAAATTATTTAATAAATTATTTCGAACAATTATCTCAACATTAAAAAGATTAAATTAATTTTTAATCTTTTTAATTTTTTAAATTATTAAACACAACATAAACACCTTAACTTTTTTTAATTTTTGCAAGATTTTCTTGCAAAAATATTTTTTTCATTTTCAATTTGATTTTTCATATTCAAATTTTCAATGCTAAATTATGTATAAATTTCTCAAATATTAAAATATTATAAATTATTAACTATTTTTATAAAATAAATTTAAAATTCAAATATATTTGAAAAATAAGTATTGACAATATAGATATAGGAATTTAAGAAAATTTAAGTGAAAAAAAGGGAAAAGGTTTAATACTAAGTAATGATATAATATTACTATACTATTATAACGGAGGTGAAAATTATGGCAATTCCTAAAGCTCCTGTAAATAGGATTATTAAAGATGCTGGTGCTGAAAGAGTAAGTGATGCAGCTGTAGTTGCATTAGTAGAATACTTAGAAGCTGACGCAGCAGCAGTAGCTAAAAAAGCAATTGAATACGCTAAAATTGCAAAAAGACAAACTGTAAAAGCAGATGATATTGCATTAGCTATCGACAAAGAATAAGTGTATTAACTTTTCTTTTAAACATTTTTAATAAAATTTTATTTTATTTTTTTACTATTTTTTTATATTTTTTACTATTTTTAACAATTTAAACATTTTAAACTACTTTTATTAGATATTTTTATAATAAACTAAAAAAAATTAATTTTAAAAAAAAGAAAAAAAGAAGTGGAAAATTAAATTTTCAAGCTATCTTGAGCTATTTTTACACCTAAACCATAAGCGTCTTTCAAGTCAATTGGGAAGTGTTCTTCTTTCCTTTTAGCTTTTAATTCAGGGTCAAATGCATAATTTTCATACTTGGAATAATCTGTAAATTGATAAGTGTCATAAACCTTTAATGAATGTGGGTTTGAGTAAACATTTTCAAGATTGCTTTCTAAAAGATCAAATGTGCTGCCATAAAGCGGAGCGCATATGTCCTCAGTAACATTCATAGTGTAAATCATTCCAATAGGCATTCTTTTAGGAGCATTGGACTCTCCACCGTAAACGAATGAAGAAAATAAAAACCTTTCAAAAAAGGATCTGAGTTCTCCAGTTATCTCACCAAAGTAAATAGGGCTTCCAAAAATGATTCCATCAGACTCTTTCATTTTAGGAAGCAAATCCCTTAAGTCATCTTTGATAGGGCATTGCGCATAATATTTCCCGCCAATCTTTTTACAATGGAAACATGATTTGCATCCTTTGAAATCCAAGTCATAAAGATGAACATTATGAATGTTAATTTCTTCTTCATCATGGTTCTTCTTTAATTCATCAACAATGCCTTGACTTGCTTTTTCCAATAATTGGGCAGTGTTAAATTTCTTTCTTGGACCGCCATTCACTATATAAAAATCCATAAAATCACGTTATAATCTGTTTAAAAAAATTAATAAAAAATATCTGAATTAATTATAAAAAATATTAAAAAATTCTTATAAAAATCTTATAAAAATCAAAATAATAAAAAAAAATTAAAAATAAAAATGAAAAAAGATAAAGAATTTTTCATTTACCAAAAAAATCAAACAAACTATTCGTATCTTACTTTACCAATATGTCTTGTACTGCCCGGATCTTCACCATTGAAGTGTGCTAAATAGTAAACAAACCATTCTAAAGGTATTACAAGTATAAATGGTGCAAGCAATGGATTAATATCTGCATAATCCTTAAGGTTATATATTATCACATTTGCAGATAATTCATTCCTGGAATTTCTAATAGCTATCTTAGTCAACTCATCACTTTCCAAGTCAGCATCCAAGAAAATTAGAGGAACATCTTTTTCTGCCCTTTCTATTAAACCATGCCTATATTCAGATGAATAAAGTGGACAAGCATGCTTGATAGCCCCTTCCATCAACATGGTCATAGCCAATTTATATGCAAGACCAAAGTTAACACCGCTACCTAAACAGTAGAATCCTTCTTCATCTTTTAATTCTTCTGCCAATTTTTTATTGTCTTCTTCAGTAGTTTTTAGAAGATCTTCAATTAAATCAGGCATAGCAGATAACTGTTCTAAAATTTCATCCGCCTTTTCATAACCTGAAGCTGCAAATAAAATTTGATAAAGACATGCTAATTGAGTGATATAAGTTTTAGTACCAAGAATGGCTGTTTCAGTATTTCCTAAGGTTTTGACAGGATATTTGGCTTCCTTAATCATTGAACTTTCAGGTTCATTTGAAATTGAAACAGTGTCAATATTAAATTCATTAGCTCTCCTTAAAGCGGCTAAAGTGTCAGCAGTTTCACCAGATTGGGAAGTTGCAATAAACAATGAATTTTCATTTTCATTTAATTTTTTATTGTATAAGAATTCATAGCCAGTGAAAACTTCTATTCTTAAATCAGATACAGATGCCAATGCATCCCTAATAGAATAACAAGTGGAAATGGAACTTCCACAACCAATTAAATAAATAGTATCAACAGACTGTGCTAATTTAGAAATATTAGCCATATTATCCAATTCAGAAGCAAAAGTCCTTCTTAAAGCTTCTGGTTGTTCCATCATTTCATAATACATCTGATATTTCATAAAACCACCTTATAAATTGAAATAACAATCTTATAAAATTTTTTATTAAAATTAAGTTATTAAAGCCATTATTTTTAATTTTTAGCTATTTTAATATATTATATATACTTTTATCCTTTATACTATAAAAAGTTTATATAATTAATTATTAATAAATACTAATAGAATTTAAAAACAATTAATTAGAGGCAAAAAATGGAAATTGATTTAACAAAAATAGGCATGTATAAAGACCAGCAATATGAAGTCATTATCACTACAATAGACAATAATGGAAAATCCAATGCCGCACCATTTGGACTAAGAGTCTTGGAAGACAATGAAGTTTTTTTAAGAATATTTGAAGGCGGGACCACCATTAAAAATATAAAAGAAAAAGAAGAATTCGTCGTAAATATCACAACTGATCCTTTAATGTTTACTCTCGCAACAACTAATACAATTCCTGACGAATATCTAACTAGAATTTCTAATAAACCCGAAAACAATGACGAATTAGTGTATTTGACTGATGCAGATGCTTATTTCATATGTGAAGTGAAAAACTTGAAAGAAGCTTTAAGAGAAGATGACATTAAATCAAGTGATGTCAATTACATTAAATCAGAAGTGATTGAGATTAATATTAAAAATAAATGTGTTAAACCAATTAATAGAGCAATTCATGCATTAATTGAAGCATTGGTAAATTATTCCAGAATTAATATCGTTGATGAGGATACCCGAGAATATTTCCTTGAAAGATTTTTGGAATCTGAAAGAATCATTAAAAGAGTGGGAAATGAAGAGGAAAAGGGATCCATTCAAATTTTAAAGGAAAATTTAATAAAACAAGGATTTGAAATTTAGAAAATTCAATCCCCCTTTTACAATAGCAATTTTTGCATCTTTTACACTTAAACCCCCTCTTAGAATAATATTTACTTAAATCAATTAAAATTTCTAAAAAATATGACTTTTCAGAAATTCTTATATACAATCTAAAATAATAGTATAATATAACTTATTAAAGAAGAAGGGTTTTAATGAAAATTGGTTTTAAAAAATTTTTTATTTTTCTATTAATCATATGTGTTTTAAGCATATCTTACTCTAATGCAAGCGATATTGATTCAGAAAGAAATATTTTAATTGATAATTATGAGGATTTAAATATTGAAAGTATAGAAAATGAGAATAATAATTTAGAAAATGAGGAAAAGGATTTTAATGTCCAAGATATTAACATCCCAATTAATACAGAAAGCGATGATTTAAATCAGAACGATGACAACACAAATGCCAACCCTGAAACAAATGAAGATTCATTTTCAGATGATGAATCTTTAACTGAAGAAGATGAACATTCAATTATAATAAAAACCACACCAAAAATTTCCATTAAATCTTCTTACCTAAAGTCTAGAGACACATTACATGTTTATCTAAAGAACTCAGACAATACTTGCCTAAAAAATAAAAAGATAAACTTACTAATTAATAACAAAAAATTTATAGCTTTTACTAATGAACAGGGTATGGCATCTATAAACCTATTTTTAATTCCCAAAACTTATTACATAAATATTGATTTTAGCGGGGACGAATATTACAATCCCATTTCTAAGAAATTTAGTATAAATATTAAAAAATTAGGAACAAACATCAAAACATACGCTAATTATGTTGTTCACCATAAACGTTTATACATTTATTTAATTGGAAAAGATTGGAAAGGAATCCCTAATAGAAAAGTGATAATTAAATTTAGGAAAAAAACTTATAAAAAAACAACCAATAAAAAGGGTTATGTGAGCCTAAAAATAAATTTACCCGCCGGACAAAAATATTTAATCCGTGTACAATTTAAAGGAGACAAATATTTTTATAAAAGTTATAAAAAATTTAAATTCCACGTTACAAAATCTCTTAAATTTAGTATAGGAAATAGAATTTTATTAACAAATGGATACTTAAGAATTTATCTAAAGAATAAAAATAAAAAAGCTATTTCTTATAAAAAAATGAGTATAAAAATTGGGAAAAAAATATTCTCAAAAAGAACCAATTCAGAAGGAATAATTGTTTTAAAACCTAATTTGAAATCTGGAAATTACACTGTTGTAGTGAAGTATGGAAAATATTCTGTTAATAAGAGAATAAAATGTATTGAGGAATATGCGAAAGACCCATTAAAAAATAGTATCCCTCTAGCAAATGGTGCTCCAAATTTAGATTATATGCTTGGAAATTATGTAATGGGTGATGATAGTGCAACATATACATTAAAAAAATCTCAATATAAAGAGGTAATCATAAGGGATAGCTATTGTTTATTCTTAAATAATAAATTAAGCAGATATGTATTTTTCAAAACAAAAGAACATCCAAAGTTAAATCATGTTGTAAAACGTGAAAAATGGAATGTGATTGAAAGGGAGATTAACAAAAAAATAGTTAAAGCCAACAAAATCAATTACTGGCCTGGAAGTGTGAAAGTATCTTTAAAAGGCAAATCATACAAATATCCTGAAGTTAGGGATGTTCAAAATACTGGTTATACTTGTGGTCCAAGTTCAGCAAGTGTTTGCAGTCAAGTTTTAAGAAATTACATTTGTGAGAAACAATTTGCTAAACTTGCTAAAACCAATAGAAGTGGGACAACAGTGCATAATCTAGAAAAAGCATTAAAACAAAACAATTTTACTTGCATATATTTCTATAAAGACTCTTTTGATATTGGATTAAGTGAACTTAAAAAAGGAGGTTGTGCCTTAATATTCCATGCACAACATCATTATATAAGTATTTTGGATATTAGTCCAGACAAGAAAAAAGTTTTAGTAAGTAATTCTTATGGCAGTTATGGGGGCATTCCAACTAAATGGATTTCAGTAAGTTATATGAAAAGCAAATTTGGTGTTTGGGATGATAGTTTGGTTATTAAGCTAAATTATACCTTAAGTGATTCTACTAAAAATAGGGTTAATTGTTTCTATAATAGTATGGGCGCTAACTGGCATAGAACAGGAACTAAATCTAAAATTGGAAGCATATAGAAATGAAAGAAGAAAGAGAAAAATGGAAAGAGAAGAATGAAGAATGAAAATTAAAGTAGAAAAAATAATTTATAAATTAATCAGCGATTATTAATCAAATCTACAAATTCAATATTATCTACATCAAATAGACCTTGATTAATTATTTTAAAATGAGGAATTGAAATCAATGCCATAAATGATAAAGTAGTAAATGGAGATGTTAGATTACATCCTAATTTATTTGCTGCTTCCATCAGTTTTCTATTTTTATCTGCCACATAATCAATATCCCTATTGGACATTAGCCCAGCTATTGGAAGCTCTAAAACTTCACAAAGATCTTCTTCTGATGAATAAACTGCTAGTCCACCTTGATGCTCTCTAATAATATTAACCACTTTAGCCATATCTTCACTATTTGTTCCTATGACTAAAATATTATGAGAATCATGTGCCACTGAAGCTCCGAAAGCTCCTTTTTTAAGATTGAACCCTTTAATGAAACCATTCATTATATTGTTTCCACCATATCTGTTTACTACAGCAATCTTAACAACATCCTTATTTAAATCCGGTTGGATTACACCATCTTGAACAAGCAGGGTCTCTTCACACTTTTCTGTAAGAATACTGCTGTCATATGCCTTAATTGCAAAAACATTAGTTGTCTCATCCATTAATGAATTTGTCCAACTCATTTCCATTTTTGCATCAAAATCCTCAGCTTTAACCTCATCTAAAACAATGCTAGGTTTTGATTCGGCTATTTCTGTTTCAAATAGGACTTTACCATCATCAACGACAAGCTCTCCATGAACCCAAACTTTGCTGACATTCAAGTTTCTTAAGTCATCAACCAATGCGAAATTTGCAATTCTGCCTTCTTCAATCGCACCACAATTTAATCCATAATGTTCTGCAGGATTAAATGTTGCCATTTTAATGGCTTCCTTAGGATTGATTTTTAATGAAATGGCTTTTTTTATCACTCTGTCCAAATGCCCTTCAGACAAGTCTTCAGCATCAATATCATCACATACTAAAATCTCAAATGGTGGAATAGACATAGCATCATCAATGCTTTCTATAACCGCATTACCCGCCATTTCCTCTTCAATCAAGTAATTCAATCTATCATCATAATCTAAAAGGGCATCCATATCCTTAGCAGATGATCCTTCACGAACCATGATTGTCATTCCAAGACGAGACTTTTCAATAGCTTCGCTAAAGCTAGTGCATTCATGGTCAGTTGTAATTCCATATGAGACATATCTTTTCAAGTCTTCACCAGACAATAAAGGAGCATGACCATCAATAGGTTTTCCTAATTTATGAGCCCCTTCAATTTTCCTTAAAACTTCTTCATCACCGGATAAAACTGCTGGAAAATTCATTTCGCCAAGAGCAACCATTTCATCACGTTTCAGCAATTCCTTTACATCAGAACTTGTAATTACCGCTCCTGAATTTTCAAAGCTAGAATGGGGGACGCATGATGGGACAGCATAATAAAAATCAAATGGCACATACTTTCCATCCTCCACCATCCAATTAATTCCATCAATTCCTAAAACGTTTGCAATCTCATGAGAATCCGCCACTACAGAAGTGGTCCCATAAGGCAATACCGCTTTAGCAAAATTGGAAGGGGATAATTTTGAACTTTCAATGTGAATGTGTGAATCAATAAACCCTGGTATTAAAATGCCATCATAATCCAAATCAAGTTCGTTATCGTCATCAGTGATGATTGGAATGACCTCTTTAAACAGACCATCTTCAATTACAATCTCCGCAGGGTAAACTTCTCCAAATTCAACATTAAGATATTTTGCAGTTATTATAAGGTCACCTTCAAGCTCTTCTGCATCCTCAAAGCTTATATCTGCAATTTCAAAATCATCAATACCATCTACGGATATTATAATTTCATTTCCATCCACATCTATAATTCTTTCATCCATTTTGACACCAATTGATAAGATTAAGTAAATTATTAGAAAAATTATACAAATTTTAAAAATACTTATATAAAAAAAATTAAAAATAATTAAAAATTATTAAAAAATTAAAAAAAGAAAAAAGAATAAAATAAATTTATTCATGTAATGCATTGTATAAAACAGGCAAGAATGCTCCTACATCAGTTACAATACCTACAACTTGTGCACTGCCTCTATCTGCAAGTTTAGTAACAGTAGATGGGTTTATGTCTACACAAATACTTTTAACTCTTGAAGGCAATAGGTTACCAGTTGCAATGGAATGCAACATAGTTGAAATCATAATGACCATGTCAACTTCCTGAGCATACTTACGCATTAACTTTTGTGATTCAACAGTGTCTGTTATCACATCAGGAAGAGGTCCGTCGTCACGAATGGATCCTGCCAAAACGAATGGAACATCGTTTTTAATACATTCATACATGATTCCACTTTTTAAGGTTCCATCTTCAACAGCTTCCCTAATTGAACCGGAATTATTGATTCTGTTAATGGCTCTCATATGGTGAGTGTGACCATGAGCTACAACTTCACCGGTTTTTACATTTACACCAAGGGAAGTTCCGAATTGATCACATTCAATATCGTGAGTAGCCAATGCGTTTCCTGCAAAGATCACATCAATGAATCCTTCCTTAATGAGTTGTGCAACAATTCCTGCAGAACCTGTGTGAACAATAGCTGGCCCTCCTACAAGAGCTATTTTTCCGCCATTTGCCTTGACATTCTTAATTTCAGTTGCAACATCATTAATGATGCTCATCATTGGCTTTTCAGAAGAAACTTCACTGTTCATGAATTCGAATACACCTTGCTTACCTCTTGCTCTTTGAGGTGGTGTGATTTTTACTCCTTCTCTACCAACGACAATCAAGTCTCCTTCCTTAATGTCTGCAATTGGCTTGCATCTAGCAGTCTTGTTTTCCTCATCAATAACGATAAGACAATCCATTTCAATTTCTTCTACAAGAATCCATTCACCTTTGTAGTAAATATGAGTAACATGATGGCTTGTTGAATAAAAGCCTTCTGGAGCCACTTTATCTTTTGGAGAAGGGACAAGATTTACCTCTTCAATTTCAGATATTGAAACCCCAATAAAGTTAAGTTCATCAAGAATAGAATTTAAAATATCGGGAGATTCTGCTGAAACCATTATTTTAGCTTTACTAGTATCAGATTTGCGTTTTCCTATATCAAATTCCAGTATATCAAAGTCTCCACCATTATCCATGATAATATCCATGGTTTTAGGAAGAGTTAAAGAATCGATGATATGACCAGACAATTCTATTTCTCTCTTATACATCAAAAATCTCCTTAATTTTTTATAATTTTATAAATATAATCAATTTTTTTTATTTTTGTAAAAATGACTCGAATAATTTTAATTTTACTTATATAGTAAATAATAAATTATAATTAAAATATGTGTTTAAGTAATATTTATATTATTTGTTAAATGATAATAGCTAAATAAAATATGATAAATAAAATATGACTAAATAAAATATGGCTAAATAAAATATAACTAAAATAAATAGTAAAAAATAATTAATTGTAAAAATTGTGCGATTGGAAATTGATTATTAAAAAAGCTTAAGCGAATATTAAGCGAATAATGTCAAGAAGTCATAAATCATTTTAGCTGCAAGAACAGCAGTGATATCGCCTAATCTATCACTTGCAACCTCTACAAGGTCAAAACCAATTAAATCAATAGATTCATTATTTGCCAATGCTTCAAAAATATTTTCAACATCAATAGGGTGCAATCCATTTGGAGTTGGATTTCCTACAGATGGTGCAAATGCGGGGTCAATTACATCCATATCAATGGAAATGTAAACTTTTCCCTCGATTGATTCAAGCTTTTCCAAAAGAAGATTGAAATCATCAAAAAGGTCTTTTGCTAAAAAGCTAGTGATATTCCCTTTTCCTTCAACAAATTCCTTTTCTTCAATGGAAAATGATCTGATTCCTATCTGAATCAATTCCTTAGGATTTAAATCATGAACTCTTCTCATAATTGTTGCATGTGAATCCTTTTCTCCGATATATGTATCAATAATGTCTCTATGAGCATCTAAATGGATAATGCTAATGTCAGATAAATCTTCATTCCCTTCAAAATCAGCTAATGCCTTGAGGGGACCTATGCTTACGCTATGTTCACCACCAATGATAATCGGCTTGATATTGGATTCAATTAATTCCCCTACAGCATCTTCGAGAGAATCACAAGTTTTTCTGCAGTTTCCATGAACGACATTCAAGTCGCCACAGTCATAAAATTCACCATCCAAAAGCTTTTCGAATGTTGAATTGTATTGTTCAAATCCAAATGACGCTTCTCTAATGATTGTTGGACCATACCTTGAACCATGATGATAGGAACAAGTGCTGTCAAATGGAACTCCAATAATTCCCCACCTTTTTGATTCATTAGAATCATTAGAATCCACATCATCTAAATTATTTAAATCTATAGATTCCGCTGAAAAAGCAAATTTCCATGGTTCATAAGTATTGAAAAGCATTTTATCACTTGATTTAATAATATTTAATAATAATTAATAATAATTCTTATTTTTGAATTTATCTTGAAAAATAATTAATTAATTGATTAATTGAATGTATTGAAAAACTTCAGTTAATCAAGTAATTAATTAAAAATAGAATAAATAAAAAATAAAAAAAGTTTGATTTGATTTTAGATTTGATTTGATTTGAAAAAAGATTGAAAACGGATTTTAAAAAAATCCGTAAAAAGTGTAAAAAAACTAAAAAATTATACTTTTTTAGTTCTCATGATTTTCATATTGCCTAAAGCAATGATATATTCTACACCTAAGTCAGTACCTACAGCACCTCTGATTTCTTCATCGAATTCAGCAGGTATAGGTAATTCAAAGGTTTCGAATGATTCTAAGTCCATGATTTGAACTTGGTCACCCATAACAGCTAAAATTTGACCAATTCTTTTGTCAAGAATAGGTACTTCTACTTTAGTGTCTACAGGTTTTACTAAACTTCTTTTTTGACCATCAAAAATACCAACAGCTTCTAATCTTGCTTTTGCAGCCCCATGTTTACCAGGGGATGAAGTGGTTAAGCTAGTTACTTTAGAAGCTTCTCCGTCTAATACAATATATTTTCCGACTTTTACGGTTTTAAGTTCTACAACTTTGGTTGACATTAAAATAACCTCACAATAATAATTAAAAATAAATTTAATTGAAATTTATTTATTTAATTTCATTTTTGAAATTAAATACATTAACCTAATAAAATATAGATTAATAATATATTAATTTAAAATTATATATAAACTTTCGTATGAAAAATGTGCCAAAAGAGAATATCCGAAATAATATTTTAAAATATTAATATATTATAAAAGATAAATATTATTTAAGATAAAAAAATTTTTAATCAAATGATAGAAAATTATATCAAAACAATTTAAAATTTTTAAAATAAAGTGGTAAAATGAGAATAGCTATTGTTTCAGGTTCAAGCGAAGGCCCAACAGAATTGAATGCTTTTGATAATGCTTTATATGAAGCGGAAATCGGTGATGTGAACTTAATAAAGGTTTCAAGTATGCTTGAAGCCAACACTAAAGTAGAAAAATTGCCTAAATTGAAAGCAGGATCAATGGTAAACTGCGTTTTATCAAGCTTGACTTCCGATAACGAAGGTGATGAACTTATTGCTTGCGTTGCAGTAGCTATCGGTGAAGAATTAGGTTGTGTCGTTGAGGCAAATGGAACCAATCAGAATCCAGAAGACATAAAGAACGAAGCAATAGAAATGGTAAAGTACATGATGGATAAGCGTAATGTAAAAATCAAGGAATTGATTGTAGAAGAAGCGCATCATACCGTGAAAGAAATAGGATCTGCAATAGCTGCAGTCATTTACATTACCGAGGATATTTTAGAATAATATTCTGATGATATTTTAGAAAAATAATATTTTAATAATTATGAATTTAAAGCAATAGCAATAATTGAGGGGATAGAATGAATCAAGAGGATATAGATATTTGCAGAAACATTGCAACCACAGTTTTTGAAAAAGTGGAAAATCTCCTTGAAGGACAAGTTGGAAATCCAAAAGCGGGAGAATTTGTTAAAATAGGTGCAGACGGCACCCCTACATCCTATATCGATATCATAGCAGAAGATGAAGTAATCAAACTTCTTAAGGATGCTGATTTTGAGTCTTATCTGATTAGTGAGGAAATAGGTGAACTTAAGCTAGGAAAAGGAAAACAGGAAGCAATCAGTCTTAGTGAAGAATTGCTTAATAATGTTCCTAAAACCAAAAAGGAAAGGGAAGACCAAGATAAACCTAGATTCATATTCCTAATCGATCCTCTTGATGGAACAAGCAATGCAATAAAGAACATTCCAGCATATGGTATGTCCATTGCAGTGGCTAATGTGCCTGAAGGAAGAGAAGCAACCTTAAATGATGTTCAATTAGGATTCGTAAAGAATTATGCTAATGGAAACTTCTATGAAGCCATTAAAGGAAACGGAGCAAAAAGAAATGGGGAACCAATGACTCCAAGCAGTGAAACTGACTTGACAAAAATAAGCCTTGGAGGATTTACCAAAAGCAAAACATTATCAGTATCCAAATTAGTGGACACTGCAAGAAGAATGAGAGTATTAGGTTCTGTAGTGCTTGAACTTGCATATGTTGCAAGCGGAAAATACGATGCATTTCTTGATTTGAGAGGAAGTAGAATCATCGATATTGCTGCTTCAAAGCTTATCGTAGAGGAAGCTGGCGCTATTGTAACAGATAAGTACGGTGAAAAGTTAGACAGTCGATTAAGCATCTACGAAAAGGCAGTTGTTGTAAGTGCTGGAAATCCTGATTTGCATAATCAAATAATCAAAATCATAAACAATGACGAATTGGATAAGATCCAAAGCGTTGCAATCGTAAGTAGAGTTGATGAGTATAAATCCGTGTTATTCTCACTTAAAATCTTTGAAACATTGCTCAGTAAGAATATGGAAACAGTTATAGAATCTTCCTTAGCTGAAAAATTGGAAGAGATTAAAGAAAATCCAGAACTCCATAAGATCATTGCAAAAACAATGAATGAAACTCCTGAAATTGCAAAGCACATTGAAAGCTTGAACTTCAACTACAACTTCAGGGACTATGCAAAGGAGTTGAATGAACTTAGAACAGATATGGCAATCATTCTCGGAGGAGACGGTACATTACTTAGGACACAAAACCAATTGACTAAGGAAATTCCTATTTTTGGAATCAATATGGGTACTGTTGGATTCTTGACTGAAATTGAAGTTGAAAACACTTTCGAAGCTCTTGATGCAATATTAGATGGAGAATGGTCTAAAGAGAAAAGAACACAGCTCATCATTTCCCACGAAAACCAAACTTTCCGTGCATTGAATGAAGTTGTAATCATGACTGCAAGACCTGCTAAAATGCTTCATTATGAAATCTCTGTAGACGGGGAAGTTGTAGAGGAATTAAGGGCAGATGGATTGATCATCTCTACACCAAGTGGTTCAACTGCTTATTCAATGTCTGCAGGAGGGCCAATTGTAGACCCTAAAGTAGGTGCATTCATTATAGTGCCAATTTGTCCATACAAACTTGGAGTAAGGCCATTTGTTGTATCTGATGGAAGTGAAATCAGAATCAAGCTCCTTAAAAGAGGTAAGAAAGCTATCTTTGTAATGGATGGGCAAATTCAAAAAGAAGTGAACTATATGGAAGAGCTCGTTATCAAGAAATCCGAAAAAGACGTTTACTTCATGAGAATCAATAAGAAATACTTCTACAAGAAAGTTAAGGATAAACTTAATGAAGGAGGATTAGACAGCATTAACAGAGTATTATAAATGCTCTTGACTAATCTTTCTATTTATTTATTTTTTATAAAAAAAGTCAATTTTAATTTTATATTTCTTTTTTTAAAGCAATTTATACTAATTATTAAAGATGTGAAACAATGAATGTTTTTTTAGTTGATTTGACACATGGAGGAGTCAAGATTTCCTCAGAACTTGCCAAATCAGGAAATTATGAAAATGTATATGCCTATGACTTATACAATACATTGAAAAGTGAAGATGAAAATCTTTTAATCACTTATGATGTGAATATCATTAAGGATTTGGACTCATTTAAAAATCAGCTAAAATTAAATTCCATAAAAAGGATTGGAGAAATAACAGAAGAAAAAGACCTAATAATTAATCCCATTCACTCTTCATTAAACATAAGAGAATTATTGATTGAAATAGCTGATTTGATTGACTCAAATAAAGACAGCGTATTGAATCAATATGATATTATCAATCATCATCAAGCTACAGAACTTGTTTTATCACTTTGGAAAGAGGAAACAACTAATCAGGAAATCAAGACCATTGAAATAACTGGAGTTAAAGGAAAAACAAGCGTTTCATTCCTCTTGAAGGAGATATTTTTAGAAAACAATAAAGACACTTTACTATTATCCAGTTTAGGAGCTTACTTATTTAGAAAAAATAATGATAATGAGCAGAAGCTTATTTTACAAAAGGATATTAGCATCACTCCTGCAAATATCATAAACACCATTCAACTTGCTAAAAAGATAGCAAACCCTAAATGCAGC
>Ga0310695_10003512_pt1 | contig 30582 bp, 3 predicted proteins | sample RumenRJG_04DNA_FD_203882 | JGI IMG/M metagenome (GOLD analysis project Ga0310695, IMG submission 203882) | Bovine rumen microbial communities from Lethbridge, Alberta, Canada - RJG_04 (v2) (version 2) | ecosystem: Host-associated > Mammals > Digestive system > Stomach > Rumen | place: Canada...
ACTTCGCTTCGCTGAGACAGTGGCTTACTAATCAGTTCCGTATTGCTGAAGGAGATGAAAGTGCTGACGTATCAGACAAACTGGCTGCTTACGCTGGTATTCTTGCTGATTTCGGCACCTATCTTGCGTCTCATCCCGTCACTTTGCCAACCAACATTGGTACCTACCCCAACGAAGAAACGAAAGAATATGACGGTACCTATACCAATGACATTTTGACAAGCAACAAATACCACCAAACCAATGTCCACATCATGAATGGTGGTAATGTGAGTGGCTATGCCTATGGAGGAGGTTATGGTACCGATGCCGTGGTAGGTGGTACTACCTACATCGAGCTGAAGGGTGGTAATGTGGATAGGGATATCTATGGAGGCGGTCAGGGAGGTCCGGTGTTTGACGAATTCGATCTGGCTAAAGATGCAGATCCTGATAACGACTTTGTAGCCACTACCAATGTTGTTATTGAGGGTGGTATGGCGCGTAACGTCTATGGTGGTGGCTATCTGGGACATGTCGGTAGGCACTACAAGACTGTTGATGCTAAAATGGTGGATGCAGCAATTAACGAGGCAGGCACTGACATCCCTGCCATAGCCAATGTGACTATCGGTAAGGTGAATGGTACAAACTTCTATGATGGTGTTCCTGCCATCCAGCGTAATGCCTACGGTGGTGGCGAGGGCGGTTCCGTATTTGGCACTACCAACCTGACCATCAACAATGGTTACATCGGCTATCGCTACAAGAATACGGCTGCCTCGGGAGCCCCCGTCTATGAATACGTAGAGGAACTGGACGACCAGAAGCCTAATGCTATCGAGTTGGCAGGTAATGCCTTCGGTGGTGGATATGTGGTAAACAGCTATGTGGATAATGCCAATGTCAAGATGTATGGCGGTACGGTACGTGGCAGCCTCTATGGTGGCGGTGAGCTCGGTCCTATCGGACGCGGTACGATGAAGGATGGTGCCATTGGCGGCATCAAGAATGGCAAGGCTACTATCTATAAGGCCGGTAAGACCCACGTGCAGTTGTTTGACGGTCTTGTGCTTCGCAATGTCTTCGGAGGCGGTCGCGGTAAGGACAGCTGGGGCGGCGATGGTACGAAATACATGGACGAAGCCATCAAGCCAACGCTGGACCTCAAGTCTAAGGGCTACGTCTTCGGACAGACCGAGGTGGATGTCTATGGTGGTGAGGTAGGTACCGACGAGGGTGTTGCCTTAGGTTATGGCAATGTCTTTGGCGGTGGTGATATAGGCTGTGTATATAGTGCCTATGAACTGGCAGACGGTACACTGTGTATTGGTAAGAAGAACGGTACACGCTATGATGGAAATGACCGTGGCGAGGGCTATTACTATAAGTTTGAGAATGGGGAATTCAAGGCCTCTGGTACCGAATATATCCTTACCGAGGACTGTAAGGTCGTTGTAGAGCCATGGTGTAAGGCAAACTCTGCTGTTAGTATCAACGAAGTGCCCTATGCTGCAGGCAACTATGTTCCGACATCTGCTTTGAACTATTTGGGTAATAAGCAAGATGCTGCTTGGGAATCGCTCAGCAAGGATGATGTCAACAAAATGGGTGTCATTATCCACAATGCTGTGTTTGCCGGTGGTAACACCTCGCCGGGTTCTACCGAGGTGTATGCCAATACGCCAACGGTGTTCGGTAATGCCACCGCCTCCATCCACGATGTCTATAACCGTGACCTCATCACTATTGGTAGAGGTCGTGTGGGCGGATTGTACGGTGATGGTAACCTGACGCTGGTTGACGGCTATCGTGAGTTGAACATTACCAACTACGGTACCGACTACTATCATATTACGGATTTGATTTCCCTGGAAGAGTATAATGCACTACCTGTACGCGAGGCCGCTTATTATGAGATTCGCTATAAGTGTCAGAAACAGTGTACTGATAAGAATAACAAGACCTATCTTGTCGGTTCCACCATTACTGCCGATGAGATGATTAGCGTGTTTGATGGAGTGACAGTGGGAGATCCGGCTGTATCGATGATACAATCTGACGGCAAACCATTGAAAGAATATTGGAAAGAGAACGGTGTCTGCTCGCGCTATGCGGGTCGCCCGATGAATACCATCCAGCGTGCCGACTTCTGCGGTGTCTTCGGTAGTCGTATGGTGATGCAGGGTGCCCAAGACCGTGTGCCAGAGGTGGTGGATTACACCAACTACACCATCAACCGTGTCCGTGAGGTATCGCTGAACAAGAAGGTATCTGTACGCGATGGCGATTCTACTGATCCTCGTAACGCTGAGCATGGTAACTACTTCGGTATCTACAGTGTGGTGAATTTCCTCGGTGCCTTGACCAGTGATTTGGATTTCCACGATGCAGTTCGTGTTACGGATAATACAGATAAAGCGACCTATAAATGCAATGCAGGTGAAGGAGGACCTGCCTACGGTACAGCCACCTACCATGACTGGAAAGGTGCGTTCCATAACGAGCGTAAGCGTAACAACGGTAACAGCCATAACAAGGTGGCACTGGCTTCCGGTGTCTATCTGGAGCTGACCAACGAGAACGGCAGGGGTAAGGACTTGTACGAGAAAGAGTGGGGCTACATCACCGGTGTCGTAGAACTTGACCTGATTAACGTGCAGCCCGGTATGGGTGGTGGCTATGTCTATGCCAAGAATGAGCATGGCATTCGCAGCTCTTCCGGTAAGACCCATACCATCCTGACAAACTATAATACAGGTGCTGTCACCAAGGAACTTTTCAAATATGATGAGACCGAGAGCACCAAGAAGGAATGGGAGACCTCAGGTAACTTCATTCACAGCACCCAGACCATTATTGACGACTGCTATAACATAGGCAGCAAGTATCATTCTGGTTATAACAAGCCCGACGGCGTTCCTGCCCACTACTGGTTCATCAAGGGTGCTGTCTATATCTATGACCAGTACATCTCAGCATATACCGGCAGTCCGAATGCCTTCAGTGAGAAAGTCAGCATCCCGCTGACCATCACTGCTGCCTCTCATGGTAAGATGACGTTGATGAATGTACAGCCCAACTTCTATGCTTACTATTCTGTCAATACGGGAACGACACAGACTCCTCTTGGCGAAAATGACAAGATAGAGATTCGTGATAAAGAATATGGTCGCAACGATGCCATCACTTATTGGGACTATAGCCAGCTCACGGAATCCGAGAAGAAACTATTCGTCCCTGAGACATACGTCGTCACAGCCGACTGTACCTATGGCGATGGTGCTACTCCTAAGAGCTACAAGGCAGGCACTGTGCTGCTGCCCAGTGAATATGCCTATCTGAAGGAAAAAGCTCCTACGAAGAAACTTGATGAGGATGACATGGATTCGCCTTACGTGCATCATGTCGCTAAGAATGAGGATGTAGCTTTCGACTTCGTATTCCGTCCTTCTAACAATGTCAGCCACACCACGGGTTACATCTTGACCTATAACGTCGATAATCCAGACCTGTGGAACACCTGGTACAGCAAGGCTGATAGTCCAACAAAGAACCAGACAGGTGGAGCAGGCTACGTGGATGGTCCTACCTATACACCAATAAATAGTGGTATGTATGGACAGACCGACTACAGCGTAGGCAACATCATTGCAAAGGATGAGTATGACACCTATCAGGCAGCTAAGGAAGCTTATCCTTCAGCTATTCCTGCTACTGGTCAGGCATCCTTCTATCCTGCTTATCTCGTGACTGCCGATGTTCTGGAGACCACCAATAAGAAGGGTACTTCTCAGCGTCTCCATCAGGGTGCTGCTTTGTCTAAGGAAGATTATACAGATGAACAATGGGCATCTATAAGTGGCAGCGTTGCTCAGGCATACGTGGTGACCAGCACCGTACAGCTCAGTAAGACTGAGTTTATGTATCGCAACACTTACTTGACAGCAAGTGAGATTGGTGAATTGAAGACAGCTTATCCGTCTAGTGCAACTCAGATAGACAAAGCTGTACAGCAAGCCTACTACTGTACCACAGAAGGTAAGTATGGTGGAAACTACTATGAGACAGGTCATAACTATCGTGCTTTGTCAGCTTATAGCGCCATGTCGCCTGCTGACCGCTTGAACTTCACCTTCAACTACGATGCCCTCGACCTGCTCGTCGACCCGAACTACAAGAATGGAGAGGGTGTGAAGTACCAGTATGACTCCGAAGCAGGAACCTATGCAGGAGCTCAGGCTAACCCTGCTCACTATTCGCTCCAGACAGCGATAGACTATACTGCAACGTACCAGAGTGATACGGATCTATCCCTGTCATCGAATGTTTCTGTGAAACGTGGCGAATCGACCATCACTACCAATGTGGTGAAGAAGAATGACGAGTTGACGAATACGGTCTTTGAGTCACTGCCTAACGAGCAGTACCATTATGCACCAATCGTGGTAAGCAATACCGACGACACCTGCTATGTAGTGAAGGAAACCATCGTGCTTGGTGATACGCCATACGCTGCCGGACAGGTCATCACAAAGGATACCTACGATGGACTGAGTGCTGGCGATAAGGGGAAAGTGGCATCGCTGAAATTCACCTCAACAGGTACCTATTATTACTGTCGTGAGAAGTACACGATTGATGCTACAACAGGTACTGCTGTAAACAGTGCTACGGACGTAACAGGTGGAAAAGGTGGAAACTATGGTAAGGGTCAAGAAGTAGCAACTGGTGTTGTTATAAACGATGTAACTTATAATACCCTCACCAACCAGCAGAAGAACTTCTCGTTCCATGGCCTGGCACCGACAGAGACCAGTACGTTCTTCGTAGCACGCGGTTCTGACATCTACGACCTCTCTGCCGAGAAGATTATCACCGTCGTCTATCAGTACGACTATGTAGAGAGTGACCAGGCTGGTGCACACATCACACCGGTGAGCGAGCGCCACGTGCTGAACATCCATATCAACTTCAAGAGTGGTGTCCCGACCGTAGAGGATATCTTACCACCAGACATTATCCTGCCTGGTACCTCACTCTCCATGCCGGAGCCATACGTAACACCTGGTGCTTACGAGATAACCGGTGGCGGTTGGAAACTGTTCGATACCGAGAGTGATGCGGAAAGTCATATCAACGGTGTTGAATATACCAATTCCATTGATCCGCTCTACCTCTATCAGCATGGACATTATCTGGCATACTACGCCAAGACCTATCTGGGCGAGACCTATTCGAACCACGTTCCCGTGAGTGTGGCTAACTACCATGATATCAAGAAGGTGATGAACGCTACGGACCACCACTACTACATCGACCACCAGGAGGTACACGAACGTCTGAAGGTAGAACCGAAGATTTACATCAACGACTATAGTGGAGATGCTGAGGGCAGCAAGAACGGTCTCGACCTGTTCAAGGATATCTATGACTTGAGTCTGGTAAATGCTACAGGTGACGGCTATACTGTAACTGACGGAAAGATTACAGGTGCAACTGGTGGGGCTAATACTAACCTCGTAGGCCACAACACGATGAACCCACGTGTCAAGGGTGGTTATAAGCTGGAGTTCTTCATGCGTACGGATATCAGCCATCCAGACGATTGGTCACCTATTGGTACGGATGATGTCTGCTTCAAGGGAACGCTCCATGGCGATGGCCATACCATCAGCGGTTTGACCAATTCACTGTTCAACAATCTCTGCGGTAGCATCTATAACCTCGGTGTCACCGGTTCATTCAGCACGGCTGGTGTGGTCAATAAGGGTGATGGATATGTAGAAAGTTGCTGGATTAATACAACGGGAACACCTGATGGTAGCGTAAGGGCTATCTTTGGTAAACCTGGTGCTAATACTAGTGGTGTCAAGCAGATTGTCAATTGCTATTATCAGACAGGTAAGACCTATAGCACTACTGACGAGGATAGTCATGGTCTTGCCAAGGCTATGAGCGACCGTTCCTTCTATAACGGTGAGGTGGCCTACAACCTGAACAACTTCTATCTGCATAAGCGTTATGCCAACAAGAAGGGAACCGAGCAGGCTGATATGGATGGTCGCTATTACACCGTAGCCGACGATGGCAGTCTGACGCTCCAGAGGTATAAGAGTTATGCTGACAGGCCAGACCTTTGCTCTTCAGGCTATAACGACATCAAGTATGTGGAGGAACGCTTTAAGGATGGTGACTTCCGCTATGCGGGAGGTACTATACCGGAGGAGGCTGACGAGCGTCAGTATATAGATACAGAGGATGATAACAAGGTTCACTTCTTCCCCATCTACCCGGATGACTATATCTTCTTCGGTCAGAAGCTGACATACGGCTGGGCAGTGACTCCTCATCAGGAGGTTCCGACTGCTGTGGTGAGAAACGAGGGTCGTCTGTCAAAACTCTCGGATGCGAACCGCGTCTATCGTGCACCTGCCTACTACCGCTCTATGAATATGGGCATGGCCTACTTCAACCCCGATGCCTATCTGGCACAATACGAGAAGCTGACAGCTGAACAGATTGCAGCCTCAGCAACGCCTCGTGAGGCATATCCTGGCATGACAGCCATCGACTTTGCAGGACATAAAGATGAGGAATATGCTTTAGGTTACGAGAAAGCCCCTTGGTTCTACCCGTCATTGCTCGACGACGACGGTCTGACGAGTATCATCAACTGTGGCGAGACCAGAAACCTGCTTGTATATGCACCGGCAGAGAGTGCTGCTACGGGCTATGCCAACAAGGCGACTTACGATGTGCTGACGGGCTACTTTACGGATCCTGCTTACGGTGACTATTATAATATAGAAGGCAAACCCGAAAAGTACCGTACGGTAGCAGATGCCACCTCTACCAATGCGGCTATCTACGGTCACCTCGTGAAGAGCAACCTGACGGCTACCAACGACCACCTGCTGGTGGATAAGGAAGACTTCAACTGTCCGATAGCCTACCAGTTCGACGGTTCGCACCGTATGTGGTACCAGCGTAAGCCGGAGGATCATGAGTATGTTGACTTCACAATGGGCTGGCAGGGCATCAGCCTGCCGTTCACAGCCGAACTGGTAACCACCGACGACAAGGGTGAGATAACCCACTTCTACAGTGGTAGCGAAAACAGCAAGAACGGTACGGGTACAAAGATTGGTCACGAATACTGGTTGCGTGAATTTACGGGCATTACCGAAGAATCCAAGACGGTGGATGAAACAACGACGTACTTCGCAAAGGCTTCCTTCACCTATCCTAATGCGACAGGTGGCAACAAGACGGTCGGTAACACCTTCCTGTGGGATTACTATTATAAGAATACCGCCGTTCACAACCAGAAGGATGAGAATGACGATACGTATCAGACCTATTATGAGAAGAGCCGTACCTACACGAGCTATCCGCTGCTGACAGCTGCTAAACCGTATATCATCGGATTCCCGGGTGAAACCTACTACGAGTTCGACCTCAGCGGCAACTTCGAGGCTCAGCACACGGCGGTAACCATTGACAAGTTAGGCAGGCAGACCATCAGCTTCGTTTCTAATACGGGTATCAATATCGGTGTGAGCGATGACGAGACGGCAGTTGCCTCAGAGTCTGCTTCACAGTCGTTGACTGGTACCGACAAGAACTATAGCTACACCTTCAAGCCCAGTTATATGAACGAGAGTCTGACAGCCGGCACCATCAACTACACGCTGGATGCTGTTGGTGACAGCTATGACAAGGTTCCTGCCACTGGCGATGCTACCAAGGTAAGTGCCTTCCGTCCGTACTTCACGGCTTCAGCTGCTGCAAAGAGCCCAAGCCCGAAGATGGTTCAGAGCATCATTTTCAGCAATGAATATAACAGCATGGAGGATGGCTCTCAGATTAGTCTCGACGGTAGTCTTGACATCTACGTCAAAGACCATAAGATATTCACTACGTCGCATCTGCCGGAGGCTACGACGATACGCATCCTCAACGTGGCAGGCATCACGTACGCCAGCTATGTGCTCCAGCCTGGTGAGACCATCGAGACTCCCGTTCAAACCAACGGTGTCTATATTGTACAGTCCGGTGCTGGCCATCACATCAAGAAACTCGTAGTAAGATAATGAGTATAATGCAAGAAACGATAAAAAACATTAATAGGAGCAAAAAGTTACCTTTGGGTAAGTTACCTTTGGGTAATATATTGTATCTTTTCCTTGACAAGATTGCCAAGTCGGAGTGGATGCCGTTCATCAGGGAATCGTTTGAAAAATCAGGCAAGCGTATCTCAGAGGCTTTTGCCAGTCAGGTGTGCGATACGGTGGAATGTCATTCATGGTACCTCCAACAACTATGCTTTGGGAAATCCAAACACCATCAGCAAGAACAAGAAGGTGTTAAAGGATAAGGACATTATTGAGGAGAGGAAGGGAGAACTTATATTCGTAGATCCCGTCTATCGCCTCTGGTTCTCACAAGAGTATTGAATCCATGAAGTGCCGGATAGTAAAAATAGAGAAATAAAGATATGACACGAAATATGAATGTTTACAGTAAGTTTACAGACATGTTTAAGTACCTTATAAAAGGAACATATGTTCATGAGCTCACGAACATATGTTCTCCGACCCATGAAGCCAGCTTCGTAGGCTCACGAACATATGTTCTCCGAAATATATGCCTTTTACTGACTTTGATGACCCTCGGAATCACGAGTGCATTGAAGAAAGAAGCAACAAGTTCCATTTTGGAACTAGTTCGACAGGAAGGGAAACTGCCTTTGAACTGATGGGTATTGATAAAAACATTATTCTGAACCAATTATAATGCGGAAATAATCAAAAAACCACGAATTGAACGAATTACACGAATTGAACAAGAAGATAGATATGACACAAGATATGATGGAACAGCACATGAAGCAAGGCGAGATAGTGATGTATCAGCCTGACGAGACGATCCGACTGGAAGTACGGTTGGAGAATGACACCGTGTGGCTGACACAGGCTCAGATTGTGGCTCTTTTCCAAAAAGCAAAGTCAACAATTAGTTTTCATATTTCAAATATCTTTAAAGAAGGAGAATTAGATGAAAAAGTGGTTGTTCGAAAAAATCGAACTACCACTATACATGGAGCTATTGACGGAAAGAAGCAGACTCACGAAGTAGCATATTATAATCTTGATGTCATAATATCTGTAGGTTATCGTGTAAAGTCTCTGCGAGGCACCAAGTTTCGTCAGTGGGCTACCGGTGTAATAAGAGAGCATCTTCTTCATGGTAATGCTGTCAGTCAGCAGTTAATGCGTATAGAGCAACGCATAGACGCAAGATTCGATGCGCAACAGAGTCAGATTCGGAAAATAGAATCTGGGGCTTCATTCAAGGATTTAGGCAAGCGCCTCTTTGCCTTTGAACTGATGGGTATTGATAAAAACATTATTCTGAACCAATTATAATGCGGAAATAATCAAAAAACCACGAATTGAACGAATTACACGAATTGAACAAGAAGAAATATAGATATGACACAGGATATGACCGAAATGATTATAACTGAAAGAAACACATATAGTAAAACCGAATCAGCGCATTGCCATACCTTTGAAAAGGAGATGGCAAGGCGTAGGCAAGGTGTACCCAAGGTGTACCCAAGGTGTACCCAAGCTCTAGGCAGGCTCATGAGTATGCTTAGAGTATGGCAAGAGTATGGCAAGAGTATGGCAAGAGTATGGCAAGAGTATGCCTATGCTATACCTACGCGACGTCTCGTCATGAGCCTGCTTTTGTTGATGGTCCTCGGAATCACGAGTGCGTGGGCGCAGGACGACTTGTCGGGAGTGTATTATATCAAGAGTGGTGTAAATGATAAAGAAGGTGAAGTCGATGAAGATAAAGCACTTTTTTATCTTTGTCCTGCCAATAACAATACTCAGAATCTGAGTAACGAGTTCGGAAAGCCTTTCCTGACTACCCATAAAGCTGAGGAGGATATGTCTAACTTCGTATGGCGTGTCGTGAAAAAAGAAAACGAAAACTCTTATTATATCATCCATGACAAAGACGGCAAGTATCTTACGATTAATGGTCCCGTAGATAAAGAAGAACATAGAAGAAGGGTACATCTGGAGAATACAGATAGTCCAGGTGAAGATCAATTGTTTGTATTTGAACCAACTGTCACACCAAATGGCACAACTTATAATATAAGACATAAGACATTAGTTGTTAATAATCACAATAATTTAAATCCCAAAGGTAACAACAAAGATACCTACGGAGACGATAATACACCTAATAACATGATAGGTCTGTATAGTGGTACAACTGGCGGATCTAAATGGTTTTTGGTATCGGCATTACGTCTCCCCACTATCCAATACAATGCTGACAACAGGGTTGAAATAACTTACCCGGAGGATGCAACTATCTATTATACAACTAATGGCACAACACCGACAACTAGCAGTACTGTATATACTGAAGCATTTGAACTGGCAGACAATGTGAGTACCATTAAAGCCATTGCTGTCAGAACATTAGATAGTCAGCAAACAAGTGTAGTGGTGTTCACCCCACCTGTACATGTCGGCTCCAACCACATTCGTCTTATCCAGAGCCAGAGCAATCAATGGAACGACACAGATCCTTATTTCTACTTGATTCCTGGCAACGAGGCAAGTGGTGTTATTAAGGCAAATACTACCAGTATGTTCAAACCGAACATGCAGTGGCATTTCCTCTCGGCAGGTGTTGAGGGTGGTTGTCAATACTATTATGTGGTGAACAATAATGGGCAATATCTCCGCTATAACAGCACGAGTTATATTCACTTGACGGATTATGACAGTGGTGATGATAACTCATTCAAGTTCCGTATTCCGCAGAATCCGTTGACAGGAACACCGACGGATTACAATTTGGTGCCCCATGATACTTACTGGACTAAGAAAATAGATAATACGAGAGATGGTTTTCTTGTCAATAAGAAAAATAATAACAGTAGTGCGGATGCCATTAATTTGACAACTAACGCTACGGAAGCTACTTCACGATGGAAGTTCGTTACCGATGATGCTTTAAACAAGACGGCCCCGTTTACTGTTTCGAATAGCAGTAGCATCACATCTTATAAAATCAAATGCAATAATGGTGATCCTGAGTACTTTATTGCTCTGCCAGCAACAGCAGAAGCGGGCGCCAAAGTAAGAGTATCTAATTCTACAGGCGAGGATGTCGTAAGAACCATGTCCTGGTACTTTGAATTAGCCCAGGCGGCTACTGCCGAAGACTGGACAGACTATTACTATATCAGGAGCTCTGCAACGGGAGAATACCTCTATTATATTGGTAATACTACAACGAGCAACAGTCAGGTCTTTGAACTGAGAAGTGAGTACAATGAAGCTAATAAGGAGCGCTATTTGTTTACATGGGTACGAACAACTACTCCTGATAACTACTTCATTGTTCCGAAAATGGTGAAAGAGGAGTCACAGAATGATGTTTCTTCCATGAGAAGAGATGGCGAACAATTGAAAGTACAGAAAACCAGAAGTACAGGGGTTGCCGCTTGGAAGTTCATAGAGACTCCTTTCACTGCTGACCCTATTATCACACAGGACATAGAAACTGGATCTATCTCGATCACCTGTCATACACCCGGAGTAGATATCTATTATACTACTGACGGAAGTGCTCCCGTTGTACCGGAGGTCGGTCAAGAACCGACAGGGGCTACCAAGAAATACATAGCACCATTCCTGCCTGAGTCAAGTGACGTAGAGATTAAGGCCGTAGCTGTTTCTGCAAGTGATCATAGCGCAGCTTCTACTTCTGGTACTACAACAAAGCCACTGCCCAAATACACTTATCACATCGTGGATAAATCAGGTAATGTTGCCATCAGCAGTAATCCTGTCCTTCAACCGACTGGAAAATCATTGATCGGCAACTCCAGTAGTATCCCTGAAGAAATTCGCAGTCCATATATCGCAGATGAGACCATTACGTTCTACAATAATGCAGATTGTGCTGAAGAACATAAAATTTCAGTAACACCTGCAACAAGTGATATCTATGTAAAATATACTTTGACTCATCTGGATAGCAAGTTCCTGCATCTGCGTGGAGCCCGTGCCATGAACGTTACGATAGGTGGAGACCACATCTCCGACAGCGGAACGGCTGGTAGTGGTGCGTTTGCACATAAAGCAGGCGCTACTGAAGACGAAAAAATGACCAGGCCATACTTGTGGTACCTCTCAGGAGAGGACCCATACGCCATTGAGATTAAAAATGCTCAAACGAACAACTATATAGGATATACCACTCCATCAACGCTCTCATTAGAACTTTCACCGACGAATAAGAAGTTTATCCTTATGTCAGGTGCTGCCGCTGGTGACGGCGAACACTACGAACAAATGGAGTTGATGGCGGCTACAGGTGATGGCAACTACTATCGCATCAGCCGCTCGGGTGATGCCTTTAGCCTCAGCACCACCGCCGCTGGTGATGCAACCCTACAGATAACTGCAGCTCCTAACAGTTCTTCTGCTACTTACTACCTGATTGACCAAGCAGGTAAGATATTGCTGACCAAGAGTAATGTCAAGTTGGAAGACGTTGCTGTGCCTACTGAATGGGTAAGCCCAATGGTATCGACCTATCACTACTGGAAGGAAGGAGCGTTCAATACCTATGGTACCGGTGACAATAGGGTCTATAAACTCAAGGCTGATCCAGAGCCATACCGCATCACAACACCTACGGATGTGGATGACGGCATGATTTATATCACCTACGAAGTGAACAACACCATTACCTTCGACATCTCTGACGACGATGCCGTTCACAACGAGCTATATCCCGCCTATAGACTTAGGTTCTACGGTGGCGAGGAATTCCTGCAAGAGAACGGAAAAGACGGTCTTGATGGCACTGCCCAAAAGGCTGAATACCCTTACTCCAATGGCGATGCCATGCTGTATGTCTATAGCGAAACCAAGCGAGAAACGCAATTCAACTCTGGTGCCAGCACCCGAGCCCGTTGGCTGTGGTATGCTGTCAGCCCTCAAGCAGCAAAAGTCAATACTGGTTCAGGAGAGGTGGATGTAACGCCTGGCTATAAGGGCGACCCCTATCATGTGAAGATTATGAGCCACTCTGCTGATGTGAAGAGCAAAACGGATCCTGACAACACCAAGCATCAGAACTTCTTCCGCACCTACGTGGTGAACTATGGTGGCAGTAACCATGTGGTGACGGGTTTGACAACGAAGCATGCAGACGTCATAGACCAAGCCCCCACTGAATACATGGTGCTGAGTGCTCCTAACGACAGATATAAACTGGTGACTTTGAACGAAATTCCTTTGGATATCAACGGTGATGGTGATTACGATGATGAAGGAGAAGGCACAGAGCGCCGCACGGTGAATACCTTCGAACAATACTGGAAGAACAACCCTACCGTTCAAAATAGGTTGGGTGATGCTAAGGTCACTGCATCAGAAAGTACGACCGACGACGGCATCGAACTTACAACTGCGCAAGCATCGCTATTGACTGGCTGGCATACCTATCAGAAATGGGCACAAGCTGCACCATGGGTGTCATGGAGTGACGCATCAGGAAGCGGCAAGCAATATCACAACAAGCACCACTGGTTCCAGACCATCGACATGGGTTCTACCGGTGAGTTCACCTTCGAGGCTACCACCCTTGAGCCGGAAGTTATCCTTCTCGACAATCATGGTTGGGAAATCATGCGTATGCCTTTGTCTGATGCTGCAAAGCTGAAGAAATATGACAGCCCGATGGTAGAGACCTATCATTGGTATCCTGCTGCTGCCAAGGTGACGGGATACCACAAATATAAGGTCAGCGACCCAGAAATTACCGTATATTATTCATACGAAGAAGGTGGTAAGACCAAATGGGCTAATAGTGGTAACACTTACACACACACCTCTACATCATTGGCCGATTCCCCATACCTCCACTTTACTGAACATGGTTGGGAGGAACAGCCTGCCAGTGTAAAGACCGACTTCTATGTTACATACGATGTAAGCCCTGCTTACGCACATTACTATTCTGGTGCTGCTAAAGAGGAGGATGCTACCGCCACTGCTTTCTGGGTAAAGCAAGGTGACGATTATGCCTACATCAATGGAAGCAATCAACTGACTACCACTACCGACCCCACCACATTACCAGACACTGAGGTTGCGGAATGGTATGTGAAGCCTAACTTCGACATCGATGTAGAAATGGGCTACAAGTATGATGTCGAAGAAGATGACGGAGCTGGTGGCACCTATATACCGAATAAAGTTCAGAAAGACACCAAGAACTATGAAGAGGGCAGGAACGGCTTCGACCCCTATAACGTTCAGTTCCAAAACTTCAAGAATGAGTTCTATTATTTTAAGACCAACACCACAGGTTCTCACCTTGCCGGCGGTTGGGAGGGAACCTCAGATAACCTGAGCTTGCAGAACTTGCATGGTGAAGGAACCACACAAGAAAATGTTGATGGTTACGAACAAGTCAAGTTAGACATCACCAATGCCACCTTCATGGTGGTGAAAGACGAAAGCGGCCACATGCTGCTGATGCCTCGCTTCGACCATACGAAGGTAGTAAACTCTTTTACTAATCCCTATCTGTCAGCTCCTAATGCTGCCACACAGACCTTGGAGCTCACCATGGCTCCCATGGTAATTCATAACTCACGTGAGTTTACTGCCCTCAACGGCCAATATACTCTGGCTTCAGACTTTGTATTTGAGGCAGACTTTGTGTCATTAGGTACATCAGAGATTCCGTTTACAGGTTCTATCGATGGTGGTCTTCATCCCATCTCAGATCTTTCTGTTCCTATAATAGCTTACGCAAATGGTGCTATTATCAAGAACGTCATACTGGATGAGATTGACATCACCACCGATGGCAATGCCGGTGCTATTGTTGCTAATGCTACAGGCGAAACCCGTATCTATAACTGCGGTATCTTGAGCGGGTCTGTGAAGGGTGGCTCCACTGGAAAAGTCGGTGGTCTGGTAGGCTTACTCGATGGCTATTCTCGCGTCATCCATTGTTATAGTTATGCTAATATCACCGGTGGTGGCGATGTCGGTGGTATCGTGGGCTATAACAATTATGCTTCTAAGGCTTCTGATATCAGGACCATGGTGATGAACTGTATGTTCTACGGTGACATCACTGGCGGTACTACCGTCTCTCCTGTTTATGGAGGATTGAATATAAACAACCTAAACAGTGGTGGTCTGAACACCTTTAACTATTATGCATACGACGAGCTGAAATCAAGTTCTATTCCCGATAATAAATACAATTGTGCATTGGCCATTGAGGAGAAGAATCTGAAGCGCTTCGAGTTCTATCGTCTGTTACTCAATAGCAACCGCCGCTTGGCAGCATACTATGCCTCATCCAGTGCTGGCGAAGTACATGAAGAAGACATGATGAAATGGGTATTAGAAATGGCAGACCGTTCTATCGCAGAGCCTAAACCCTATCCTATACTAAAGGCACAGGGATATTATCCTTCTATCATCAACTATGACACCAGAGACCTTGACAACTATAACGAGGAAAATCGTAACAAGGGTCTTAAGACTGGAGAACTTACTGTAAATATTAATTTGGGATCAGGTTATCCCGATGGCGCAAGTATAAAGATTGGCAAGAGTTCCATCTCTCTCGTACGCACTGATAAAGACTTCGACCGTTTCAACTTTAACTACGACAAGGTACAGTTGCCTTACTATAATGATGTAGGTACAGGTAACTATACCGGCAACAAAGTGGTAACTGGTTGGAAAATTACCAGTATGACAGGTGGTACTACTGGGACATATTCTGCTGCTGATGAATTTGGCGGTTATAATTTTGCTGACCGAAAGTGTACAGCGAAGGATATTCATGGTACGAGTGGACGTGTGTTCTCTCAGGGAGCCTATTTCGATGTACCTTATGGTGTGACAGCTATCACCATTGAGCCTTACTGGGGTACCGCAGCATATATCGCCGATGAGTACTTGGATGTAGTCTATAACACTAACGCTCCATACGGTAGTCAGAAGGTGACACAGTTGGGTAATACATTTTCCACCCAGAAGATTACCATCAATGGCAGCAAACAGGATGTTTACACTAACTTCACTGATGCTCTGAATACACTTAGTGGTTCTACGGTTTATGATAACGCCGTTGTGTTGGTGGGGAATCTGCATCAGGGAACTGTGCCGGCAAATGGAACCAAGGCTTTCACCGTCATGTCAGCGGATTTAAACCATGATAACGAGCCCGACTACAGCATGATTTACCATCATTCTGGACGTACGGTGATTTGTCCTATTCGTTTCGATTTCATCAACATCCCTGGTACTGCACAAGCTCAAAAGCCTAACGGAACCTCCACCGTGCTTAATTTCACCATCTTCAAGACGAAGGGATGGTTCGAAACAACGAATACCTGTCTGGTATATTCCAACCAGGTAGAGTACGAAAATGTGAAAGATGTTGGCACAAAGGCCTCTGCACCTCTTATCCTCCTTGGCGGTGACTTTGAACAATTCGTATCTACGCAGAGTGATAAAGTTGCTGGCAGCACGACCTATATCCATGTAGGTTGCAATGTCAATATTCAATCGTTTGGCTTGGGAACCCATGGTGACGGTTCGCAATCTACACCACATATACCAGTTTCCGTGACCGGTGGAGCGTATGATAAATTCTACCTTACCGGTACTTACAATCAGGATGCTGCAATACGAGATGACAATGCCGAGTGTTATATAAGTGGCGGTTATTTTAAGGAGGCAGCCGGAGCGTGTCAGGAGCAGATAGGCAAATCGGGCGGCACAAGTAATGGTAATGTGCATTGGCAAATCTACAATGCAGACATGGATGCTTTCTATGGAGGTGGCATCAATGCTGCCAGACCTGTTCAGGGCAATGTCACCGTTGATATATTCAATAGTCATGTGACGCTCTATTGCGGTGGCCCCAAGTTTGGTGACATGCAGCCGGGCAAGAAGGTTACCACCAATGCTGAAGGTTGCGAATTTGGGAAGTATTTCGGTGGCGGATATGGCGGAACGTCCTATTCCAGGAAAAAGTATCAGGACAGTCAGACAACCAATTGGAGTTCTTGGGCCAATCAATATACCAGTGACCGTGGCAAGTATTTCGATGGAGAACACACTGGAGCAGGTGGTGCTAGCGGTGGCACGCAATACGGTTATAAAGGTATTGGTGTTGCCACAGACTTTGACTATGAGTTCTTCGTATGGTCAACAGGTGGTACTGGTGGCCGTTTCTATGTTAACTTTGCCTCCTTCTCTCTGGCAACATGTAATGATGTGGAATCTAATCTGAAAGGCTGTACTGTCATCAATGATTTTTATGGTGGAGGCAGCTACGGAGAGGTAAAAGGTAAAGCGAAATCCGTTCTTGATGGTTGTACGGTGCAAGGTAATGTGTTCGGAGGTGGCTATTCTGCGCAGTTGCCTACGCTTGAGGTGAGGACCGGAGGGTTTACAAAGGTTCCTAACTTCAACAAGTATTCGGGTATGTTCGAGCCGGGTACTATCTCAGAGACGACTGTTCTGTGTGAATGGAAGATGGCCAGCGAAGCGGGTATGACCTTGACTAACAATACGTCAGGCAGTCATCTGACAGGTGATGAACCTTACTACGTTTGCACCGATGTAGATTTGCATAACCTCGGTAAGGTGGGCGCTACGGACCTGACTGTCAAGAACAACTGCTTGATAGAAGGTGCCGTATATGGTGGAGGTGACATGTCTGCCATCTCTCCCAACCCAACTTATTCTGACAAGACCATCAAGGGTGACACCAAAGTAACCATTCAGAATGAAGGTGGCAGCAACAAGATTCCTAACGTCTATGGCGGTGGTAATACTGCCGACGTTGATGGTAACACCGAAGTACACATGATGAATGGTACCGTGAGCCATGATATCTATGGCGGCGGACGTGGTGAGACCACGAAGGTTGGCGGTAATGTGCTTGTGAATATGGGTGCGAAAGATGGCGGTGGTGCTCTTAGCGGTACCGGCATCGTGGAAGGTGATGTCTATGGCGGATCAGCACTCGGTGATGTCAATACAACAGCAGACAAGACAACCACAGTCAATGTATATGGCGGTACAGTGAATGGTAGCGTCTTCGGTGGCGGTCTGGGACAATTGGCAGCAGCTGCGGTAGAAGAATCTGGTACTTCTGGTGAACCGGGGTATGTTCCTGCACAACCTGCTAAGCTTGCCATCGTAGCCCTTAGTCAAGGTGATGTTTTAGTCAAGGTAGAAGGTGGTTTGGTAAAGACTGCTGTCTATGGCGGTAGCAATGTCAATGGCGTATTGCAGAAGGATGCTACAGTGACGCTGATTGGCGGTACGATAGGTAAATCTGAAAGTCCAAATAACGACGTTGTCTTTGGTGGTGGTAAGGGTGCTCCTACGCTGGTGAATGGCGATGTGACGGTGAACGTTGGAGAAGAAGGTCAAACATCAGCAGGTTCAACCATCTACGGTCATGTCTATGGCGGTGGCGCATTGGGTAATACGAATGAAGCATGGGTAACGGATAATTCAACAGAACCAGCTACTACGACACTTCAACCTGTTGCGAACACAAAAACACTTGTCAACCTATATAAGGGTACTATCAACGGCTATGCATACGGTGGTGGCTTAGGTGATGCCGGAACAGCAGCCATTGTAGGTGGTGACGTAAAGGTCACTCTCAATGGTGCAAAAGTTCAGCAAGTCTTTGGCGCTAACAATATCAATGGTACACCTAAGGGACATGTGAAGGTACATGTGAAGAAGACGGTAGATAGTTCGAAACCTACGGTAGATGGAGAAAGTAAGCCTATTGGTCGTGAAGGAAGAACAACCTACGACGTACAGGCTGTCTATGGTGGTGGTAACCAGGCTGACTATGTTCCAACGGACGCATCTTCAGCCTATGCCGAAGTACTTATTGAAGGTTGTGAACTGACAAGCATCAATCACGTTTATGGCGGTGGTAATGCTGCTGCCGTACCTGCTACAAAAGTCACTGTAAAGGGCTCTTATATTATTAATAAATTGTATGGCGGTGGTAATGGTGACGGTGTTGGTAATCTTGGCGCTAATGTCGGTTACATGTCATACTCTAGTTTAACTCCTACTGAAGATGAGAAGACCTCAAAGCAGTATGGTACAGGTAAGGCAGAGACCAAACTTCTTGGTGGTTATATCAATGAGGTCTATGGTGGTAGTAACACCAGAGGTGATGTGCGTAGTGGCACTGATGTTCGCACAAAGGGAAAGACTGAAACTGTGGACGGCGACTGCTGTAGTGATTTGAATGTTGGTGAAATCTATGGTGCCGGAAGCCATGCAGACGTGAAGGGCGATGTAAATATTGTCTTGGAGTGTTTGCCGGAAGATTTCGTGGCTGCTGTCTATGGCGGTGCTGAGAAGGCAACGGTTGAAGGTAATGTCACCCTGACTGTGACCAGCGGTAAGTTCGGTCGTGTGTTTGGTGGTAATAACGAAGGTGGTGATATCCATGGCTCTATCACGGTCAACATCTATGAGGACGGCTGTAAGCCGCTGATTATCGGGGAAGTCTATGGCGGTGGTAATGCTGCGCCATACTCTATCTATGGATGTACAAATACGGCAGGAACATGGACACCTAATACGGAGGGAACTTTGTATTTTAACCAGGAGACTGCAGGAAGAGCAGCCGTTCAGGTAAACATTCAAGCTTGTACTTCTGTCGGCAAGGTATTTGGTGGAGGTATGGGTGCTACTGCCAAGGTCATTGGCAATACCAATGTTGATGTCAACCTGTTGAAGGGCTGGATTGATGACCCTGATCATCCTGGACAGAGAAAGCAAAATCCAATTGGCAAGGTAGCCCAGGTTTATGGCGGTGGCGGTGAAGCTGATGTGATTGGTAACACCCTTGTAGAGGTTGGTACCAAACTGTCTAGCACAGAAGATGAAGGTGTCAACATCACGCGAGGTACTTATACCAGTCCTTCTGTCGGTACTTATCTCAGCCCGACTGCAAACGAGTTTATGGATATGCCATCAGCCGGTATCTATGGCGGTGGTCTTGCTGCCAACGTCGATGGTAACACTACGCTGAATATCGGTACTAAGGACCAGCGAATCGGTGAGGATCCCTCAGTTATTATTGCTGGTGACATCTTTGGCGGTGGCTTGGGTAAGGACACTCATGTTACTGGTAATGTAACCGTCAACATCGGCACTAACGCAGGAACTGTGGAAACTCCGAACTACGTTGGTTATGCTCAAATCACGGGTGATGTCTATGGCGGTAGTGCCAAGGGTACTGTCAATTCAACAAACAATAGCACTGTTAATACTTACATTCCAGATTCAGAGCATCCAGAGACAACAGCTAACTGCTACACTAAGGTGAACTTCTATGGTGGTGCTATCACTGGTAACATCTATGGTGGTGGTGAAGGACAAAGACCAGTTGCTGGTCCACCAGCAGTGGAAGGAATCGCTGCCAATGTCTTTGGTCCTGTTACCGTGACGACATTCGGTGGTACTGTCAACAAGGTCTTTGGTTGTAACAACTACCACGGTGCTCCGCAGAACACGGTCGATGTCTATATCAATGGCGGTACGGTTAACAACAGCGTCTATGGTGGTGGTAACCTGGCAGCCTACTCTGCCCCTGGTGGCAGTCAAGACTATCCGGCAGTACACATCAATCATGGCACCGTGACGGAGAACGTCTTCGGTGGTGGTTACGGTCTGTCTGCCGTCGTTACAGGCAATCCGCACATCACGGTTGGTGATAATGTCCAAGGCCATGTGGTCGCCATCAAGAAGTCTGTATATGGTGGTGGTGAGTTGGCTGGCGTTAATGGTAACACCTATATTGTGATGAACAACGGAACCGTCGGTACACCGAAGGACGGTGAAACCGTCTATGCCGGTGCCATTTACGGTAACATCTATGGCGGTGGTCTCGGTACAGAAAACACCAGTGAGATGACGGAAGCTCAAGCCGTTCAGGAGGCTGGTATCATCAAGGGCAACACAAATATCACCGTTAATGGCGGTACTGTCTTACATAATATCTATGGTGGCGGTGCCAATGGTTCGGTAGGAACGTTCACTTATGATGGAAATAACGTCATTACCGGATACACCTCTGGCGGTGTAGCAAACATTACCATCTTAGGCGGTACTATTGGTACTGACGGTCATGAGAATGGTATGATCTTCGGTGCCTCACGAGGTGATGTAGGTAAGCCTGGTGAAATCCAGGATAAGTTGGCATGGGTTTATGATACCAATGTCACCATTGGTAACAATGAATCCGCCAATCCTCAGATCAAGGGTTCTGTCTATGGTAGTGGTGAGAATGGTCATACCTATCGTAATGCTGCCGTCAACATCCATAGCGGTAAGATAGGTATTACCGATACCAGCATTGACGGTGGTGCGGCTTATGCTTATCGCGGCAATGTCTATGGCGGTGGTTGTGGTACGGATAAGTATGACTCTGACGATGATAGTACTCTGGATGCTTACAACTCAAAGGCTGGTATCGTTGGCGGTAATGCTACGGTAACTATCGATGGTGGTCATGTAGTTCGCAATGTCTATGGTGGTGGTGCCATGGGTTCGGTCACTGGTGGAACTACTGTGAATATCAGTGGAAACTCTGTGATTGGTGCTGACGGCAGCGGTGGCGGTTATGTCTATGCTGCTTCTCGTGGTAATGATGACATGGAAGCCGGCTTTGCTACTGTTGGTAGCACCACGTTGAACATCAGCGGTTGTACTATCTGGCAGAGTGCCTTCGGTGGCGGTCAGTTAGGTACCGTCAAGGGTAGCGTTGCCGTCAACGTCAGTGGCGGTGTCGTCAAGAACGACATCTATGGTGGCGGTGCCTTGGCAAATACCAATACGGATAACTGGAATACTGCTACTGGTACGTGGAGTGATACCAGTACGGATACCTATTATGTAGAAGTGAAGCATCTTAAGAGGTATGATCCTGATAAAAATGGCCCTGGGGTATACGATCCTGTGGAATACGCAGCCGCCTCATCAGTTGGTGGCTATTATGAACATTCTGGTGATAACACGACAACTTCTGACGAAAAGGCTAAAAAAAATAAAACGTATTATAAAAAACTTGTAGCTTTCTCTAATGTCGCAGCCAATGGAACTGCCAAGACAACTACTGTCAGTCTGACAGGTGGTACCATCGGCAATGCATACGGTGGTGGTCTGGGCCAATTAGGAAAAAATGCTGTTTATTATACACAAGCAGAATGTGATGAATATAACACTGCAAATAGTTTAACGAGTGGCGATGAAGGATACAGAACTACCTCAACTATAAAGACTCCTGCAGTAACAGCAGTTGAGGCCATGGTATATGGAGATGTCTCTGTGACCGTCGATGGTACGAAATTTACGAAAGAGACAGAGCGTGTTGATGGTAAGGCAATTCCAGTAACAGGACGCGTATTTGGTTGTAACAATCTGAATGGTACCCCGAAGGGTAGTGTGTTGGTATGGGTTAAACAAACCAAACGACTTGATAATGGAGCTCATGTAAAGAACGATTTTGAGATCCAGGGCGTATATGGCGGTGGTAATATGGCCCATTATGAACCTTCTTCAAGCACTGTTCCCCCAACGCCATATTATGATTACCAGACAGAATTTGGTCGGCATGCACGGGTTTTAATCGACGGTTGTGACAAAACCAGTATAGAAAGAGTCTATGGAGGAGGTAATGCTTCCGATGTACCTTTCACAGATGTTACTATTGAAGGAGCTTTCCAGATTGGTTATGTATTCGGTGGTGGTAATGGTGGTGATAAAATCAATAAAGGTACAGGTGCTGGTTGGGAAGTGAATCCTGGTGCAAATGTTCTACCAGGCTATACCAATGTGGTTCTGCATGGTGGCACCATCGGTGAAGCCTTTGGAGGAAGTGATTCTAAGGGTGATAATGGAGGAACAGAATTAATAACTGATGCAAAAGGAAAATGTGCTTTGGTAACCAACAATATTTATGGTGCAAGTAAAGAAGCCGAGTCCGATTATGATGTTGTTCTCAATCTTTCGAATTGTGAAAACAGCGTAGTAGATAAAGTTTTCGGTGGTTCCTACAATGCGGATGTTAGAGGAAGTATCACTGTCAATATCTCCAGCGGAATATACACATCTGTCTTTGGCGGTAATGACCGACAAGGAACAATTGGTGGCAATATTACTATCAATATAGAAGAGGTTGATGAATGTATGCCTATTATCATCCAGAACTTGGTTGGTGGTGGTAGCCAAGCAGACTATCCAGGTGTGGATAGTAAAGGTAATCCAGCCATGGCCTTTATAGGTCCTGATAGAGGCATTAAAGATCATCCCAAATCTTACAAAGAGTTCACCAGCGGTAACATTACCATTAATGTCAAGGCTGCAACTCGAATAGATAAGATTTTCGGTGGTTGTGATAATGCGACTGCTACTGGTACTACGACCGTTAATATCAACATGGTGAAAGGTAGCAAGGCCGGTGACGAATATACGCTCCCTGCAGGTTACACTGGAGACCCAATTCCTAACCTTGTTGATGGTCGTATCAAGAATGAGATAGGAACCATCGGTATTATCTATGGCGGTGGTAACGAAGGTGATGTCATTGGTAATTCAGTAGTTAACATTGGTACAGAAAAAGATATTACCTTTACCAATTTTGTAAATTCATCTGGTACGCATTCACCTGCTCATCTTAAACCTAATGCAAGTGGCAAGTATGATGTTCTTGGTGCACACATCAATGGCGATGTCTTCGGTGGTGGTAACAAGGGTAATGTCACCGGTAACACGACCGTGAACACCGGTAACACGACCGTGAACATCGGTACCGCTGATTATTCTGGCACAGCTGACTTCGAAGGCATCTTCATTGATAAGAATGCCAGTGGTAAAGGTGGTTCCGTCTATGGCGGAGGTAATCAGGCTGATGTGCTAGGAAACACCAGTGTCACTATGTCTGGCGGCAAACGCGACCATCGCGGCAAAGGCGTCTATATCTATAACGGAATCTTCGGTGGTGGCTATTCCGGTTCGGTGGGAACATTTACCAGAAGTACGGAAGCAGAAGATGTAAACGTCTATGGCCATAGGCCTCATACTGGCTGTATTGGCAAGCCCATATCTTGCGCAGCAAACACTGGTAAATGTACGGTAGTTGTCAACGGTGGCCAGATTGGTCCTATTGAAGTGGCCACGGAGGGTATGAACAGATCGGAAGCAAACGGTGGCCCTGTCCCACAGGGCTGGGTATGGGGCGGAGGCTGCGGTCTCATTGAGGATCCCACGAATAACCCAGATACGCATTTCAAGACCTACGTAGGAAGCACTGATGTGACTATTGGTGGTACGGCCTTCATCTTGGAATCCGTCATTGGTGGTGGTGAGTTCGGACGTGTACTGGGCAATACCCTCGTGAAGATTAAGGACCATTGCCAGATTGGCGTAGGTGATAACCAGACGGAAACCGTGGATTATGTGCTGAAACCCAAGCGCTATACTGATGGCTATGACTATGATGGTAGTAGCACTCCTACTCTTAATCAGTTCATAGACCCAACTGTAACGCCGGTCACTGATGGGAACAAATTAACAGAATGTTCGCACTTCCCGTATGGCAATGCGGGTCAATACCTTCCTTACGACCCGTACTATGACAAGTATTGTAAAAAGGATGCCTCGTTTGCAACGAATCATCCAGACATGGGCCCTGCCAGCACGGCGAGTCCTTCTGACGGTAAGTCGTGGATAGGTTGTGTATTCGGTGGTGGCTCTGGCTATATGCCTTACGAGAAAGACGATGGCACCGGCTATGACTGGTGTCGTTCGGCAGGCTGGGTAGAAGGTAATGCTACCGTGCAGATTTCCGGTGGTCATATCCTGACGAATGTCTATGGCGCTAATGAATATACCGACGTGGGGGGTACAGCTACAGTGACGATGACTGGTGGTACGATTGGTGTGCCTCGAACGCTGGCGCAGATTGCCACGCACCCAGTGTCCTGCTACCTCTTCGGTGGCGGTAAAGGTGACGAGCGTGCCCGCTTCAATCAGCACACCAATACAGGCAATGTAGTAGTGAATGTGTCGGGTGGCATCATCTATGGTTCAGTCTTTGGAGGCTCTGAGGATGGCCATGTGCTGGGAAATGTCAATGTAACTATTGGATCAGATGCAAAGATTGGCACCTGGGGCACCAGCTATGTGGATGGTAATGTCTTCGGTGGTGGCCGTGGTTTCAGCGGTAGAACCCTGACTTCCGGTTCCGTTGGTGGCAACGTAACGATGAACATTACTGGTGGCACGATGCGTGGTTCCATCTATGGTGGCGGTCGTCTGGCATCGGTGGGTATTCTTGGATCCGCAAATCCAACTGATGATTCTTACGCACAATTGTTGGATGATGACGAGACCCATGACTATGGTCATATTACGATAGATATCAGCGGTGGTACTATTGGTACTACGACGGAGGCTGGAAGCGCTCATCCTGTTGGCGGTAACGTCTTCGGTGGCTGTATGGGACGTATCACGTTGCTGAATGGTGACACGAATCCCTTGTGGCCTAAGATGGCAGTGGCAAAACTGACATCTGTAACCGTCAGAGGAACGGCAGACATTAAGAATAATGTATATGGCGGTAGTGAGTATGGTATCGTGCGCAACCGCGCTACCGTAAATGTTCAAGGCGGTACCATTGGAGGTCATGTGTTCGGTGGTGGCTTTGGTAGTGATGAACAGGAAAAGACGACCATTACTGCTGGTGGATATGATGCTGTCTATTATACATTCACCCCAATGATGTGGACTGGGTGTGTATCTGGAGATACGTTTGTTAATGTTTCTGGCGGTAAGGTCGGGAAGAATGTCTATGGTGGTGGTGAGTTCGCGTCTGTGGGTCTCATGAACTTCAATAGTAATAAGGACGGTTCAGTATATAACTACATCACCAAGCACGAAAGCCTGACAGATGGCTTTGGCTTGAGTTGGCCATACGAATTCCAGTATATCAAACATGCTCCGAAAGATAAGGCGGATGTGGGCGGTAATGCTATCGGCGGTAAGGCGACGGTGACCATCAAAGGTGGCCGTATCGGCACCACGGGTAATACCGGATTCGTCTATGGCGGCAGCAAAGGCCAGGTGGAATTTGGTCTGGCAACAGCCCATGCCCCTTCGCATAGTGCAGACGAGGCTTCCTGTATCATTGATGAACAGCGCTATGTGGAAGCATTCTGCGCCAATGTCCGTGAGACCGAGGTGAACATCAACTATGCCGATACACCAGCAAGCGATGACGGTTCTACGACCGAATGCATTGTCGGTGCAGTTTATGGCGGTGGTCAGGATGGTCACGTCGAAGAGAACGCCGCTGTGAACATCACCGGTGGCAGGATAGGTCAAAGCGTATATGGTGGTGGCGAAGGTGAAAGCACCTACAAGGGATATCTGAGAGATCAAAGCACCCATAAATGGAAGACTGGGGAACCGGAAGACCTTTACAGTTGGACAGCCGGTAAGGTATATGGTAATACCTCGGTAAGTATGACTGGCGGTCTTGTCGTTGGTCACGTCTATGGTGGTGGTAACCTGGCTTCCGTGGGTAAGGGTAACTACGCTGGCGGTGCTGACGACTACTATCCTGCCGGTTATGGTGAGAAGCTCACAGGTAACTTGTGGGCAAGTGCATCTGAGGGTGACAATGCTTGGCACTTCTTAAACAGCGGTAATGCTACTGTCACCATCACTGGTGGTGAGGTTGGAACACCTGGTGGTACATCCGGTAGCGTTTATGGCACTACTGATGCCACTCCAACAGGTATGGTCTTTGGAGGTAGCCGTGGTCGTGCATCAGAAGATATCATGTTGGATCCTCGCCATGAGTATGCACCTGACTTCTACTTAGGATATGTGAACAATACTAGTGTTACCATTGGCTCTGCCGTTGGCGCTCCTAATATCTATAGTCAGGTATTCGGTGGTGGTCGTGATGGACACGTACGTGGCAGTGCTCATGTTGTTGTTAACAATGGATTCATCGGTCAGCCATATGAACAATTAGCAGAAACTACTGATCCTGATTACCAGCGTTATCATCGCGGTAATGTCTATGGCTCCGGTTCCGGTTTGGGTCAGTGGGAGAGTGAAAAGCATGGTATGTCTTCCGGTTCTGTGACTAACAAGACAACGGTTGACATCAATGGCGGTACTATCTATAATAATGTATATGGCGGTGGAGCTCTGTCCTCTGTCGGTCCTCCAAGACTTGACTTAGAGAAGGACTATGCTGCAGCCTCTATATCACAGTGCCTTGTCAACATCAATGGCGGTACTATCGGACAAACTACACCTTATGAAACTCATAAGTATGGCGGTTGTGTCTATGGTGCCAGCCGTGGTAACGACTTCGCAGAAGGTGAGTCTGAAGAGAACTTTGCTACCGTTCTGTGGACTAAGGTGAACATTAACGGTGGTAGCATTGCCGGCAACGTCTATGGTGGTGCCAAGGGCGGTCTTGTCTGGAAGGACACCGAGGTACACCTGAAGGGTGGTGTGATTGCCCACAATGCTTACGGTGGCGGTCAGGGTACATCGACCATTGCTGCCAACATCGGTGGCAACACTACAGTGACACTGAATAACAACAACGATGGTGGTGACGCTGACGGCAGCAAGAAGGGCTGTATGGTAGATAAAGTATTTGGCTGTAACGACTTGAACGGTACACCGAAGGGACACGTCCTGGTATATGTCTATGGTACGCAGAATCGTGACAAGGATGATATGCAAACGAAAGTCGGTCCTGGCTCACGTACTTCTCTTGACAGAGGTGAGAGCGAAGGCTACATAGTATATATGGAACGCCTGATAGCCTTGGCCAAGAATGAGGGTGTCGTAAAGCCAGGTATCACAGAATCGGTCATTACCGCTGCCCAAGCGACCATCACAGGTAAGGTAGAAGCCTCTCTGACCGATGGTGAAAAGACGGCCATCAACCTTGCTGCCACAAACGTCATTGCAGAGTTGCAGAATCTTCATGACTATGATGTGACAGCAGTCTATGGCGGTGGTGACTTGGCACCATACGTTCCCAGCAGTGATGAGGACCAAACCGAGGTCATCATCGAAGGTTGTAATATAACCAGCATCAAGCAGGTCTATGGTGGCGGTAATGCAGCCTATGTTCCTGCTACTAACGTACTGGTGAAATCTGCCTACGTCATCGATGAGCTCTTCGGTGGTGGTAACGGTCTGGACAACTACAAGAAGGACACCGATGGAAAGTGGTATGAGAACCCGGGTGCCAACGTTGGTTATAAGCAGTTAGCATATTATGACACAAGCGGCTCCCATGGTACTGGTGCCGATGAAGCTAATAAATACACGGCTATTACCTATACCGATCCAGATGCAACGACCAAGGAAGGCCGAATCGCCAACTACTCTATCGGAACAGGTATTGCTTCGACAACGGTCAATGGCGGATATATCCACCATTTGTATGGTGGTAGTAACGAGAAGGGTAACATCCGTCGTGAGGCTCTGCTGACGGTACAACAGGTCGGTGCATGTGCGCTGATTGTCGATGAGACTACCGCAGGTAGTAAAACTGCTACAATCGATGCCGAGACCAACACCGTGCTTGACTGTGTAAGAGAAGGTGGTGAGTTCTATGCAGGATCGACAAGTGCAGACATTCTCAACGATGTGCATGTCCGAATCACCAATGGTCACTACACGAAGGTGTTTGGCGGTAACAAAAAGGCAGGAACCATTACTGGCTCTATCACTATCGACATTGAAGAGAACGGTTGTACGCCTATCGAAATTGATGAGTTGTATGCCGGTGGCTACCTCGCACCATATTCTGTCTATGGTTATGAAGCTGTTGGAGTCCCCGCAGTTGATAAAGATGGGAATCCTATTACAGATGAAGAAGGACAGCAACTCATACAGAGAAGACCTTTGAAGAAAGGTGATTCTGGTGCATTGGCAACGCCATCCCGCGACCCGCAGATTAACATTATCTCAGCAACAAGGATTGGTAAGATCTATGGCGGTGGTTATCAAGCAGACATGGTTGCTTCTCCGCATATCAATGTCAACATGACCACCGGTAGGATACGTGCGAAATATGCATCGGAATATCCTAATGCCAAGTATCCGTCTATTACCGAATTTGATGCCGAAGGCAACAAGATTATCCCTATCGGTTCTATCGGCACCATCTACGGCGGCGGTTACAAGGGTGATGTGCAAGGCGATACGGATGTGGAGATCGGTACCGGTGAATGGTTGAGCTTTACCGGTAAGAGAGAAACCACAGATGCTGACGGTAAGGTTTATACCTATAACTCTGAAACCAAAAAATGGAATTGGACCAAAACAGTTGATGAGACCACAACGTCAGGTACTGTGGATGCCAAACCTGTTCCTGCCCGTAATGCTGCTAAGATTACAGGTAATGTGTTTGGTGGCGGTGAGGGTGTAGCCCTCGAGAGTGGCGACCGTGCCTTCTTCTGTGAGTCTGCTATGGTTGGTATTGATGGTGATGGCGTTGAAAACCCAGCCGGTGGTACAAGTGTCATCATTGCTAACGGTACCGTGGGAACCCTTGATAACGATAATAAACTCGTAGCGGGTACTGGTAACGTCTATGGCGGTGGTGAGATTGGCCGTGTAGAAAAGAATACGGTGGTCACTATCGGTGAGGCACCATTAGAAAATGCGACAGAATATAATAGCAAGTTTACTCCTACTATCTATGGTAGCGTATTCGGTGCCGGTAAGGGTGTACCGACACATGGCTACTCGGCTCTGGTACGCGGTAACAGTACTGTTACCATCCAGGGTCTTGCAAAGATTGGAGAAAGCGTCTATGGCGGTGGCGAGATTGCCTCGGTAGGTAGATATAAAGTCAAGAAGGCTAAAGGCGTTCCAGAAGATGCACCTGATGATTTGCCTATAGGACAGCCATATTCATTAAAAGATGAAAATAGTGGTAACTGTATTGTTAAAGTCCTTGACAATGCAGAAATAGGTCCAAATGACATGACGATGACAAAGTCTGGCGGTCCTGATAACTCAGGTCATGTCTTTGGCGCCGGCAAGGGCGCTATGCCTTATATCGATAAAGATGGTAATACATGGTCTGCCCCTTGGAGTATTAATATAAACAATGAGAAGGTTAATTATTCTGGCGAAACAGAAGAAAGTGAGGCCACATACCTTAAATTTATCGAAACGCTGGGCTTGGCTACTCAGACAGAAGTCACAATTGGTGGAAATGCCTTTGTCAAGGGTGATGTCTTTGGCGGTGCTGAGCAAGGATTCGTGCAACATGATACGCATGTAACCATCGAAGGCGATTGTCAGATTGGTAATGGCTATGTGCAGATGAATGATGCTGGTGAGTACTTGGCATCACCATATAGCCTCAACAGACGCTATACTTCGACAGAATGGGCTGATGGACGTC
>Ga0310695_10003514_pt1 | contig 30579 bp, 23 predicted proteins | sample RumenRJG_04DNA_FD_203882 | JGI IMG/M metagenome (GOLD analysis project Ga0310695, IMG submission 203882) | Bovine rumen microbial communities from Lethbridge, Alberta, Canada - RJG_04 (v2) (version 2) | ecosystem: Host-associated > Mammals > Digestive system > Stomach > Rumen | place: Canada...
TTGTTAAGGTCGGGCTTTTCTGTTTTTACGCCCTGTTCCTTTGCCGTGTCTGCCTTGTTTTCCTTGCCTTCGCTGGACAGGGTCTCGAAATTCCATTCTTTTAATGCGTTTAGAATTCCGAGGGTCATGGGGCAACCGGAAGGTGAGATGAGAAATTGTGGATCCAAGTATACGTCTGCTGTAAAAACCGTGTTGGGCCGAATCTGAGAAACTTTAAAATTGTCCATAGCGAACCTCAATTCTGATTATCGGCAGGAAAGCTTAAAATGTTTAGCTTTGTATGCGGGAGTAAATATGATGCCAGAGAGTCTTGTCCTGCCGCTCACAATTGTTTTGGCAGGTGATGGGGTAAAAAAAAGCCGGAATCGTTAAGCATGTTAGATTCCGGTTTTTTATGAAAGATTTGGATACTGTGCTTATTTTCCGGCAGCCGTCTGGATGTCTGATGACCCGTCCGCCAGAAACTCTTTGTCAAGCACAATTATAATATCGGTGAGGCTTTGGAAAACTTGAATGAATTTGTGTTTTTTTTATGAATTTATGTGCGAAACTTATGTTGGATTTGTAGGATGCCGTGCTGCGGATGAGGTTTGTTTGCAAAGAAATGTCGCTTCGACAGGCTCAGCGAACGGGCTTTTTCTTAGCAAAGGGGGTGCCTTGCTGCTGATGAGGCTTGTTTTGGGACAGACCCTGAGTCCACATTCGTAGCAAGTGCGTGCGAATGTGGCGTAGCAGCTCAGGGTGACAGTTTTTTTGTCAGGGGTGCCGTGCTGCTGATGTGGTTTGTTTGCAAAGAATTGTCGCTTCGACGGGCTCAGCGAACGTGTTGCGGTGTAGCAAGGAAAGTGCCGCTCCCTGAGCTTGTCGAAGGGGCGTGGTTGCAAAGAGACATCGCTTCGACAGGCTCAGCGAACGGTATTATGTTGGCGGTTACTCGCGGAATTGTCTGTTAACACGCATCAATTATAGCAGGCGTTGCGGGCGGCGTTTGAGCCCGCAGAGGGGGTAGGCGTAAATGAGCGAAGCGAATTGTAGCCGAGGGGGAGACTTCCCCCACCTTGGGTAACAGATGCAGGGGGTATTCGCAGCGAAGCTTCGAGCGGACTTCCCCCTCCTTGGGTAAAAAAAAGATGCTGGGGGAATTTTGAGTGCAGCTTACGGCGGACTTTCGCACTTGTGCAAATTTGCTTTAAAAGTTTGTGCTTTTGCACTATAATGTTTTTGTGGCTTATAATATTCAGTTTCAGATAGCGGGTTTTATTGTTATTTTTCTTCTTACGGTGATTTTCTTTTCCAAGAAGAGGTGGAAGAGCGTTCAGAATACGATTTACAGGATTCTTCTTATTGTAACGCTTCTGGAGCTTGCCTTTGACATAATCAGCGTGATTACAATTGTTCACCGAGGCAAGTTCCCCAGGCTCAACGACTTTTTTTCCGTTTCCTACCTGGTGCTGATGATTCTTTACATCTACACCGTGGATTTGTATACGGTTTCCAACACATTCTATCCGGGAATGAATAAATTCCGCAGGAAGGTAAAATTTGTGGAGCTGGGCATTATCACTTTGGGCATGGTTGCTTCCCTGGTGGTGATTCTTTCCACCAAGCTTTTGTACGGCGGAGAAGGTGCTTTTATTTTTTCTTACGGGCCTCCTAGTGATACGGTTTATGTCTTTTCCACCGCTTCCGTAATTTTTGTGCTGATTATACTGGTTTTCAACATGCGCCATATTCCGGTTAGAAGGCAGCTTTCCATTTATTCATTCTGCATTATGGAGGGAATTGTGGCCCTTGTGCAGATGTTCAACAAGGAGCTTCTGATTGTTGGCTTTGGGTCGGCCATTGCGGTTATGCTAATGTATTTTACACTGGAAAACCCGGACATGAACATTATTGCCAAGCTGAATGCCGCAAACCACCGTTCAAGGGAACTTTTGCTTAACATTTTGCCGGTGGAGATTGCAGACCGCCTTACCGAAGAGCCTTCCACTTTTACCCAGCAGTTTGAAGACGTTACGATTATGTTTCTGGATATAGTTGATTTTTCTGGTATTTCCAACAGGATTGGTGCCGTTAAGACCGTTAAGCTTTTGAACACCCTTTTTTCGCGCATAGACGACCTTCTTGGGAAGTATTCAATAGAAAAGATTAAGACTATTGGCGACTCTTACATGACGGCAGCCGGAGTTCCTGAGCCTTACGCGGACAATTGCAGGGAAACCATTGATTTTGCAAGGGAAATTCTCTGTACGCTTAAGGAATTCAACCTGGAATTTGGCACGGATCTTAAGATTCGCATTGGCATAAACTGCGGTTCGGTTGTTGCAGGCATTATTGGAAAGCGTAAGTTTATCTACGACCTTTGGGGGGGCAGCGTTAACCTTGCAGCCCGCATGGAAAGCTACGGGGAGTCTAACCGCATAAATGTTTCGCATTTTGTGGTGGAAAGGCTTAGGGATTGCCAGGAATACAGCTTTGAAGAAAGGCCAGAGATGGAAATAAAGGGCTTTGGCCGCATGAAGACTTATTTTATCAACTGAATTTTTTGAATTTTTGGACTAAGTTTTTTTTGCTCTACCATTTGTTTTTTGGCTAACTCGACTGCAAGCTGCTTTGCGCCACCGCCGTTTCGCCCTTCGCCTGTTCGGCTCATCCCGCTTGCGCGGGACTAAAGGGGCTCCATGGCGGAGTAGGTTGCTTGGGGGTGGTGCCCCGCAGCGAAGCTTCCAGCGGCACAGTCGAACCACGGTTGGTGAGCTTGTCGAACCATGGTTGGTGCCCCGCAGCAAAGCTTCCAGCGGCACAGCCGAACCACGGTTGGTGCCTCGCAGCGCAGCTTCCAGCGGCTTAGCCGAACCACGGTTGGTGAGCTTGTCGAACCATGGGTGGTGCCTCGCAGCGCAGCTTCCAGCGGCTTAGTCGAACCACGGATGGATGGTGGAACAGACCCTGAAGCAAGTTGAGGGTGACAGCCGTCATTCCGGGCCCAGACCCGGAATCTGTGGAAGATAAATATTGAACTTATACAGACCCTGAAGCAAGTTGTGGGTGGCAGTTAATTGTTATTTGCCATATTAGGTCAGGTCAAGGTAGGCTTTAACAGCCTTTTGCAGTTCGCTGTAGATTAGCCTTGAATAGTAGATTGGCTTTAGCATGGGGTCATTCATTGCGGAATCGGGTAGTTCCTTTGCTTTAGCTGCAAGCTGTCTTTCTGTGGGGAAGACTAGGGCAGCGGCATCTTTTCCCTTTGAATTTAGTATCTGTGAGTCTATTTCCGAAAGCTTTGCGTTTACTTCGCGGACTTTTGTCCTGTTCTGGATTGCGCTTTGGCAAAGTGCCAGCCCCTTTTTGGAAAGTGACAGAAGGTTAAGCAGGTTTTCTTTGAATTCTTCAAGCACATTTTCAAAGCTTGGAAGGGCATTTTTTTCTTCCTGGGCCTTAATCTGGATAGAATTTTTTTGCGCCTGTTCAAAGAACTTTTTCTTTGCTTCCATTAGCTCTTCTTTTTTTGCATTGCATTCAAGGAGCAGCTCTTGGGGGGAAGAAATGCTTATGTTTGGAATGGCAAGGCTCTGGGGGGTAAGCGTAAAGGTGGTCTGGCCGTCTTTTAGCGCGGTTGAGCAGTTGCTTTCGAACCACCAGGCAAAAAGGGACATCCTCTTGTCCGTAAGGATGGAGTTTCCCCTGTAGTCTTTGGAAAGGGAAGGGGATGCTCCAAGAAGGGATGCTATTCCGTCGCTTTCGGCAGTGTGGGTCCTGGATGAGCTTCTGTGGGCCCTTTCTTCAAACTGGGAGCCTCTTATGTGGGTCTGCTTGCCGGGAAAGCCCAAGTCCATGCCGGCTATGTATATTTTTCTGGTACCGCAGGTTCTTGCAAAGTCCCAGGCCGTGGTTGCAACGCTACCTCCGGCACCAAGCTTTCCTTTTTGGCCAAGTTGGCTTTCAAAGTATTGGCCTATTGGGAAAAGTGATGAACACATGACAGTTTCCCTGCATTCAAAGCGGAAGACTGAAGGGTAGGCGGCGCTTTCCGTTATTAGGACGGATGACTTGGCCTTTAGGAATTCCAGGTGGCGGGCACATGCATACTGGGGGTCTACAAGAACAATAAAGTCTGGCTCCACCCCCGCTTTTACTAAGGCGTGAAGGGCTGTGTCTACGCAGACAAGTACGCAACTTTCCTTTAGCTTGGACAAATGCGGTAGAACCGTTTCCAGGGAAGGGCCTGCCGCAAGTATTACAAATGGAAGTTCCGTGGCCTTTCCGCCAAGCTGCAAGAGTGCGCTCCTGTATTTTCTTACACCGTCGCATTTTGCAAGGTAGGGAAGGTTTGCCATGTTGTTCTTCATCCAGAGCCTGGAGAATTTTTCCAGAGTGTTTGTGTTTATCTCGTCTTTTTGAAGGCTTCTTTTAAATAGCTCAAGGAATTCGTTTGCAAAGGAAGGGTCGTGTGCCGTATGTGCCTTGGACGAATATATCTTTATGCGCTCAGCCTTGTAGTTTGCAAGGACGGAAACAGCCGTGCTTGCGTTTGTTTTTGTTACAAAGATAAGGTTTGGGTGGGAAAAGACCTTGGTAAAGTCAAGTGTGTTCAGTGCCGCAAAGAGGAAGAGCGGATTGTTTTCTATAAGGATAAGGGGTGTTGAAGGGTTTTTCTCTGCAAAGGCAATGGGGGCATATCCAAGTCCAAAGCCAAGGAAGACCGCTGCGTCAAAGTCGTTTTTGCTGAATTCTTTTACTAGCTGCTCTGCTTCACGCTCCGGGTTGTATTTTGAGTGCAGGGGAATGGCCGCCACTTTTGCAGAGACGCTTTTGGCTGCATTTGCCCCGGATTCATCAGTTTTGGCTGCATTGCCGCCAGAGGCATTTCCATTAGTGCCAGTTCCTGCCGTGGCATTTCCACCAGAAGCGTTTGTCCTTGTGGCTTTCCCGCCAGCTGCATCCCCACCAGACACATCTCTACCGGTAGCATCCGCCCCAGCTGCATTGCCACCAGAGGCATCTCCATTAGTGCCAGTTCCTGCCGTGGCGTTTGTCCCCGTGGCATCCCCACCAGAAGCGTTTGTCCTTGTGGCTTTCCCGCCAGCCGCATCCCCACCAGACACATCACTACCGGGAGCATCCGCTTTGTAAAGAGCCGTAGGGCTTCCGTTCTTAGCCGCAAGAAATTCAAGTGGAAGTGGAGAGCGACCTTCTTCCGTTTCCTTTTCAAAAAAAGCAATGTCTTCGCAAAGAATTTCTTTTAGCGCGGGGAATCGTTTTTCAAAAAGGGCAATGTTAGTATTCCAGGTTGAGTTCAATTGTCATGTTCTCCGTAACTGCTGTTCCCGGTGCCGGAGACTGGCTTACTACCCAACCTTCGCCGTTTATCTGGAAATTCAAGTCCTTACGTCCGTCAACAATAGGCACAAGATCCCTTTTTGGTCTTCCTGTAAAGTCCGGTACTACCTTTCCAATCTGAATCGGCTGGTTCTCCTTTATGGAAACAAGGCCTGAATGTTCAAGACTTGCCGCACTGTCGCGTGGCTTTCCAAGATAGTCGATTATTTCGTTGGCTGCACTCCTGATTACCGGTGCCGCTATGCGTCCGCCAAGGTTTTCTCCCTGTGCCTTTTCGATTACTATGTAAACCACAATCTGCGGGTCTTCGACAGGGAAAATACCCATGCAGCTGGAGATGTACTGGTTTTCAAGGAGCCTGCCGTTCTCAAAAATCTGGGCAGTACCAGTCTTTGTTCCAATGGAAACGTCCTTTAGGGCTGCCCTGTGGCCAGTTCCAGACTGTGTTACCTTTTCCATGCAGCTGATTATAAAGTCTGCGGAGGAGCTTTTTAGCACGCGGGTCTTGTATTCCGGGGCGTGGACGTATTCATCGTTGCCGTCCTTGTCCGTAATGCGCTTTATGAAGGTTAGCTTGGGAGGAATGCCGTGGTTTGCAATTGCAACGGAAGCCTGCAGCATCTGTAGGGCAGAAACAGAAATCTCCTGTCCTATGGAAATGGTTGCCTTGGTCCTTGCAGACCATGACTTGTCAGAAGGAGACTTTAGTATACCCTTTGTCTCGCTTGGAAGTTCCACCCCCGTCCTTTCCCCAAAGCCAAATTTCTTTAGGTAAGAGACAAATTCATCATTCCCCATAGTCTCGCTCATCTGGGCAAATGCGTCGTTGCATGAATATTCAAGTGCCTCTCGTATGGTTCCCCAGCCGTGCGGGTGCGGGTCGTGGCATTCAATCTTAATGGTCTCGCCAAGATTGGTTGTGCGCAGGTAGGTTCCCGTAGTATGGATGAGCGTGTTTGGCCCAACCCGTCCAGAGTCAACATAAGCCGCCGCCGTAAAAATCTTGAATACGCTGCCAGGTTCGTATGCGTTTATTGCTGCCCTGTCCCTCTTTTCCTCAGAAGTTGCCAGTGTGTATTCGTTAAGGTTCACCGAAGGCAGGTTTATGTAGGAAAGAATTTCCCCAGTCTTTGATTCAGCCGCAAGAAGAATAAGACTTGCCGCCTGGGTTGAATTCATAGTGTCCTTGGCAATTTTTTCCAGCTTGTACTGGAGGTTTGCGTCTATCGTAAGGAATACGTTCTTTCCGTGGATTACGTCACCGCTTTCCACAATGCCGTTTTCGGGGCTAAGAAGGTGCTGCTCGGAGAATTCAATTCCACCCAAGCCCTTGCCCGAATCTCCCATAAAGCCAATCAGTGTGCTTGCAAGGTCGTTCATTGGGTAAACGCGGCCTGGGAGCCTGTCAAAGCGGCAGAAGTTTGTAAAGCCGTGGTCTTCTATCATCTTGTAAAGCTCATCGCGCTGGGCCTGGGTAATCTTCTTCTTTATGTACAAAAAGCTACCCTTGGGGTTCCTGTAGATTTTTTCCGCAATCTCTTCCTGGGTCATGTTAAGAAGAGGGGCCGCCAGGGCAGAAAAACCGTCAATGTCCTCTATAAGCTTTGGCGTTACTACAAAATGGTAAAAATTCGTAACAACCGCAAGGGGCCTTCCGTTCCTGTCCACAATGGAACCGCGCTCTATACTTGGCATGGATGCAGTAAGAACTGGTTCCGGCTGCTTAGCAAGAGAGGCAAATTTGGATAATATGTAAAAAACAACCAGGACACAAGGAATTAAGACAATCCAAAGCCTTGGCTTTCTGTAAAAAGTGTTCATTTTGCAAACACCCTGCCTAAAACATTTTCTTCGCTAACAAAACCGTAGTTGCGAGAGTCTATGGAAACCTCAGCATTGTCTCCAATGGCAAGAACCATCCCCTGGGGAACAGCCCTAATTTCCTGCATTACGGAGAACTGTGCCGGCGTAAGCGGGTAAACTTTGTCCCCGACAATAAGATTATACCCAGATTCGCTTGAATATTCCAGAGGCGTATTTTCTGCCGCAGCGCAGCGTTTTACAACTAAACTATTGTCATACAAGTAAATAATTATGTCTCCCTGCTTAACCTTGCCCCACTTAAAAAGAAGTGAATCCCCAAAAGGCTTTACAAGGCCGTAGCATAGCTTGTTCACTGCCACTCTTTCCCCATCCTTTATTGTCGGCTCCATAGACGATCCGCTTACATGAAGAATGTCAATAACAAAGAATTTTAAGACAAGTCCAAGGATAAGACCTGCCAGAATAAATTTAAAAGTGGGACTCTTTTTTGCCCCTCTTGTACCGCTCGAATTTTCAATGTCGCTCGAATTTTCCATACTGCTTGCCATAATGCTCGAATTTTCCATTTAACTAATAGCTCCAATTTCGAGTTTTCGTAGTGCAGCAGAAAAATTGGCGGAAGCGATTTTTGAACCGAAAAAAAATTCTGCACACACGTCGTAGCAAGTGCGTTCGGCGTGCCCGAAGGGGTAGCGCGGAAGCCTTTTTTCGGGGCAAAAACCGCTGGGAGCCAATTTTTCTGCTGCAAATATAAAACTCGAAGTCTGCCCTATTATTCTAATATGGAAGGAAAATTATGTCGATAGTAAATTTATGGAAATTATAAACTATTCTGGAACAAAAATTTCAGCCATACATACAAATTTTGGTTTTGGGGCAAGGGAAAGCTCCACAAGCGATTTCTTCTCTGACCTCTGGGAACGCATCTGCGATTTTTCAAGCTACAGAAAGGCCTTTAGAAGCAGCGTAGGTTCCTTCAGGTTTTCTGTAAAAAGCCTTAATTCCATGGCAAAAGCAGCCACAAGCGCCCTTGTAAAAATCCTGCCTCTGGTGCTCTTTCTTTCCCTCTGCGTGGCATCTCCTTTCTTTGCAATAAAATACATAAGCTACAGGGAAGACAATTTCTGCAACATAAAACTAAAGCCCACCTCCGCACAAGAACTAGACTACCTTGACCTTGCAATGTCATCCTTTGCCCTCAACAACTCAACCTGCTTCGACAGCGAAGGAAACATAGTCTTTTTTGGAAGCGAAGGAGACCAGACCCTTTCCCAACAAAAAGACTTGCCGGAAGCCGCTCTTTTTAAGCAGAAGGTTTCCTACAAGACATACACAGTCCAGCAGGGGGACACAATCAGCTCCGTCTGCCAGAAATTTGGCCTAAAGAACATCTCCACATTAATTGCGGTAAACAACATAAACAACGTACGCTCACTCCGCTCAGGCCAAAAACTCACGGTTCCTTCACTGGACGGACTTGATTACACCGTTGCCTCAGGAGACACAATCGAAGGCCTTAGCGCAAAATACAATGTAAGCGTAGAAGACCTTCTGGACGTTAACGACTTGTCTTCAGCAGTCTTGCAGAAGGGGCAGAAACTCTTTATCCCCGGCGCAAAAATGGACAGCCTTGCACTCCGCAGGGCCATGGGAGAAATATTCGTATACCCAATCACCGCAAAGTGGCGGCTAACATCACGCTTTGGCTACAGACCGGACCCGTTCACCGGAATAAAGCAGCACCACACCGGAATAGACATGGCCTGCCCAACAGGAACGCCTATCAAAGCCGCAAAAAGCGGAAAGGTAAGCTTCACGGGCTACTCAAACGTCTATGGAAAATACGTAATCGTAACTCATGCGGACGGCTACCAGACCTTGTACGGACACATGAGCCGCATAACGACCAAAAAAGGTCAGGTTGTAGACCAGGGAAGCCAGCTTGGACTTGTGGGAAGCACAGGATATTCAACCGGCCCCCACCTGCACCTTTCCGTCTACAAAAACGGCAAGCTAATCGACCCGCTTTCCGTCTTAAAATAGCTTTGGCTGGAGGGGAATAAAAATGAAGGAATTCAACATTTACAGTCTCAAAAATTTTTTTTCTTTTTCTGGACCATATTTTATATGCAAACCCGCTTTCCAGGGTTCCGCCTCCCGGCTCCATTCGCTTTCGCGAACGGCTACGCCGCCCTTCCAATCGGGGGTAGGTTTTTGTTTGCAAAAGCGGATAAAAATGTTTGCTAAGCTCTGCCTCTTTTCTTTCCTTGCCCTTTCACCGGCATTTCTTTTTGCAAAAGTTCAGTTTGAAGACTTGGACATAAACTCAAATTCAGAGCTTTTGTTCACAGCCAAGCAGGATCTTCCGGGCAGCGTTCCCTACAAAAGCCTCTTCCTTTCCCGCCTGGACGGAACTTCATCAAGTCCAAGGCTCCTAACCTGCTTCCCAGAATCCATGGAACTTCTTGACGGCGGAAAAAAGCTTCAGGTCCGTAACCGCTACGGAATAGCCGTCTACAACTTAAAGACCCAGAAACTCGATTGGGTTTCCAAGGCAGACGGTTTCCCTGTTGAATATTACCGCACAGGAATTCAGGAAGTAAGCCCGGACGGAAAATGGATTTGTTCAGTCCGCCAGACAGGAAATGCCCAGGGCAGCCTTATCCTTGAATCCGCACTAGACAGAAAGAGCTTTGTCCTCTGCCCCAATTCCCAGATAAGCTACGACAAGATAAACGTAAAGTGGTCGCCAAATTCATCCGCTGTACTCTACGAAAAAAACGGCAGCGTTTACTTTGCAAAGCCAGAGACCTTATTCAGCGGAATATCTTTTCCAGATTCCTTCTATAAAATAGGTGCCGGAACAATCAACAGCGTGGAATGGACTCCCCGCGGAGACATAATCTACATTAATGGAGACATTGTCTACCTTATCCAAAGCACGGAACTTTTTACCAGGGCCTTGTATGCAAAGCTTTTGGGCAGCGGTAGGATTACAGGCCGTCTTCCGCAAAGGTTCAACCCGGAGACGGATACCTTTAGCGCATGCGACGACGGTTTACAGATTGCCGTTTGCTGCGGAGAAAAAACCGCTTTCTGGTACCAGGCAGATCTTTCCCAAGAAGAAGCCAGCCGCAAGAACCCCAAGCCGGAAGGTTGCCGCTTTTACAAGAACATAGGCTGCTATCCGCTTACGCAAACCGACGGAATCGTAATCCGTTCGCAAATATTCTGGAGCGGAGATGCCGCTAAAAAACCGGTTCTTTGGCTGGACCTTATTGAATACGGAACTTGCACAAAGAAGAGCCTTGCCTACGTCCTAGGTTCAAAGCCTTTGCTTGCAGTACAGACTTCATTCAACACAAGGCCCCGACTTTCCCCGGACGGAAAGCACATTGCCTTTAGTTCAAATGATTCCCTTTTTGTCTACAGCACAAGCACTTGGAAGCAGGAAGCAGTCCTAAAGGGTGAACAGGTGGTGTCCTTTGTCTGGAGCGGTTCATCTGCAATTTTTGCAGGCGGTGAATCAACCGTCCGCCTCTGGGATGTTTCCAGCAACGAATATATTTTCCTCTTCCTTTCTTCCGTAGAAAAAGCCAATTGGGATGCTGGACACATTTATGCCTTTACAAAAAAGGATTCATCAGGAAAAGAAAACGTCTTCTCTTTTGATTCCGCAACAGAAAACTGGTTCCATGTGCAGAAGGGGCAAAAGTCAGACCTCCGCGCAAGCCTTACCAACGGCTACTACAGGGTCTATCTTGGAAAGGGCAGAAACGACTTCTACGAAAATGCAATTTTTGTCCGCTCACTTTCACAGCCGGTAAAGACATATCCTCTCTTTGCCCAGTCACAGGATCCAGTTGCCAACAAAAAGCGCGTGGCACTTATCCTGGATGCCCAGGACAATGCGGAAGGTCTTGCACAGGTTCTTTCCGTGCTAAAGGAATTCAACGTTAGCGCAACCTTCTTTGTCAACGGAGAATTCATAAGACGCTACCCCCAGGAAACAAAGCAGATTGCCCTAAGCGGATTTGAATGTGCTTCTTCTTTCTACTGCAATGCAAACCTTTTGGACGACTCATTTACAATTGATTCTGATTTTATAAAGCGTGGTCTTGGCCGCAACGAAGATGAATTCTATGCCGCTACAGGAAAAGAACTTTCTCCGCTATGGCACGCACCCTTCTATCTGGCAGACGAAAAAATGCGCAGGGCAGGAAGTGCGGCTGGCTACACCTACGTAGAAGCCTGTACTGAACCTTCCGACAGAATAACTCTGGAAGAATCCATGCTTTTTGGCAAGCCTTATAAAAATGCCTCACAGATAATTGATGAACTTGCATCTTCACTTACAGACGGCATGGTTATTCCTGTTAACGTTGGATCCCTTCCTTCCGGCAACAGGGGCGACTACCTCTACCAAAAGCTTGGAATCCTAATCTCCGCAATACTTAACAAGGGCTATTCCCTAGTAGACGCAGGCACCCTGGCACTATCGGAAATGGAAGAAGACTCCGGCATGTAGCGGTCGAAAGCGTCCCTCCTGGACTCTGGACCGTCCCCCTGAACGCAGACCCATCCCCCATGAAGTAAAAACTGTCACCCATGAACACTGGACTGTCACCCTGAACTTGTTTCAGGGTCTGTATAAGCACACCCCTTATCTTTCACAGATTCCGGGTCGGAGCCCAGAATGACGGCTATCCCCCTGAACGCAGACCTGTCACCCTGAACTGCTACGCCACATTCGCACGCACTTGCTACGAATGTGGATTCAGTGTCTGTATAAGCACACCCCTTATCTTCCACAGATTCCGGGTCGGGGCCCGGAATGACGGCTGTCCATCCATGAACTCAAAACCGTCACCGTGAATTGCAACCCGTCACCCTGAACTTGATTCAGGGTCTGTATCGGTTAACGAGTCTGTTTCCGTGGCTACTCTACATCCGCTTTAGAATCTCTGCCACCGCGGAATCAAATATACCACCGCTTCCAATGCTCCTGTCTGCAACAAGTGGAACCGTAAACAAAATGCGGTCTCCGCTTGTATAGGCCAGAAGACCGTACTGCTTTCCGCACTCAACAGAATCAAAAATATATTCAGGAACTTTCTTTGTTACGCTAAGCTTTGCTCCCTTTGGTGCTGTAAAATTAAGAGGGAATGCTGGAACCAGGTTCACGCTCTTTTGGCTGCACCCCGCAAGAGGAACAGAAACCGCCTGGCTCACCTCGCTCTTAAAGTCTGCATAAGTACTGAATGCGTATTCAACAATCACCGTGTTGTCTGCAACGCGCCACTTGTTCCCCTCTGCCGTACTGCTGCCCGGTCCTCCCATGGTAACAGAGAGAAATCTTGTTCCGTTGCGCTCAGCCGTAACCGCTATGTTGTAGCCGCTTTCGTTTATGAATCCTGTCTTTAAGCCGTCACATCCTTCAAGCTGTCCAAGAAGCTTGTTTGTGTTCTCCTGCTCATAGGAAAATTTCTCGCCTGCCTTAAAGCGCTTTTTTTCTGCCTCGCTAAAATTCCTTTCCTGTGGGTAGACAATTTTTTTCTGCGAATGGAATTTTTCCAGCGACTCGGGAAAGGTGTTTATGTAGTGCCTTGCAAACCTTGCAAACTCTCTGGCAGTCGTAATGTTTTCTTCGCTGTAGCCTGACGATTCTACAAAATGTGTTCGTGTAAGTCCCGCTTCCTTTACAGCCTCATTCATCTTCTTTACAAATTCTTCCATACTGCCAGAAACAAATTTGGCCGTGGCTATGGAAGCATCGTTTCCGCTTGCAACTGCAAGACCAAGCAAAAGCTCTTCAAGCGTTACGTGTTCACCCCTGCCAAGACACATGCGGGATGCATCTGCCGGAAGGTTTTCTGCAAGAGCCTCTTCCGGAATGGGAACTTCGCTTTGCAAAGATATGTTTTTCTTTTTGCATTCATTAAGAACAACGTACATTTCCACAATCTTTGTAAGTGATGCCGGGGGAATTTCCTCATCCGCATTTTTTTCGTAGAGTATGCTGCCTGTAAGTGTGTCCACAAGGATTGCGCTCTTTGCCTTTACGTCAAGAAGTGGTGCTTGAGCCGCGTAGGGTAGAGACCTTAGGCAAAGCGGATCCCTTTCCTTTGTGTAGGTTGAATCAAGAACCGTCTGCAAGAAGTTTTTTTCCTGAGCTGTAAGCGGGGCTGGTAGAGGTGCGTTCTTTACGTTTCTTGCGCTTATATATGCCGCCACAAGAAATGCCAGTAGACCCAGCAAGCAAATGTCAAAGACAAAAAAAGAAATTTTAAGTATCTTTATTGTTGAGGCTTTTTTTTCTGCTTTCATTTTAAATTCCTGTTAAATCCTTGAGCCTAAGTTTCTAAGATACATGTCTGCCACCGTAAGTGCTGCCATGGCTTCTGCAACGGGGACAATGCGTGGGCAAAGGCAAACGTCGTGCCTTCCTTCAATAAGGATGGAAGTGTCGTTGAACTGAGTGTCCACTGTCTTCTGCTCAATAAAAATACTGGGTACGGGTTTTACTGCAATGCGGAAGATTATGTCGTCTCCCCGGCTCATTCCGCCAAGTATACCGCCGGCATTGTTTGTTAAAAACTGAATCTTTCCAAGAGATGCACTCATGTTGTCGTTGTCTTCTTTTCCCGTAGTGTCTGCCGCTTCAAAGCCAAGCCCAAATTCAATTCCTTTTACAGCACCAATAGAAAGCATGGCTTTTGCAAGTTCAGCATCCAGTTTGTCAAAGACAGGTTCACCAAGCCCTGCTGGAACTCCATGAATTACACACTCAATTATTCCACCGCAGGAATTTCCCTCTTTGCGGAAGGCCGCTATTCTTTCTTCCATTTTTGTTGCTGCCTCTGCATCTGGTGCCCTAAGAGAATTTCTTTCTATTTCGTCCAGGTTGAATTTTGTGCATTCAATTCCTGCCGCCTTTTTTGTGTAGGCCTTTACACTGATTCCCTTTTGGCTAAGGAACATTTTTGCAACTGCACCAGCTGCAACCCTTGCCGCGGTTTCCCTGCCGCTTGAACGTCCGCCGCCCCTATAGTCACGGAAGCCGTATTTTGCAAAGTAGGTCCAGTCTGCATGTCCCGGACGGAACTTGTCTTTTATCTTGCTGTAGTCTTTGGAAATTTGGCTTGTGTTTTGAATTACGATTGCAATCGGTGTTCCTTCTGTTTTACCTTCAAAGACACCGCTTAAAACTTCTGCCTTGTCGTCTTCGCTTCTTGCCGTAACAGATGAATTGAAAATTTCTTTTCCGCTCGAATCCTTTTGTCTTGCACCAGGCTTTCTTCTGTTCATCTCGCTCTGCAAAAAATCAGCGTCAAATTCAATGCCAGCCGGGCAGCCGTCTACAATGCATCCCAGCCCAACTCCATGGCTCTCTCCAAAAGTCGTTACCCTAAAAATTTCCCCAAATGTATTACCAGACATAATTTCTTCCTTAAATTCTTATCCTTATTTTAATGGAAATGCAGTTACTTTTCAATGTGTACTTGCAGCCACGGAAATCAATTTTCACGACATTTTTATGCAAAGCAACAGGAAGTCAGTTTTGGGTGAAGCGGAAGTCAAAGCCGGCTGAAAACACGCATTGGAGCGGAACGAGCGTAGCGAGTTTAATTTCCTATTCCGCGACACCGCGGGTTTTCAGACGGATTTGACTGGGAGCTGCACCTGAAACTGACTTCCATGTTTGCGGTTGACACCTTGTGTTTCAGTCGGTAAAATTGCAATATGACTGGAATCGTAGATTATAATGCCGGAAACATAAAAAGTGTTGAGCGGGCTCTTGCATATTTAAAGGCTCCGTATGTCCTTTCTAAGAATCCCAAGGATTTGGAAAATGTAGACAGGATTATTTTTCCCGGTGTAGGCGAAGCGGCTTATGCCATGCAGCAGCTAAAGGAAACAGGATTTGACTCTTTCCTAAAAGACTGGGTAAAAAGCAAAAAGAAGCTTCTTGGAATTTGTCTTGGTGCCCAGATAATTTTTGATGAATCAGAAGAAAGCAACACAAAATGCCTGGGGCTTGTTCCCGGGGTAATCCGCCACTTTGAAACCCTTTGGAAGGAGCGCGGTCCAAATGAAGATGAATGCAGGGAATCTGCACTTTTGCACAATGCGCTAAAAGTTCCCCACATGGGTTGGAACGATGTAACCTTCTGCAACGGTGGCACAAAGCTCGTGGAAGGTGTTGCCGACAAGACAGATTTTTATTTTGTACATTCCTATGTAATTCAGCCTGACTCGCCCGAAGTTATAAAGGGATATGCCCACTACGGTACCATGGTTCCAGCAATCGTGGAACAGGACAATATTTCTGCCTGCCAGTTCCACCCGGAAAAATCTGGAAAACCGGGACTTGCCATTTTGCGCAATTATGTTTTGTCCGACTTGGCATCAGATTCAAAGGGAGGTGCCCAATGCTAAAAAAAAGAATCATCATCTGCCTTGACGTAAAAGACGGCCGTACTACAAAAGGCGTAAAATTCCAGAACAACATAGATATAGGCGATCCTGTAGACATGGCCGCTGAATACTACAGCCAGGGTGTAGACGAACTTGTTTTCTACGACATAATGGCAAGCGCAAGGGGAAGGGGCCCTATCCTTGACCTTATTTCCCGCGTGGCATCAAAAATATTCATCCCCTTCTGCGTTGGCGGTGGCATTGGAACTTTGGACGACATCCGTTCAACAATCCTTGCCGGTGCCGAAAAAGTTTCGCTTAATTCCCAGGCCGTAAAGCATCCTGAACTTATAAGCGAGGGCGCAAGAATTTTTGGAAATCAGTGCATAGTTCTTGGCATGGATGTGCGGCGTGATCCTTCAAAGCCAAGCGGTTTTGGTACTACAATAAACGGTGGCCGCGTGGACACAGGTCTTGATGCTCTTGAGTGGGCAAAGCGGGGCGTTGAACTTGGTGCCGGAGAAATCGTTTTGAATTCAATGGATGCGGACGGAACAAGAAACGGCTACGACATTGAGCTTACAAAACTGATTGCGGACAATGTTCCTGTTCCTGTAATTGCAAGCGGTGGCGGCGGAAAAGTTGAGCACCTGGAAAAAGTCCTTACGCAAGGAAATGCCGATGCTGCCCTTATTGCAAGCATGGTTCATTCAGGTGAATACACCGTGGGAAGCATAAAAACTGAATTGGACAAGAGCGGAGTTCCGGTAAGGCTTTAGAAATCTTGTCAGGCATTAGGCTTTTACATAAAGCCTTTTGCCAAAAGCCATTCCTTTAGTTCCTCGTTCCAGCGGTATTTTTTTAGGAACTTGTTCTTTACCATTCCAAATCCGTGCCCTCCTTCGGGATATTGCTTAAAGACAAAGTCTGCACCAGCTTCTTCCAGAGCCTTGCTAAGCCTTACGCTGTTTTCAAAAAGAACAACAGGATCATCGTGGCAGGCAACAAGATATGTTGGCGGCATGTTCTTTGGAACCTGAAGCTCCAGAGAAAACAAATCTTTTTTTTGCTGGGAAGGATTTTTTCCAAGCAAGCTTTTTCTGCTCCACTTGTGGCCAATGTCATCCTGCATAGAGACAACCGGGTATACAGGAATTACAAAGTCAGGCGTAAGGTTTGCACTTGTTTCTATTCCGATTTTTTTTAGCTCGTTAGTCCGTCCTCCAAACATTCCGCTCCATGCCGCAAGGTGTCCACCAGCAGAATATCCTATTACGCCAACCTTGTTTGCCTTGTAAAAATACGGGTTTTCCCTAACAAGCTGAATTGCCCTTTGAATGTCCTGCATTTGTGCGGGGTAGTGGTAGTTGTTTTTTGCCACGCGGTACCATAAAAGGCATGTGGTAACCCCATTGGAATTGAACCACTTTGCGCTTGTCCTTCCCTCGTTAAAAATGCCAAGGTGATGGTAGCTTCCACCGGGGCAAATTATTACGGCAGTTCCATTTGGGTTTTCTGGAACGTTCACTTCCATAAGCACCCTTTCCCCCCGCATGGATTTTATTCCGCTCCAAATGTAGACGCTGTATTTTTTACACCAGATTGAATTCAACAGGAAAAGCATAAAGATGAATGTGCATATTTTTCTTTTCATTTTTATACAATCCTTCCGTCAACGGCCATGGCAGTGTCTGCAATTTCCTTGTGAATCCTTTCCGTAATCCTTCGGGCTGCAATCTGTGCTTCCATGTCTTTGTATTCTTCTATTTTTATTTCATCCAGAACGTGTATGTCAAAAACGTAGTGGCCTTCGTGCAGGTAGGAAAATGCAGGGTCGTGTTTGCCAAGCCCGTACTTGTCGCTTCCGCCTATGTAAACAGGTATGATTGAGCAGTTTGCGTTTAATGCTATGCGGGCGGCACCCCTCTTGAACTGGTTTGTTCCGTGCCTTGGCGTGCGGGTTCCTTCCGGAAAGATGATTATGTTTGCACCTTCTTCCAAAGATTTTTTTGAAAGGTCAAGCATTTCCTGATTGCCAACAGTGTTCATTATGTAAAGAGGCCTAGCCACCCCGGCAAAAACAGACTTTGCCAAGGTTCCGCGGATTATGCAGTCTGCATTTTTTATGCAAGCTATAAGATAGACAACGTCAATGTAGGAAGGATGGTTTGCTACAATAATTTTTCCCTTTGCGTCAAGCAGCTTTTCCTTTCCGTGGAATTTGTATTTGCTTCCTCCCAATATGCTTACAAGGTTTATAAAAAAATTGAATGTGGCAGAGATTACTTTTCTGGACCTTGTTTTGAATTTTTTCTTTCCGCCAAGAATTAGTATTGGCTCAACAAGCAGGGCTATAAGGATTGCTCCTGTTCCTACAAGCACGAAGCTAAAAATCCTAAGCAGGTTGTAATAAATGTAAAGCGGCCAGTTTTTTACAGGCGGCAAGTCGTCGTGTGAGTAGCGCTTTTTGAGTTCATCTATTTCTTCCTGACTCATTTTTTTCTTGCTTTTCATAGAAGAAATCACCTGTTTGCGTTAAGAAGCATTTTTAAAAAATCAAGCGGAGTATTCTTGGAAGTAAAATCTTTTGAATTGAATTTTGCTCCTGAACAATTCTCCAGCGGACTCCTTCCTATAACAAGGGCAAAGGCAAGTGGAATGTTTGGAATGGGAATATTTTTTTCCTTTACGCTTTTAATTGAATCGTACTCTTGTGGAAAAAGCTCGTCGCCGTATACAAAAAGAATCTTGTCCTGCTTTCCGCCAAAGACAGATGCTTCTGCTGCCTGCAATGCGTAAGAAAAGTTTCCTCTGGAAGGAAAGACAACTTCGTATCCTGATTTTATTCCGCATTGGAGAGTCGCCATGGCAATCGTTGCTAAGGCAACTGGGGCGTTGAATGTTGAAAGTGAAAATGCTGCCGGCATAACACTTCCTTCTGTAATAACGGAACGGTCAATCGTAAATTCGCGGTTTATTTCTCCGTATACCGAGGTAAAAAGAATGGGAAGGTCTTTTATGCCAAACCTTTCTATTGAATCGTGCACAACCTGCACCGTCATCCTGCAAAGCTGACCAAGCCTTCTCCTAAAAAGTGGAGTGGTAAATTCCAGCTTGGGGGCTTCTGCTGTGCGCTCAATTTCTTTTTTGCCTTGCGCAAAATCTTTCCAGTCTTGCTCCGTCTGCATTCCGGGTGCCCAGCATACAGGACAGGATGCGTAGATTGTCCTTTCCATCATGCCTTCCTAAATTCAAGGAGGGTGTAGCTGTTTGCCCCAAGTTCATCGTATTCATTGGAAAGCTTTAGACCGCCTGCTTCTATTGCGTCTATCAGCTCTTTTGAGCGGTACATCTTGCTGTTTCCGTTTGCCATGCAGGTAAAGTAGAGCGACGTTGCCTGTAGGCTGTATGCGTTGCCCGCAAACTTCTGCTTGTCCCACAAAGGTTCAAGGACATAAGTTTTTGTGGATTTGGATGATGCCTCGCAAATCTTTTTGGAAATCTTTGTAATCTGGTGCAGAGAAAAGCAGTCAAGGAACTGGCTCATCCAAAAGGCATCAGGATTTTTTGGAAGCGTTGTTTCTTCCCTAAGAACGTTGCCTGAATAAGTTCCTATTCTGGATGCAAAGCCCTGTTCAGCTGCATTCTTTTCTGCTACCGCCGTTTGTCCTGGCAAGTCTACGATTGTAACTTTTACATCCGGGTCGTGCTTGCAGCAGAGAATTGCCCATTTTGCAGTGTTACCGCCAATGTCCACCAAGGTCTGGGGCTTGTTCTTAAAAACAATGGAAAGTGCCTGGGGAAATGCTATGTCTGAATAGAAGTGGTCAAAAGTGAACCAGCTCTTTTTTTCTTTTTGCGGAAGTGAAGAAAGTGCTTCGTAGATTGTTGTCCACTGGCTGCCAAAAACTTTTAGGCCTTCAGGCTTTGAGTTACGGATTGATTCAGTCATGCTGAATGCACCCTGGTAGCAAATGTCTGCGGTAAAATAAAAATTTGCCCGTGTGCATTCATCTTCCAAAAGCATCCAGCCTATTTTTCCCAAGGTGAATTTTTCTTTTTGAACGGAAGAGTCTTTTGATAATTTTATTACATTCATGCCAAGCGCCATTTCGCAAAGCACGTTTATGCCGTAAAGGCTTACACCTGATTTTTCTGCAAGTTCATCAGGAGAAATTCCTTGGTCACCGGCATCTTCTATTAACTGCATTAGTCCTAAATCAAGCATGGATTTTATTGCTTGGAATGAAAGCGGTGCGAATGCAATTTTTTGCGCTTCAAACTTTGCGTCTACAGCGCGTATGTTGTCGGTTTTGTAGCTGTTTTCTGTAAGGTAAGCCGGATCGCCGTCGGCCTTGCTGTTTTTGTATCCCATGTAGAACAATTTAGCACGTAGACGGCTTATGGTCAATTAGCAGTAAACGCATCAAAAAAGCCGAGCGCGGAAACAAGGTATCTGACTCGCTTCGCGGCTTGAAGCTACGCTGCCGGGTTCGCTCCGCGCAAATGCTTTTTTGCTGCGTTTTCCGCCTCCATTCCAGTGCTTTCTAACATATTTTTTGCAGCATGTTTATCATCTCGATGGCGCCAAGAGCACAGTCGTAGCCCTTGTTGCCGGCCTTGGTTCCAGCCCTTTCTACTGCCTGTTCAATTGTGTCGCAGGTAAGAACCCCGAACATTACAGGAATGCCAGCCTGCAAGCTAACCTGGGCAATGCCCTTTGAAACTTCCGCGCATACATAATCATAGTGGCTTGTTGAACCGCGGATTACGGCACCCACACAGATTATTGCGTCATACTTTTTGCTTTCCGCAAGCTTCTTTGCAGCCAGAGGAATTTCAAATGCTCCTGGAACCCAGCAAAGAGTAATGTTTTCTTCTGCAAGGTCGTGGCGTACAAGAGCGTCATGTGCTCCACCAACAAGCTTTGTCGTGATGAATTCGTTAAAGCGGGAAGCTACGATGGCCACGCTTATTTTTTTGCCGCCTTCATTGGCAACGATTTTTCCTTCAATAATATTCATAATTCCTCCTGAATACTTTCTTTGTAAATTGCTTAGATATTGTTGAGCAGGTGCCCCATCCTCTTCATTTTTGTTTCAAGATAAAATGAATCGAATTTCTGAGCCTGAATCTGAAGCGGAATCCTTTCTGTAATTTCGAGGCCGCAGTTTTTGTCGCCAAGGCCGTAAATCTTTTTTGGATTGTTGGTCATAAGCTTTATCTTGCTTACGCCAAGGTCCCTTAGAATCTGAATGCCAACGTTGTAGTCACGTGCATCTTCCGGAAGACCAAGCGCAAGGTTTGCGTCCACGGTGTCCATGCCTTTGTCCTGAAGGGCATAGGCCTTTATCTTGTTAAGAATGCCAATGCCGCGTCCCTCTTGGGTAAGGTAGACAAGGACGCCCCTTCCTTCTTCCGATATTTTTTTAAGTGCAAGGTCAAGCTGCTGCCCGCAGTCGCATTTTAAAGAGCCAAAGGTGTCGCCTGTTAGACATTCGCTGTGAACCCTGCAAAGAACTGGATCTCCGTCCGCTATGTCTCCCATTACAAGTGCCTCGTGGTGTTCGCCAGTTACAAGGTCCTTGAATCCGTAAAGCTCGAACATTCCGTACTTTGTTGGAAGGTTTGACTTTGCAACCATTTCGATTATTTTTTCATGGGATTTTCTGTATGCGATAAGCTGCTTGATGCTTACAATTGTCATTCCCCATTTTTTTGCAAGTTCGCAAAGTTCCGGGAGCCTTGCCATGCTTCCGTCTTGGCTCATTATTTCGCAGCAGAGGCCTGCTTCCGGTAAGCCTGCAAGACGGCAAAGGTCAACAGTTGCTTCTGTGTGTCCTGCCCTTTCAAGAACGCCGTGTTCCTTTGCAATAAGGGGAAACATGTGCCCCGGTCTTCTAAAGTCGGAAGGTAGGGTGTCATCTTTTGTTACCGCCATTGCTGTTGCAGACCTGTCGAATGCGGAGATGCCTGTTGAATTTGAAACGTGGTCTACGGATATTGTAAAGGCTGTGCAGTGGTTGTCCGTATTGTTTGCAGTCATTGGGTCAAAGTTTAATTTTTGTGCGACCTTTTTGCTTACCGGCATGCAGATTAAACCGCAGGCATTTTTTGCAATAAAGTTTACAGTCTGGGGACTTGCGAATTTGCAGGATACGATTATGTCCCCTTCGTTCTCGCGGTCTTCGTCGTCTGTTACGATTATCATTTTTCCGGCCGCAAGATCTTCCAGTGCCTGTTCAATACTTCCAAAGGGATTGCATTCCATATTCTTCTCCATTTTTTTTATCTACAAAATGAGCTATGTATTTTCCGACTAAATCGCATTCTATGTTCAAAAGGTTTCCAGGACGCTTGTGTTTTAGGTTTGTGTTTTCCCATGTGTGGGGAATCACAGCCGCAGTAAAAACGCATCCGCTTGCGCTGTGTCCAACGCTTGCAACCGTAAGGCTTATTCCGTCTATTGAAACAGAGCCTTTTTCTATGATGAACTTGGCAATGTTTTTTTGAGCCTGTATTTTTATTATGAATGAATTGGCGTCTTTTCTTGAACCAAGGAATTTTGCAGTGCCGTCTATGTGACCGCTTACGATGTGCCCCCCGAAGCGTCCGTCTGCCTTCATTGCGCGCTCAAGGTTTACCGGGCAAGACGTGGCTTGTGCAAGGGATGTTCTGCTTTGGGTTTCCGGGCTTATGTCTGCAAAAAAAGAGCCTGTGTCTTTTTGGCTAACCGTAAGGCATATTCCGTTTACCGCAACGCTTTCTCCAAGGGTCAATTCTTCTGCAAAGGGACATTCAATTCTTATTCTGTAGGAAGAGGAATTTTTTTCTGTGCTTGTGATTTTACCCTGCGCTTCTACCAGCCCTGTGAACATTAAAGTTCTCCTGATGAAGCCAGCGTCTTTGCTGGCAGCACCTTGTATTCAAGCAATAGGTCGTCTTCAAAAAATGTGACAGACGGGCGTGAAAGTTTTACAGTGTCGCCAATGTCTTTTGCCCCAAGGCCAGATACCGGTGTGTATCTGCTTTGCCCGAAAATTTTGGGGCAAAGGTAGCATTGAATTTTCTGCGCGCATGGAGGAAACAAAAAGTTTGCGGTTAGGGTTCCTCCGCTTTCTACAAGTATGCTGTCTATGCCCTTTTGTCCCAGTATGACCATGAGTTCTTCCAAGTTTATGCGGCCGTGTTCGTTTTGGCTTGTCTGTATGATTTGAAGGCCTTTGTCCAAGAGTATGGCTTTCTTTTTTTCTTCTTCTGCATTCAGTTCTTTTACGCAGCAAAGGATGACAGGTATTTCTTTTGCACTTGTAACAAGCTCTGCATCAAGGGGAATCCTTAGGTGGGAGTCTGCAACAATCCTTAGCGGCTGGAAGTGTTTTTTGCCGTCGTTAATGCGGACAGTTAGCTTTGGATTGTCGGCCAGTACTGTGTTTACGCCCACCATTACGGCCATTACGTTTGCCCTTGTCCTGTGAACGTTTTCCCTTGATTTTTGCGAACTTATCCATTCCTGCTTTCCTGAATCAAGGGCAGTCTTTCCGTCTGCGGTGCAGGCATATTTTAAAATGACGTAGGGCTTTTTTGTCTGTAAATAATAGAAGAAAATTTCATTGAGGGCGTCGCATTTGTCTTTTAGGACGTTTTCGCGGACTTGAATGCCGGCTTTTTTTAGCTCTTCAATTCCTTTTCCGTTTACAAGTGGATTTGGATCTTTGCTTCCTGTTACAACACGGCTTATTCCGCTTTGAATTATGGCCTGGGTGCAGGGCGGCTGCTTTCCTGTGTGGCAGCAGGGTTCAAGCGTTACGTAGATGGTTGCGCCTTTTACGTCTGCATTTGATTCTGCCGCATTTTTTAAGGCGTCGCGTTCTGCGTGAAGGTCACCGTATTTGCGGTGGTAGCCCTTTGCAAGAATTTTGCCCTCTTTTACGATGACGGCTCCAACAAGAGGATTGGGATGGGCAAAGCCTTCTCCCTTTTGAGCTTCTTTAATGGCCATGTCCATGAAGTATTCGTCACATTCATCTTGGCAGGAGGCGTGGCAATCTTCAAAATGGTTTGATATAAAATTATTTTCCATTCAGAATAGTTTTATATCAAATTAGTGGGTTTGTCAAGGGAGAGTCAGGAAAACAGTTTTGGGCTCCACTACCAGAAAAATCTGTCTGAAAATTCATGGTGCGCGGTAATAGGACTTTCGCTCACTTTGTTCGCTCCGCGCAAATGAATTTTCAGCCATATTTTTCTTCCCGTTGCGCCCAAAACTGTTTTCCTGCCTCTTTTTAACAGAGCCTATTGGCTTTTTTGCGGAATGTTGAAAGATAAGTGCTTTTGCGGTAGAATGGCGGGCATGGATGAAATTGTTATTTATACTGATGGCGGCTGCCATGGGAATCCTGGGCCTGGGGGCTGGGGTTGTGTTGTAATAGATGGAGAGAATGTTAGGAAGCTTAGCGGTGGCGAGAAGCAGACTACCAACAACCGCATGGAGCTTAGTGCGGCTATAGAAGCTTTGCAGGCTGTTGCGCTTGAAGGGCGGAAAATTGTTGTGTATTCCGACAGCCAGTATGTAAAGAACGGAATTACTTCCTGGATTAAAAACTGGAAGAAGAACGGCTGGAGGACTGCGGCAAAGAAGCCTGTGCTGAATCAGGATCTTTGGGTTCAGTTGGATACGCTTTACAATTCCCTTGATGTTGAATGGAAGTGGGTAAAGGGGCACGCCGGTGTTGAATACAATGAAGTGTGTGACCAGCTTTGCCAGATGGAGATTGCCAAATTTGAGTGACTGTTAACGATGAATGCAAATTAAGCCTAGCCCCGATTGGAAGGGCGGCGTAGCCGTTGCCGTTAGGCAATGGAGGCGGGAGCCGGAACCCTGGAAAGCGGGATAAAATGCCCTCCGTGGCATTTTATCCCGTCAGTTTTCTTCGAAAACTGACCAGTTCCGTTTGCTAAGATACAACGCGCCCTCCTTGGCGCTATTGTTCTAGGATAGGGTAAAATGCTGCGGAGGTCTGGCCGGACACGGAGTGCCGGACACAGTTGAAAATGGCCTTTGCTCCAGAAATAGAAAAAAAATTATTCTTCCGATTTAATCGTGAAAATTTTTATTCCTTCGTTTTTGAATTTTTCTTTTACGGCTGCAATTACTTGCCGGACTTTTTTGATTTCTGAATCCTGCACATAGCTTACGAGGACAAAATTTGTTTCTGGCCATGTGGGGTTTCCGAGCTTGTAGTCGCTGCCGCCGCGTCCGTATGCAAGGGGAATGATTGTGTACAAAATGCTTGGCACGTTAACTTCCAGTGCGTCCGTTATGTCTTCCTGTACGGATTTGTTTGAAATAATTTCCACTCGGTACATTAAAATTCTCCGTCGTAATTTATTTTGATTGTGCTGTCTGCCGGCTTTTTTTCTTTCATAATGAGCGAATACAAGACCGGGATAAAGAAGAGCGTGATGAAGGTTGAAGATGTAAGGCCTCCAACGACTGCGACACCGATTGGCTGAACCATGCCGGCGCTTCCGCTTGTTGCAAAGCACATTGGAATCATGCCGAGAATTGTTGTGAGCGTTGTCATAAGAACCGGACGAAGGCGGCTTGTTCCCGCTTTGTAACAGGCTTCTTTTATTTTCATTCCGCGGTTCATGAGGAGGTTGGTGTAGTCAACAAGAATGATTCCGTTGTTTACTACGATGCCTACCAGCATGATAAGGCCGATTGCACTCATCATGGAAATTGCCTGGCCTGTGATTTTGTAGATTATGATAACGCCAATTGCAAGGAAGGGAATTGTGAACATGTTGATTAGCGGTGCCTTGAAGCTTTCGTATGTTGCGGCCATTACTCCGAATACCAGGAGCATTGCCATGAGAATTATGTACTTGTAGACGTTCACCTGTTCCTGGGTGTCTTTCCATGAACCTTCGTAGCTTAGGTTTACGTTTTCCGGGATGATGAAAGAATTTGCAATTGCTTCTTTTATCTGGTCTTCCACTACGTTTGCATTTTTTTCCGTAAGGATGTCTGCTGTTACGTGGACGATTCTTGTGCGGTTTTCGTGGGCAATTGTTACAGGCCCGAATCCCTTGTCTACGCTTGCAAAGTTTGCAACGCTTACCATGCCCTTTGAGCCCTGCACGTAAATTTGCTCAAGGTCTATTACCTTTTGCCTGTCTTCTGGCCGGAGCATTACGTATACGCTGTATTCGTCTCCGTCTTTGCGGAAGGTTGTTGCGTTTACACCTTCTATGGAATAATTTATTTCGTTTGCAACGGTGCGGACATCCACGCCAAAGTTGTAGGCCCTCTGGCGGTCGATTGATATTTCTACTTGGGGCAAACCTTCCGTTGTGTCTATTGTTGGCTCGCCAATGTCTGCTATTTCTTCCATTACTGCGGACACTTTGTTTGCCACTGCGAGTGCATCGTCAAGGCTTGCGCTGCGGAGAACTATGTCCAGGTCTGCACCGGTCATCTGTCTTCTGAAGCCCCTGCCGAAGCTAAAGGTTACGTCTGCAAAGTCTGCGAAGTGTGCCCTTAGCTTTTTTTGTATTGTTTCGTCGTTGTCGTCGCCGGCTTTTTGTTCCTTGCTTGGCGGAAGGGATATTTGTATGGAGCCTGAATATGAAGAGCCGTTTCTTCCACCGGAGCCTATGCTTGTGATGAGAGTCTTGTAACCCTTTATTTCTTTTTCTATGATTTCCTGGAACTGGCTTACGACTGCTTCCGTTTCCGAAAGGGTTGTTCCTATTGGAAGGCTCATTTGTACCGTTACGCTGTCGTCGTGTCCACCCGTCATCATGCTGATTCTCATTGTTGGGATAAGGAGAAGTGATGCGGCTAATGCGGTTGAGCAGACAAGTATTGTAAGAAACCTGTGGTTTAGGGCTAGGCGCAATGCCTTTCCGTAAGCGTTTTGAATTTTATCTTGGCAGCGTCCAAAGAAGGCGTAGAGTCCTTTTAGGAATTCGCTTCTGATTGGTTTTTCGCTTCTGTTTGTTAGAGGCAAGAAGTGGCCTGCTAGAACTGGAACGAGGAATACCGCTACGAAGAGAGAGCTTACGAGGGCTATTACTACTGTAAAGATTATTCCCTTGAACATTTGTCCCATCCAGCCCAGGTCTTTTAGGTAGAAGAGGAATGGAACGAATACGCAGATTGTGGTTAGGTTTCCGCTTGTTACGGACATAATCATTTCTGAACTTCCAAGGACGGCTGCAACCTTTGCCTTTGTTCCCCTGGAGCGGTAGGAATAGATGTTGTCTATCATAACGACGGACGCGTCTACTATCATGCCAACGCCAAGGATAAGCCCTGTAAGAGTCATCATGTTGAGCGTGATGCCCGCAAAGTTCATGGACAAAAGGGTAATCATTATGGAAAGCGGAATTGATATTGCGATTATGATTGTTGTCTTGAATGAGCAGAGGAAGATGTAGAGGATTATGACTGCAAGAAGAAGTCCCTGCCACGCTGAATCCAAGAGGGTGTTTATTGTGTCGCGGATTGAAACTGTGTCGTCGCGGATAATTTCCAGGCTTACGTCTCCGGGGAGAATTGTCTTTAGCTGCTCCATTTTTTGGTAGACGTTGTTTGCAACCGTTACGCTGTTTTCGCCAGACTGCTTGGTTATGGAAATGTATACGCCTTCCTGCCCGTTTATGTAGACTATGCTCTTTTGGTCATCGTAGCCCATGTAGGCTTTTCCAATGTCGCTAAGCTTTACGTCGTAGCCTGTAAGGTGCTTGATTACAGTGTCGTTTATTTCTTCTATGCTGGAGTATTCACCTGTGGTGCGGATTGAATAGTCGGTTTTTCCTTCCGTTATTGTGCCGCCTCCAAGCTCCAGGTTTTCTTTGGAAAGGGCGGATGACACTTGGCTTAGGGTAAGGTCGTAGGCCTTTAGCCTGTTCTGCTCAAGTTCCACGCGGACAATTTTTGAGCGGCCACCCATGACGGATGCTTCTCCAACACCGTCTGCCTGTTCAAGTACGTCCACAACGTCGTCTTCTGCAATCTGCTTTAGGTCGTCTGCGGAACGGTTGCCCCTTATTGCAATTCGCATGATAGGCATACTGTTGCTGTCCATCTTAAAAATGGTTGGCGTTACGTTGTCTGGAAGTGCCCTTCTTACGCGGTCAAGCTTGTCGCGCACGTCGTTGGTTGCAATGTCCAAGTCTGTTCCGTAGTTGAATTCCAGCGATACGGTGCAGCGTTCTTCCCTTGAAGTTGAAGTTATGTTCTTAAGGCCGCTAAGACTTGAAAGGGAATTTTCTATTAAAGTTGTTACCGCTTTTTCTACAGTTTCCGGGCCTGCATTAGTGTAGCTTGCGCTTACCATAAGGTAGGGCATGTCTACGTCTGGCATAAGGCTTATGGCTGTTTTTCTTATTGTAAAGATTCCCACCACGCCAAGAAGAATGAATGTTATGAGCACAAGGACGGGGTGCTGTAAGGTTTTTTCGCTTATCACTTTTTACCGTCCTTTTCTTCCTGCTTAGCCTGCTCAGCTGCTTGGGGCTTTTTTATTCCATCCGTAATATCATTTATCTTGGAACCGTCACTTAGTACGCGCTGGCCTTCTATGACGATTTTTTCTCCTGCGCTGATTCCGCTTTTTACCTGGGTCATGTTGTCTACAGTTTCGCCAGTCTGGATTTCCTTTCTGGAAACAGTTTCTCCGTCTGCATTTACGCTGTAGACAAATTCTTTTCCGCCCTTTGTTACGATGCAGTTTGAAGGGATTACAGGAAAGCCTTCGTAGTCCAGTGTGTAGAGCGTTACCTTTGCAAACATGCCTGCGTTGATTCTTGGATCGTTTTGGTCAAAGGTAAGGATGATTTCTTTTGTGCGGCTTGTGCTGTCCACAACAGGCGAAATGCGTGAAACCGTTGCGGTAAAGATTTCGTTGGGGTAGGCTTCGAGTATTATGTTTGCCTTTAGCCCAATCTTTAGGGCTGCAACAAAGCGTTCCGGGATGTTTGCGTTTACCTGGAGGTTTGCAACGTCACCAATTACGGTGATTGCTGTTGAAGTTGTTACCTTTGTGCCGGGCTTTAGCGGGGCTGCCGTTACCGTTCCGCTTATTGGGGAATAGACCCGGCTGTGGGCAAATTGCATTCCCGGTTCTGAAGGGTCTATCTCTGCAATGACGCTTCCTCTTTTTACCGCAGTTCCAAGCGAAACGTATGTTTCTACGATTTTTCCCTTGTTGTCCGGGAATACTTCTATTGAACTCTGGGTTTTTATTTCGCCGTTTGTGTTAACGTAGTCGTGCAGGGTTTGAACTTCTGCCGTCATGCTTCTTACCGTTACCGCTCCCTGCTGGCCACCGGGAGCCTTTTTTCCGTCCGAAGTTTTTTTGTAATAGACAAGGTATGCTGCGGCAAGTGCAAGGACTGTCGCGCAAGAAATTATTATGATGGTTGCTGCGCCTGAGCGATTGTTGTTTTCCACTTTTTGCTCCTTATTTTATGAGCGTACCAAAGGGTACTCCCAGTGTGTTTTCCAAATCAAGAATGTTGCAGATTAAGTTGTATGCCTCTGCCTGAAGGTTCACCTTGGCCTGGGTAAGATTGTCCAGTGCCGTCTGAAGTGAAAGCAAATCCTTTGAGCCGCGGTTGTATGCGTCAAGGCTCATGCTGTAGGTTTGCGCGGCAAGGTTTACGCTGCTTTGCCTAAGCTTTATTACCGACTGCGAATATTTTATTTTTCTTAGTGCGCTGTCCACATTGGTGTTGAATGTTGACTTTGCATTTTCTAGCGCAAGTTCCAAAGACTCAAGTGAATCCTTTTGCGCGGATATTGCGACTGCCCTCTGCGAAAAGGGTATGAAGCCGTCCAGCGGAATTGTAACGCCAAGCGTCCACCTCTTTGTCCCGGAGTCAGTGTCTATGCCGGTGTCCAAGGTTCCGTTCATCGTGTAGGAATAGCTTCCCGTTACAGTTGGCCCCCATGCGTTAAAGCGGGATGCAAGCAGGTTGTTGCGGGCAATTTCCACCTGTTTTTCCAGGGATGCAATTTCCGGCGGGGTAACCTTTGACTTTTGCGTGTCCTCTTTTTTTATTTCTCCCATGGAAATGAATTTGTCCAGACTGCCGGTAAGTTCAATTTGGGTTTCCTGGGCTATGCCAAGAATCTGCTTGAATGAATCCATGTCTGTTTCCAGGGTTATCTGTGCCTTTTCGTAAGCAACCTGGGCGTTTTGCCAAGATACCTGTGCGGAAAGAACGTCTAGCCTTGCCAGTGCACCTCGGTTGTAGCGGGCTGCGTTTGAGTTGTACTGCCTTTGCGCAGTGGAAAGGTTTGCCTGCATAAGGCTTAGGTTTTCCTTTTCGTAGAGAAGGTTGTAGTAGGCCTTCCGCACATTTAGCTCTATTGTCCTTACCGCCGTGTCGTAGTCTATCTGCTGCTTCTGGTAGGAAAGCGATGCCGAGCGGATTGCTGTGTATACAGAAGGCGTAAGTCCTAGCGAAAGGGAGGCTCCGGCTGAAAGGGTAGGGTCGTCAATGTTGTCGCCGCCTGTCATTGTTCCGCTTGCATTTATACTTGGGATGAATTTGTTCCACGATGTGCCAGATGTTCTTTTTGCGCTTCCCAAGGAAATCTTTTCCCGCTTTATGTTTATGTTTCCGTCCAGTGCGTATTTTACGGCTTCCTCTGGAGACAGGGAAAGAGCCGCTGCTTCTTTTGCAAAAATAGAATGGGGGGCCGCCGTGGTCAGTGCAATAAAAGCAAGGGCCATGCAGCGCCTGATTCTAAAAGCTACATTGTACGCCGCCATTTGTCCTCCATTGCGCATGAACTTTTCATGCTTGGTTTATATTATAGCAAAATGGAGACAAAAAAAATACCCCTGAATTTATTAACACAAGGGGGGGAGGTCGGTAGATTGTAATTGCAAGTGCACCACTTAAAATAAATAAAAAAACTTCATAGAATGTTTTAACCCAATAACTACCACATCAAAGGGAGAAAACAAACTATGA
>Ga0310695_10003517_pt1 | contig 30557 bp, 26 predicted proteins | sample RumenRJG_04DNA_FD_203882 | JGI IMG/M metagenome (GOLD analysis project Ga0310695, IMG submission 203882) | Bovine rumen microbial communities from Lethbridge, Alberta, Canada - RJG_04 (v2) (version 2) | ecosystem: Host-associated > Mammals > Digestive system > Stomach > Rumen | place: Canada...
TCTTCCCCTTGCGGGCGAACTCGACAGCCGTTGTCATGATGAAACCGCAGCCGATAGCCAGGAGGAAACATGCCCAGGGACCTTTCGCCAGACGACCTGCGAGGATCTTGGCAGCAGGCTCCACACAGTCGGGCTGGGCATAGGCAATGAGCCACGCCGTGAGCAGACAACCTATAATATTGCCGAAAAGCACCGTCAACAGCATCGACCAGTCGCCCTGACGACGAATAAAGCCTGCCGTGCCAGTATAGAGTTTAAGTCCGTAATAGACCACTGTGGTGAGTCCAAAAGCGAAGAGGACGGCACCAGCCACACCTCCCACACGGAGGTTAACCACACATCCGATGGAGATACAGATACCAGCAAGAATTGCGGGTGTAAAAGTTTTTTGAAACATTGCGTGTCCTAATATTTCATTCGTCAGGCAAGAAGAGTGGATCTTCAGGCATCACCATGATAGGTTTGGTCTCTGCTGCCTTGAGGATATGCTCTGGCACATATTTCTTATCCACCACCAGACGGAACATAAACTCACGGAACCAGCGGTCGGTCATGATCAGACAGCCCTGCTGCCCCCAGGTGGCACCCCAGGAGTTCTCTACCTTCCACTTACGGGCCTTGCCGTTCTCGTCGGTATCCACAGCCGTGAGCGTCATGGCGTGGGTGGATCCACTGTCGAAGGTGGAGATACGCTGTGCCTTATCCATATTGAAAGTCGTACCGAAGAGGGAGCCGTAATCGAAGTTCTCGAGATCGGCATAGCCACGCTTACGATCCAGGAACTTACCCACGTCATAAGAACTGTAGAGTTTACGTCCGTCCTTCAGGGAGGCAATCGCCATCTGTTCAATGTCGTCCATCGGCAGGTTCACGTAGCACCAGTTATGGCCGTCATAGGTATGACGGTCGTATTCTACCTCGTAGGTCTTATAGTAAGGACGACGCGGATCGTTCATCGCCATGATGAAGGTGCCGTTGAGCGGACCACCCACAATCTCCTGGTAGAACGACTGTGGTGTATATGACTTAGCAGGGCCCTTGGCCTTGCCATCCTTATCCTTGAAAGCATAGGTGAACTGCTGCACAGGGGCACCAATGGTGAGTGTCAGCATCCGATAGATCTGGCCCAGCATCTCTGTCTTGGCCTTCTGGATATCCTTTGTACTCTTACCTTTCGCCACCATGTCGCGCAACTGGAGTCCGTACTCACGCAGTTTGGAGGAGATGATAGAGGCAGCCTTCGACGTGTTGTCTGTGGAATACGACTCGGGCATCACCTCTGTAGGCACCAGTCCGTATTTCTCTGCCAGGTCGGAGACACCGCAGAAAGTACCGCCATCGCTAATGGGATGGTGGAAGAAGAACTGCACCCGCTGATCGTCGATGGGTTTCTTGCCTGTATCAATGACACCTTGCAGCATCAGGTTTGCCTTCTCTAACTGATCCCAAAAGAAGAGATAGGCCTGGGAGAGTTCCAGCTGCACGGAGTCGCGCTGGGCGAAGTTGGAACGCAGCACGTTCAGACCACTGAACATCCAACAGCGCCCTGAGGACTGCTGATCGGTAATAGACTGGCGTGGCGTCTCTATATTAAAATAGGTATCGAGCGCACGCGCATTATCACGGTTCTTTGCCAAGGCATCGATGCTGTTGGCAGCGATGGCATTGGAAATAGCCTTATCGGCAGGCGACAAGGGCTGAACATTTTGAATTTCACGGAGCATATCGGGGGTGATACCTCCCGACTGAGCTGTAGTAGTGAAGACCACTACAAACAGGGTTATCAACAAAAAGATATATCGTTTCACAATAAAATCTGATTAAAAATGAATACTTTTTTGCAAATTTAGGCAAAAATAATGAGAAAAATCAGCGAAATCGATATTTTTTTAAATTTTTTAGATTTTTATGTGCAATATTTAAAAAAAATGCTTATCTTTGCATCGTTATTTAAATCAAACATTAATGTCGAACAAATTAAAATTCGAATGAGTATGAAAAAAATTATGATGATCGCTGCTATGATGGTAGCAACTTTGAGTGCAAACGCTCAGAATGAGGTTGGCCAGTTTAGCATACAGCCTAAGGCCGGTATCAACATTTCTAAAATTACTGGTGGTGGTATGAGTTCAAGAGTTGGTTTCGCTGGTGGTATTGAGGCTGAGTATGGCATAGCCAAGAACTTTGGTCTTACCGCAGGTCTCCTCTATTCTATGCAGGGTGGAAAGTATGATATGAACGATTTTAAGACTTTGGGTATCACAGATAAATTCAAGTTTAATTTCGACTACATCAACATTCCTATTTTGGCTCAGTACTATATCGCTAAGGGTTTTGCTGTTAAGGCTGGTATCCAGTTTGGCTTCGTGGTTCGTGACAAGGTTAAAATTGAGGAAATTGTTGCAGGAGGAGGCAAGTATAATGAGGATATGTCATTTGACGAGTTCTTAGATATTCTCAAATTCACTGGAGACGTCCGCGAGGATGCCAAACTCAAGAAGTTTGATTTCTCTATTCCTGTAGGTCTCTCTTATGAGTATAAGAACATCGTTCTGGATGCTCGTTACAACATCGGTACAACCAGAGTAGTGAAGTTCTCTGATACTGGCAAAAACAGTGTATTCGAGATCACTCTGGGTTACAAGATTCCCCTCAACTAATAGAAGAGTATAACACATAATAATAAGCCGCACCCGAATGAGTGCGGCTTATTTTTTGCTCTGATTCCTTGAATTTATTCCCAACGTGGGAACTTTTCATTCCCAGGCTGGGAATATTTCATTCCCAACGTGGGAACAATCTAAGACCTTATTTCTTCTTTTTCGTAGAGATGTGGAGCGTCTTAGTGGTTTTGCTGGAAGTGGTCTTCGTAGAAGCCGACTTTGTGGTAGCAGAAGCAGAATTGCCCTTGTAGTATTTCAGGGCCTCGGGCATCCAGCCCTGGATCTGCTTGATACGAGTAGCATCCGAGGGGTGATCGCTGAAGAACTCCGACCTCTGGTTGTTGGAAGCTGCTGCCATACGCTGCCAGAAGGCAACAGCCACCTGCGGGTCATAGCCTGCCATAGCGGCAAAGATCAGTCCCATGTGGTCAGCCTCGCTCTCGTGGTTACGTGAATAACTGAGGTTCTTGAAGTTGAAACCCTGGGCTGCAATCGCCTGAATAATAGAAGAGGTGTTGGAACCTACGCCCATACCACCCAGAACGGCTGCACCGATCTGCATACCATACTGCTGTTTGATCTGCGTACTCATCTGCTCGGCAGAGTGACGCGCCACAGCGTGGGCAATCTCATGACCCAGGACAATGGCCAGAGAGGGCTCATCCTTTGTGAGCGGCAGGATACCTTCATACACACAGATCAGTCCACCCGGCATACACCAGGCATTGGCTTCCTTGTTCTCTACCAGGTTGAAGGTCCAGTTGAAGTTCTGCAAATCAGCCCCCATACCATTGGCATTCATATAGTTAGTCACTGCAGTGGCCAGGTTCTGCCCCACCCGTTTCACCATCGCAGTGTTTTCGGCGTTGGTAGAGAGTTTGGCTGTCTTCATAAACTCCTGATACTGCTGATTGGAGAGGCTGAGCACATCGCCATCGCTCACCATCAGACTCTGTTGACGACCCGTAATGGGCACTGTCTTCGTAGTGCCGCAGCTCACTAATAGAGCGGCTGCCAGCGACAAAAGAATCGTTTTAATACTTCTCATATGCGTTTCGATTATTAGTTTCTGACTGCAAAATAAATAAAAAAATCTGGAACTTGCAAGTTTTTTGCACAAAAATAGAGGCATCCCTCTCGGAATGCCTCCTGCTTTGACTAATAATAATTACACGTTTCCCTCGTTTTTCTTACTCTCTAATACCACGGTTGTTCAACGTTGTGTTCAGCAGTGTCAGATAAGTACGGTACTGCTTGTCGTTCAACACGTAGCGCATCCACTTCACGTCGTTTTCGATAGCACGGGCCACAAGTGCCTTACGATCGTTGTTGGCGTACTGAGCAGCAAACTTAAGCTCAGAAGCGAATGTGTGGTGAATATCGGCAACGGCCTCTTTCTGGTCGTTTGCAAGATCGAGAGCTACAAAGAGCTTATTCATGTTGATGTTTAGCTCGTAAGCCTCGACGTTGTTAACATTGGCTGCCTTCTCACCTTCTGCAAATGCGGTTGTCATACTCAGCATTGCAACTAATGTCAAAATCATCTTTTTCATCTTTTTACCCTTTCTTTTCTTTACTCAGAGCGGTGTGTCACTCCGCTCCTACTTTTATTATTTGTTATCCTGTTCACGTAGCTTCTTTTTAGCATACGTTTTTTTCTTTTGACGCTGCAAAGGTACGACGATTTTTGAAACCTCACAACATTTTTGAGGAATTGTGTGCGATAACAGCCTTTTTATTGATGAAGGTCAAATAATCGTGGAAATAGAGAAAAAAGAAGATTTTCGCCTTAAAATAGTATGTTTATGGATTAAAATTCGTAATTTTGCAGCGCAAATTAAACAGTTATATATAAATAAGGTATGGATAAGCCACAAAACAAGTTTTTATCAGTAGTATATCAGTTGTACAGTGTAGCCGAGAACGGCGAGAAGCAGCTGGAAGAGCAGACCGGTGACGAGCGTCCGTTTGAGTTTATCACAGGATTCGGCATCTCACTCGACCGTTTCGAGGAGGAAGTGAGCGGTCTGGAGAAGGGCGAGCACTTTGATTTCACCCTGCAGCCAGGCGAGGCCTTTGGCGAATACGTGCCAGAGGGTAAGCACAAACTGGATCGCAGCGTTTTCATGATCAACGGACATTTCGACCACGAGAATATCTTCGAGGGAGCCACCATCACCCTGATGGACAATGAGGATCATCAGTTTATGGCCAAGGTGGTGAAGATCGAGGAAGACGGTGTGACGGTAGATACCAACCACCCGTTGGCTGGTAAACTCCTGAACTTCACTGGCAGGGTGATTGAGAATCGCGATGCCACAGAGGAAGAGGTGCAGCACCTGATCAAGCATCTGACAGGCGGATGTGGACACAACTGCGGAGGTTGTGATCACGAGGGCTGCGGACACGATCATGAGGGTTGTGATCATCATCACGAGCACGAAGGCGGTTGTGGCTGCGGACACTGTCACTAATCAGATCATTAACAACACATAAGCCCCCACTCTATATGACACGTAACACATTCGGAAACCTATTCACGCTGACGACCTTCGGAGAAAGTCACGGTGAGGCCGTAGGCGGCGTGATCGACGGGATGCCAGCCGGCATTGACATCGACCTGGAATTCATCCAGCAGGAACTGAACCGCAGGCGCCCAGGACAGAGCAGTATCACCACTTCCAGACAGGAAGCCGACAAGGTGGAACTGCTCAGTGGTGTGTTTGAGGGGAAATCGACGGGATGTCCCATCGGTTTCATTGTCAGGAACACGAACCAGCACTCCCAGGACTATGAGAACCTGAGATGTCTGTTCCGTCCGTCGCATGCCGACTATACCTATGAACAGAAGTACGGTGTGAGGGATCATCGGGGTGGCGGACGTTCCTCTGCCCGTATCACCATCAGCCGTTGTGTGGGTGGTGCACTGGCCAAACTCGTACTCAAGCAACTAGGTATCAGCGTACAGGCCTATACCTCACAGGTGGGGCCGATTGCACTGGAGCGCGACTATCACCTGTATGACCTCACGCAGACGGAAAGCAACGCTGTACGCTGTCCGGATGCAGAGAAGGCGAAAGAGATGGAGGCGCTGATCACCCAGATGAAACAAGAGGGTGACACCATAGGCGGTGTGATTACCTGTGTCATCAAGGGCTGTCCCGTAGGACTGGGAGAGCCTGAATTCGGCAAACTCCACGCAGCCTTAGGCAGTGCGATGCTGAGCATCAATGCTGTGAAGGGCTTTGAGTACGGTGAGGGATTCGAGGGTGTCACAGCCCGCGGATCAGAGCAGAATGATGTGTTTCAGAATATCGAAGGACAGATCACGACGAAGACAAACCATAGTGGCGGCATCCAGGGTGGTATCTCCAACGGACAGGACATCTACTTCCGAGTGGCATTCAAACCTGTCGCCACCATCCTGACCGATCAGGAGACAGTAGATAAGGAGGGAAATCCGACTACTTTCAAAGCCAAAGGCCGACACGATCCGTGTGTATTGCCAAGAGCCGTTCCTATCGTCGAATCTATGGCTGCAATAACAATTTTGGATTATTACTTGTTAAAAAGAAGCGAAAACGGTAACATTTGTATATGAAAAGTAAAAAATAACCGTGATTTTCTTTGTAGTATCCGAAATTAGTCGTATCTTTGCAGTGCATTTAGGGGTTTGGGAAAATCCTGATATGCTTTAGTTAAGTCTAGTTTAGTTTTTGTGTTGGTTGGGGGCTGTCAGTTGGCAGCCCCCAAATTTTGTACCCATAAAAAAGGTGTGATCAATCGATCACACCAATGATTTCCTCCACTGACTGACACCCGTGGGCATCGAGCCATTCCTCTATCCCATCCCTCACCTTGATGCTGACGGCAGGATCGAGGAAATTGGCAGTACCTATCTCGATGGCAGTAGCACCAGCCATCAGGAACTCGATGGCATCCTTCGCACAAGAGATACCGCCTAAGCCGACAACAGGGATGCCTACGGCTTTCGCCACCTGCCACACCATACGCAGGGCAACAGGTTTGACAGCAGGGCCACTCAGACCTCCCGTACGGATGCTGAGCAGGGGTTTGCGCTTCTCGATATCAATCGCCATACCCATCAACGTGTTGATGAGGGAGACGGCATCAGCGCCCTCAGCCTCCACAGCACGTGCAATCTCAGTGATATCCGTCACATTGGGCGAGAGTTTCACAATCAGCGTCTTATGATAACGCTGACGAACGGCCTTCACCACACTGGCAGCACCAGCACAGGTGACACCAAAGGCCATACCGCCGTCCTTCACGTTAGGACAAGAGATGTTCAGTTCGATGGCAGGAATCTGCTCCAAGGCATCAATACGGGCTGCGCACTCGGCATAATCCTCAGGTGAGGAGCCGCTGACATTCACAATCATATTCGTATCGATATCCTTGATCTGCGGATAGATGTGCGTACAGAAGTAATCGACACCCTTGTTCTGCAGCCCCACGCAGTTAAGCATACCCTGGGCCGTCTCTGCCATACGGGGGTAGTCGTTGCCCTCACGCGGATGCAACGTCGTACCCTTCACAATGATACCACCAATGCCGTCGAGGGGCATGAAATCAGCAAACTCGAGGCCATAGCCAAAAGTGCCAGAAGCCGTCATCACGGGGTTTTTCAACTGCAGCGCCCCTATCTTTACATTCAACTTTGCCATAACAGTCGGTTGATATTAAATACTGGACCTTCCTTACATACACACAGATTACCCTCAGTGGTCTTCTCAACGCAACAGAGACAGGCGCCTACGCCACAGGCCATGAGATTCTCGAGCGACACCTCACAGTCGATGCCTTTCTCACGTGCAAGACGCGCCACAGCCTTCATCATCGGCGTGGGGCCGCAGGTAGAGATACGATCAAACTGTTCCTGCTGGAGGATGGAGTGGTTGGTAACAAAGCCTTTTTCACCTGCAGAACCGTCCTCAGTCGTCGTAAACACGCGTCCGTACTTCTTAAATTCATCCAACATCAGCAGATCCGCCTGTGTACGGGCTCCCAACAAGAATGTAGGCTCGATGCCCTGTTCACGCATCTGCGCACCCATATAGAGCAGCGGTGCCACGCCGACTCCACCACCTACGAGCAGCACTTTCTGCCCTGAACTGGCAGATGTAAAGCCGTTGCCAAGGGGCAGAACACAGTTCAAAACAGCACCAGGCTGGAGGGTAGCCAGTGTTTTGGTACCCTCACCAACAGTAGCCACAAGCAGCCAGAGTTGATTCTGAGCACGATCCACGTAATTAATGGAGATAGGACGACGCAGGAAGGTGGAAGGAGAACCATCAACGCGCACCTCCACAAACTGTCCTGGTAACATATCAGGAAGCGGCTTGGCATCTGTCAGGCGAATCAGCACATAACGTGCATGGATACGCTCGACAGATACCACCGTCAGGTCTAAAACATACTTCTTCATAAGTTATCTTTGCAAAATGATGGTGCAAAGATACGACTTTTTATTGAAACGACAAAACTATTTTTTAACTGGAACGAAAGTATCCCAGGTCTGATCATCGTAAAAAACACGTATCTCCATGACCTTTCTTTGCGGTTTGTCAAGGATTTTTATATCTTCACGCACTATTTCAGGTCGTGATTTATTGATAATAGCAGGATTTGGAGTCATCTGACCCATATTCTGAGGCGCAACAGATACATTCTGGTCAAAATCGAGCATGGGAGATTGGTCAAAAATCCCCTTTTCGGAAGCCGATGGGGTGGGCGCTGGATTTTCTGCCGTATTTTGGTACATCTCACCTGATCCGAACATCAGCCAGTCTGTATTGATGTCAGGAAATTTCTTTTTCAGAGCCTCCACCACGTTCAGAGTGGGTCGTGTTCTACCATTAAAAATACTACTAAGTGTGGCAGGTGCCAACCCGATGTAGTCGGCGAACACCTGTTGAGTCATGTGCTGTGACTCCATAACTTGTCTGATTCGATCCTTCATTGCTACTAAAAGTGATAAATAAGGGCCAAAATGGCCATTTTTCGTTCTGTTTACAAAGGTAAATCAAATTTTTGGAATACACAAGAAATGTAGAGGGAATTTAGATTTTTAAACTTTTGATTTATGTTTTTAGAATTTTAAATTCTTAAATTAGAAAGTTAAAAATGGAGTTTAGAAATCACAAATCCAAATTTACATAAACAAACCATTACAAAGCGTTTATTCATCCATTTTAGATAATAAACTGGCTTTTAATGAGATAATTACGGCATAACGAATCTGAATTTTAGCTTATGCATTCTTCCTATCTGTAAAAGGATAAAAAGATAAAAGGAAATTCTAAGTAAAATATGCAAACCGCTGATTTTTCGATACTTATAATATGTATAAGTCGATGCATATTCTTGAGTTTTGAATTAAGAATCCAAATATTCGAATATCCAAATCTGTATTTAATATAGATGTTTTGCGTTTTGAATTGTGAATTTAAGTTTTAAGATACGAAATATGCCCTACTCTATGTTTGAATTTAGAAACACAAATACAGAAAACAAAACCAAAAAGAATGTTAACACCGAATTTTAGGGGTGTCGCCAGGTGAAAATTGGTCATTTTTCGCAAATTCTGGACGATGGGCAGGATCGTTCTAAAAACGCGAGTTTTGAGGGGGTAGAAAACGCTCAAAACCCCTGCCCCATCAGGCATTTGGGGCTAAAAAAAGCGCTCCTGAAAAGCGCAAATTTTAGAAATTCTAGAGCGGGAAAAACAAAGTTTTCAAAAAGTGCAGAGAAAAATGCGCTAAAAATTAGTGCAAAATGTAAAAAATTAATTCCTTCATTAACTCCCCTGCAGACGTATTTGGATTATCCAGTCCCTTACTCTTTGCATCGATCTCACGGAGTTTCGAAATGATCTGCATCACCTTCATGCCAGAGTAGTTCCTCATACCCGTCATGAAGATCTTCGCTGCCCAGGGTTGTTTGATTTCCAAAAACTCCGCTACCCTCTCCTGACTCTGGTTGTTGGGAGCATAGTAGGCTATCATCAAATTTTGGAAATAATTAAAAAGTAATGGTAAAAATGAGTAAAGACCGCCAGATTTGGGATTTTCATCGAAATATTTGATAATCTGGTTGGCTTTATACACGTTTCTGTTCACAATGGCATCGCGTAATTCGTAGCCATTGAACTCCTTACTGACGCCAATTTGGTCTTCCACCACCTCTGGCGTCACCTTTTTCTGGTCTTCAGGCAGTGCCAGAACCACTTTATCCAGTTCTCCAGTCAGTCTGCTGAGGTCAGAACCGATATTATCGGCTATCATCTGCGTGGATTTGGGGTCGATACTCACCTGGCGACGCTTCAGATAACCCTCAATGAAGGCAGGCAGGTCACGATCACGCAGTTTTTTGCTCTCAAACAGCACACCAGCGCTCTGAATAGCCTTCACATAATCGCGTTTTCGACCATCTACAGTACCGTTCTTATGGCACATCACAAGGATCGTAGAGGGCATCGGCGACTTGAAATACTTCTCCAGCGCTTCCGTCTGCTTCACGTTCTGCGCCTCTTTCACGATCAGTACCTGATATTCGGCCATCATGGGATAGCGACGTGCATAGTCGGCAATCTGAGCCCCTGTGACATCAGATCCGAAGAGCACAGACTGGTTGAAATCACGCTCCTCAGGCTGCAACACATTCGCTGCGATATAATCGGCAATACGGTCGATATAATAAGGCTCTTCTCCCATCAGATAATAGAGGGGAACGAATTTCCGCGCCTTCAAATCGGCCATGATACTGTCGAAAGTGACATTTTTTGCTTCTGCCATGATGTTTTTTCGAATATTATTTGTACTTTTGCGTCTGCAAAGATAATAAAATGTATCGATTAAACCTACCTCCATACCCAATAAAAATCACTGAGAAGGGTGAAAAACGGCAGATTTTCGACTTTTTGCGTCGAAAATACGTCGCCTTGACGCCTGAAGAATGGGTACGCCAGCATTTTGTGCACTTCCTGGTGGAGCATAAAGGCTACCCCAAGGGACTGTTGGCTAACGAGGTGGAACTGAAAATCGGTGAGAAACGGCTGCGCTGTGATACCTTATTATATAATAAAGAGGCTGTGCCTCGCATGATCATCGAGTACAAAGCCCCTACTATACAACTTCAGCAGAAGACCTTCGACCAGATTTCGATCTACAATCTTCTGCTGAAAGTGGATTATCTGATAGTCAGCAACGGACTCCAGCACTACTGTTGTAAGATGGATTACGCAGCCCAGCGCTACATCTTCCTGGAGGCTATTCCTGACTACGAAATTCTGTGACTTTTAATCCATGTCGCTGGCATCCGTCGTCTTCTTTGAAGAAGCCGTCTTACGGATAGCGCGCTTACGAGTGGTCTTCTTCTCCTCACCAGAAACCTTGTCGACCTTCACGCCAGCCAGTTCAGGATCAATCATGATACGTCCGCAGTACTCACAGACGATGATCTTCTTGTGCATCTTGATGTCGAGTTGACGCTGGGGCGGAATCTTGTTGAAGCAACCGCCACAGGCATCACGCTGCACATAGACGATACCCAGACCGTTACGGGCATTCTTACGGATACGCTTGAAAGAGGTGAGCAGACGGGTCTCGATCTTCGACTCCAGATCCTTCACCTTTTCCTTCAACTTATCTTCCTCAGCACGGGTCTCAGTCATGATCTCCTCGAGTTCAGACTTCTTCATATCCAGGTCACCCTGACGCTCAGCAATCACCTCCTCATTAGCCTGCAACTCGTTCTTCTTCTCCTGAATACGAGCGTTGGCCTCACGGATCTTCTTGTTGCAGAGTTCAATCTCCAGCGTCTGGAACTCGATTTCCTTGCTCAGTGTGTCATACTCACGGTTGTTCTTCACCTCATCGAGCTGACTCTTATAACGAGCCACGCTGGCCTCAGCCTCAACGATCTCACCTTTCTTCTGGGTGATGGCGCGCTGGAACTCAGCAATCTCGTTCTGGATCTTCTCAACACGGGTGGTCAGACCTTCGATCTCATCTTCCAAGTCCTGAACCTCAAGAGGCAACTCACCTCTCAGTGCACGCTTCTCGTCGATAGCCGAGAGTGCAGCCTGAAGCTGATAAAGGGTCTTCAGCTTCTCTTCCACAGTCAAATCTGTAGGATCTTTCTTTGCCATAATTCTTTACGTTTATAAATATAATATCGGATTCGTATTTGTCTCTGCAATCACCGTCTTCACCCCAGGGCACTGCTGCTGGATGATCTCCTGGAACACCTCTGTCGTGAACTGCTCACTCTCATAGTGGCCGATGACACAGATCTGTATCTGCTGTTCGTAGCCGAAATACTGGTGGTAATGCATCTCACCCGTAATAAAGGCGTCAGCACCTGCTTTTACGGCGTCATCGAGCAGGAAATCACCTGCACCACCACAGATCGCCACCTTCTTGACAGGGCGCTGCAACAACTGATTACATCTAGCGCACTCCACATCGAAGGTCTTCTTCACCTGAATCACAAAGTCGTCAGATGCCATCGCCTCAGGCAGCGTGCCGATGACACCACTGCCAGCCTCAATCCCGTCAACGGTCTTCGAGACGAAGAATGCCACCTCCTGTAGGCCCAGTTTCTGGGCGATACGGTAGTTCACACCACCCTTGGCGTTATCCATGTTCGTATGCATGGAGATCACGCAGATGTCCTGCTGGATAGCCTTTCTGACGGTGCGCTGCACATCCGTGAGGTCACTGATGGTCTTCAGACCACGGAACAGCAACGGATGATGGGACACAACCAGGTTGCATCCCTTCTGTCTGGCCTCGTCGATGATACGTTCGTTGACGTCCAGACACAATAATGCCCCTGAAACCTCCGTCTCTGTCAATCCTACCTGCAAGCCAGCATTATCCCAACTTTCCTGCAGGGGCAGAGGCGCGAATTTTTCAAGGGCGCACAATACCTCCTTAATTTTCACGCTGCAAAATTACAAAGAAAAGCCGAGACTCAGTCCCGGCTCCCTTATTTATTAAACGTTTTTAACTTTTTACCACGCTTTCAACTGGGCACTGGCCTCGATTCTGTTCTCCGTCGCATCATCGAGTGCTGGGAAGAAATCAATCCCTGTCAGTGCCTCAATCTCATCCACCGTCCTGACAGCCTCCTGCAACGTCTGACGCTTGCCCTCGTTGCGATAGATGAAGCCGATGGCCTTTGGATTACCCTTCCTGCAGAGTATCACCTTGAAGAACGCAACAGGCACCCACACCTTGTTCTTGCCGATGGTACGCAGGTTCTTCGAATCATAGATAGGGCCGCAGACGATGTCGATCGCCCCGTATTCCCTGGCCCAGTCACGGCATTTGATCTCGAGATCGTTCCACTCGTATTTGTTGAGTCCATGGTTCTGCGGACAGATGTTCGTGAAGAGGAACGACTGCGCCATCGCCTCCTTATCCCACTTGTTATCGCCAGCAGGACACATGTGACCTCTGTCGAAGCGCGAATTATAGTAATCGTTGTTCGTGGCCCTGGGCTTCACATCCAGATCCTCTGTAAACACCATCTGCTTACGCTGGTTCTGACCTCTGGTATGCTCCTTGGTGAGATGCCACGCCACCCAGTTGGGGTTCTTCGTCTCGCGATTGTAGGACGTGGTATAGCCCTTACGCTGCAGAATCTGTTCTGGACGGTCCTTCAAGGGAGCAGGCACCTCATACATCACCATCTGCTTGTTCTGCGCCTCACAGGAGACACTCACCAACAGCATCGCCACCATCAGCGTGAGTTTGCCGAACTTATCGAAGAGTTTTCCGTCACAGAGCCAGAGGCTCACAATCAGAGACAAAACTGACGCTGCCACACAGGCCGATGTCAGCGACACCATCACCACGAAGGCAGTAAACGTCTCCATCCCTGCCAGAAGCAGGCCGCAGAACAACAACGGCAGCGTAAACAGGCCCATCACGGAGAGATTGGCTGATGCTGGCGAGAGAATCGCCTGTACGGAACGCTTCACAAACGGGATGAGTGCCTGCAGATGGTTCTTACCATTGCCACGACGATACTCATATTCCTGTTCGTCCACCTTCAGGGCCGAGAAATACGTACCCAGTCCACGGATCTGACTGGCTGTGGTATGACCTGCCAACAGCGCCATCACTGGTACGAACCAGGTGGCATAGAGACTGTGATCCAACGGCAGGACGGCGAGGCGCAGGTAGAAACCAGGCAACAGCGTACCCACCAACTGACCTGCCACGACAGGCAACAAGAAACGCTTCACGTCGAGTTTCAGACGGATCAGCACCACTGCCGCCGTATAGCAGGCGATCAGCACCAGCCAGCCCAGATTGAGGGCCATCGAGTCGTAACGGAGGAGAGCCCATACCATCAGACAGACCACCAACAATTGACCTATCATCCTGGCTGTCGCCACACCAAACTTTCGCAACAGTTTCTTGTCCCACAGATAGAGCACCCCTACAGGGATCACCAGCAGGAGCAGCCCACATATCGCATGTATTATCAGACTACTATTCATCGATTCAGATTAGATTTTGATTATTTGATTGGCACGATCAAGCACCATCGGATCACTACTGGTTATGACAACGGTCTTCCCCTGCGCAGCCTGTTGCTGTAACAGTTGCATCAGTTGGAAAGCCTGCTCTGGCGACAACAAAGCTGTAGGCTCATCAGCCATCACGATCGGCTTATCTGCACTCTCCTCTAAGGTCTTTGTGGCCAGCAGCACAATCTCGTCAGTTGTCAGGGGCGCCCTGGGTTGTGCGATCTCCACGCTGGGCAGCACCTCATTCCACACGGCATAGTCGTCGGCCTCCACCTGGGTGGCCTCAGGCTCCTCCAGTTGAAGTCCCAACGTCTGCGCATCCTGAGGCAGATACACCATCATCTCGCGAAACGCATGGGAGGAATAAATCGTCAGCAGTTCACCATCCACACTGACAAAGCCGTCCTTCACTGGCAGGAAGCCCATCAGCGAACGGAGCAGCGTGGTCTTTCCAGAACCAGCGGCACCTGTGATACAGGTCAGTTCGCCATCGTTGGCAATGAACGACAAGTTCTCTGCCAGCACCCGTTCCCCCACGGCTATCGTTATGTTCTTTGCTTCTAACATCGTCAGAATTTTGCTGCAAAGGTACAAATAATTCTAAATTCTTAATTCTTAATTTCATTTTTTTTGTACCTTTGCACCCAAAATATGGAATATAAGTCAAATCTTCACGCTTCAGCGTGGCGCTTACCCGCAGAATGGGAACCTCAGTGGGGTGTGCAGTTAACATGGCCGCACGCCAAGACCGACTGGGCTCCGATGCTTGAAGAGATCACAGCCACCTACGAGGAAATGGCGAGTGAGATCAAAAAACGTGAAGAATTGCTAGTCGTCAGAGATATATCCGATGACACTTGGGCACGCGATCATGGTTTTATCTCGTTGGTAGATGATCAGGGCCATCGCCGATTACTTGATTTCTGTTTCAACGGCTGGGGCGAGAAGTTCCCTGCCTCGCAGGATAATGCCCTGAATCGCTATCTTTACGATCAGGGGGCCATTGAGGGGGAATACGTGGATTGTCTCGACTTCGTACTCGAAGGGGGCTCCATCGAGAGCGACGGACGAGGCACGATCTTCACCACCACAGGCTGTCTGCTGGCACCGCATCGTAACCAGCCCCTCACAAAGGCTGAGATCGAGGCCCGTCTGAAGCAAGAACTCTGTGCTGAGCGCATCCTCTGGATCGATCATGGGAACCTGACAGGCGACGACACTGACGGCCATATCGACACGCTGGTGCGCATCTGTCCGAACGATATATTATTATATGTGGGTTGTGACGATCCTGCCGATGAGCAGTATGCCGACCTTAAGTTGATGGAAGAACAACTCAAGACTTTCCGCACTATGGAGGGCAAGCCCTATCAACTGGTGAAACTCCCCATGCCTCGTCCTATCTATGATGAGGACTATCGTCTGCCTGCCACGTATGCCAACTTCCTGGTCATCAACGGTGCCGTGCTCTGTCCCACCTACGCCCAGCCTGATCTCGACGCAGAGGCCCTCCGTCTGATTGGCGAGGCTTTCCCTGATCGTGAGATCGTACCCATCGATTGTCGTAGCATTATCAAACAACATGGCAGCCTCCATTGCTGCACCATGCAATTTCCAAAGATATGAAAGTAGGATTCTTACAACAAGCCAATAGCGCAGACCTGCATCAGAACATCCTGCGTCTGTCAGAAGGCATTAGCGACCTTGCGAAACGCGGGGCCGAGTTGATTGTTCTGCAGGAACTGCACAACTCCCTGTATTTCTGCCAGGTGGAAGATGTGGACAACTTCGACCTCGCAGAACCCATCCCAGGACCTTCTACGAAACTCTATGGCGAACTCGCCAAACAGTTTGGGGTGGTGATTGTCACCTCGCTCTTTGAGCGTCGTGCAGCAGGCCTTTATCACAACACGGCTGTGGTGCTTGAGAAAGACGGCTCCATCGCAGGCATCTATCGTAAGATGCATATCCCTGATGATCCCGCCTATTACGAGAAGTTCTACTTTACCCCTGGCGACCTCGGCTTCCATCCCATTCAGACCTCTGTAGGCCGACTGGGTGTGATGGTGTGCTGGGATCAGTGGTATCCAGAGGCAGCCCGTCTGATGGCCCTGCAGGGGGCGGAGATCCTAATCTACCCCACTGCCATCGGCTATGCCGCCAACGACACCGCAGAGGAACAACAACGCCAGCGCAGAGCCTGGCAGACGGTGATGCGTGGCCATGCCGTTGCCAACGGTCTGCCCGTCCTCGCAGTTAACCGTGTAGGTTTCGAACCAGATCCCAGTGGTCAGACGGAAGGAATCCAATTCTGGGGCACTTCCTTCCTCGCTGGTCCTCAGGGAGAGATCATCTATGAGGCCGACGGCCATGAGGAAGAGAGCATCATCATCGAACTCGACCTCCAGCACTCTGAGAATGTGCGACGCTGGTGGCCCTTCCTGCGCGATCGGCGCATCGATGCCTATGGAGATATCCTCCAACGGTTTATAGATCAAACATGAAAAATTAAGATTAAACAATAAACATTGGCAAACTTCAAACAAACCATAACAACATGAGCAACCAACTAAGATTTCAGGTCGTAGAAGAGGCCTTTAAGAAGAAGGCCCTGGAGGTGCCTACCCCCGCTGAACGACCCTCCGAATATTTCGGAAAATACGTGTTCAACCGTCAGAAGATGTTCAAATACCTCCCTGCTGAGGTGTATCGCAAGATGATCGACGTAATGGAGAATGGCGCCAGTCTCGACCGTTCCATCGCAGATGCCGTGGCAGAAGGCATGAAGAGATGGGCTCAGGAAATGGGGGCCACCCACTATACCCACTGGTTCCAGCCGCTGACAGAGGGCACAGCCGAGAAGCACGATGCCTTCGTGGAGCACGACGGCAAGGGTGGTATGATGGAGAACTTCGACGGCAAGTTGCTCGTACAGCAGGAGCCGGATGCCTCCTCCTTCCCCAACGGTGGTATCCGCAACACCTTCGAGGCACGCGGCTATTCAGCCTGGGACCCCACATCGCCCGTCTTCATCATCGACGACACACTGTGTATCCCCACCATCTTCATCGCCTATACAGGTGAGGCCCTCGACTACAAGGCCCCTCTCCTCCGTTCCATCCGTGCCGTCACCAAGGCAGCAGAGGATGTGTGCGGCTACTTCTATGACAACGTGAAGAAGGTACAGGTGAACCTGGGTTGGGAACAGGAATATTTCCTCGTGGACGAAGGACTCTATTCTGCCCGTCCTGACCTGTTGATGACAGGACGCACGCTGATGGGCCATGAGAGTGCGAAAAACCAGCAGATGGACGATCACTACTTCGGCACCATCCCTGACCGTGTACAGGCCTTTATGAAGGATCTAGAGATTCAGGCCCTTGAACTCGCCATCCCTTGTAAGACACGTCATAACGAGGTGGCACCTAACCAGTTTGAACTGGCTCCGATCTACGAGGAGTGCAACCTCGCCGTGGATCATAACATGCTGCTCATGTCACTGATGAAGCGCGTGGCTCGCAACCATGGTTTCCGTGTGCTGCTCCACGAGAAGCCCTTCGATGGCATCAACGGCTCTGGTAAGCACAACAACTGGAGTCTCACAGCGGCTCAGGGTGATGGCACGACACTGCTCCACGCCCCAGGTAAGACCCCTGAGGAGAACCTGCGTTTCGTCACCTTCATCGTCGAGACGCTGATGGCTGTCCATCGTCATAACGGCCTGCTGAAGGCCTCTATCGTCAGTGCCACGAATGCCCACCGTCTGGGTGGCAACGAGGCACCGCCTGCCATCATCAGTTCCTTCCTGGGCAAGCAACTCACGGAACTCTTAGACCACATCGAACTCTCTGATAAGGACGACCTCTTCAATCTGAAGGGCAAGCAGGGTATGGAGATCGACATCCCCCAGATCCCTGACCTCATCATCGACAATACTGATCGCAACCGCACGTCTCCCTTTGCCTTCACAGGTAACCGTTTCGAGTTCCGTGCTCCTGGTTCTTCAGCCAACTGCGCCTCAGCGATGATTGCGCTGAACTCAGCGATGGCAGAAGCCTTGCAGAACTTCAAACAGCGTGTGGATGCAAAGATCGCCAAGGGCGACAGTAAGGTGTCAGCCATCCTCGATGTGCTGCGCGACGATATCAAGACCTGTAAGCCCATCCGTTTCGATGGCAATGGCTACAGCGAAGCCTGGGTGAAAGAGGCAGCCAGTCGTGGACTCGACGTTGAGAAGTCATGTCCGAAGATCATCGAGCACTACCTCGACGACGCTAGCGTACAGATGTTCGAAGCCACCAAGGTGATGAACCGCAAGGAACTCGAAGCCCGTAATGAAGTAAAATGGGAGACCTACGTCAAAACCGTACAGATTGAGGCACGCGTCATGGGCGATCTGTCGATGAACCACATCATCCCCGTTTCCACCCATTACCAGTCGCAACTCATCAAGAATGTACAGGGCATGAAGGCCGTGTTCCCTGAGGAACAGGCCAACCGTCTCTCAGCCCGTAATATGAAACTGATTCAGGAGATTGCCGAGCGCACGGAGCGCATCGAACAGTTCGTGGAGGAACTGACTGATGCCCGTCGCGTCGCCAATCGCATCCAGAGCATCCATGAGCGCGCCATCGCCTACCACGACACCGTCTGTCCGAAGATGGATGCCATCCGTTCAGAGATCGACCATCTTGAGATGATTGTCGAAGATGGCCTCTGGTCGCTGCCTAAGTATCGCGAATTACTGTTTATTCGCTGATTCTATCACCGCATTATAATAACTGCAGAAGTCTGCCCATCGATAATAAGGAGCATTATCGGTGGGCACTGGCAGTTTGGCCTCCTTGCCGTTCAGCAGGCACTTCACCAGCACATCCTGCCCCGCATCGCCACGATAGAACACCAGTTGGATATTAGAAGCCATACAGGTCTGGAAGTTCTGGTAGCAGTACTTCACCTCATAGGGATCCACAGGATCGAGATCAGCACCGTTGATACCCAGCAACACCGTCAACGGACCAATACACGTGTCGTGACCGAATCTGAGGTCTGCCACACGGTCGCTACTGCCGTCGATCACAGCATTCGCCTTCTTCATGACATCCTGCAGGATGGGGATCATATAATACTTGTTGTCGAACACCCAGGAATACGAGCCTAAGTTCGACTGCTCCCAACGGGCTATCAGTTCATCATCGTTCACGATATTACCCATCAGACCCTCATGGTTGATACTCGGCAGCGAGGTGTAGAGGTTGATCAGATCCTCACCCATGCGCCACATCGGCCCTAAACCGTCCGTACTGGTGAACACACGGTTCAGCACCACCTTGCCCAGCGAGTCGTTGCCCTTAAACTGATGGGGACTCAGCTCATAACGCGGATGTGCCTTGGGATAGACATGCTTCACGGGATTCTGTCCGTCCATCGGCACCACACCGTCGAGTGTGAAGCGCGACGACTGCTCCCTGATCTCGATCTTCGGATTACACTGCGTCAACTCCTGACAGAAGGCCGACATACTCAGCACACAACGCCCTGAGAGCGATGCGATGGCCAACACGTTGCCACCCTTCTCAAACACCTCTGGAAAGGCGTTATACATCGTTCTGGCAATGCCCTGGTGCTGTTCCCATCCGAGTTGCGTCAGTTCACTCCAACCCGTCATCAACTCGTCCTTCACAGCCTCGAAACGCTTAAAGAACGCCTCACCTTCAGCCGTCAACTGCTGACGTTCGTGCGCCTTTGTCAGCAGCGTGTCCAGATCCTTATACAACTGATTGTTCCAGTAATAACGCGAGCCATGACGGGAATAGTGGCTGATATAGAAAGGTTTGTAACCATCAGGCGCCTTCGTCAGCGTTACATCCTCAAACTGGTAAGGACAGTCATTACCATACGCCTTCTTCGAGCACGCCTTCAATACGTCGTTCACATCGATTCTCTGGGCACCTGCGCTGACCGTCAGGAGTCCTAACATAAAGGTAGCAATCAGTTTCTTCATGATCATTTAGTTTTGATTTTGCTTGCAAATATAAAAAAACTTTTCAGAAATCACATCATAAAATCGATAAATCATCAAAATTTTGCTATCTTTGCAGCAAGATTATGGCTTGGAAACTGAAATATCGCTGTACATCATGCGGATATGAGGCTGAGGTTTACGAGGGACAAGGCCTCTTCCGTCAGCAGATCTCACCCATGAGTTGTCCTGATTGCAAGACGATTCAGAACATCGTCGTGGGTGGCATCATCGGCGATGTCGCCCCCTCCTTCCGCAGCGAGGCAGGACGTCTGTGCCTCAATTGTGGCAGCGCCAACATCCGCCCCTGGGACAAACACACCTGTCCCAAATGCCAAGGCGACATGCAACCCACAGACGAAAAAGAATTCTGGACGTAATTATTTCTATTTACGACATACTCTAACCCTCTTCCCCTACTCTGTCGCAAATCACTCCCCTTGTCGCAACAACTTCGACAAGAATTAGGCTAATTTCTTGGAATCAACCCAAAATCCCCGTACCTTTGCATCAGTTATTTGAATCATACGTTTTTAGTTTTCTCATATATCTATTTTGGTTATTGGTTAGTAATAGAAAAAGGTTCGCAGTGATTGCGAACCTTATTTCTTTTAAAATTCATGCTGCAAAATTAATGTCGGTACTATCCGGATAAATTTCCCGAGAGGGCAAGACTATATCGACACTACCCATTTTAGAAATGTGCAACGCGCAACGTGCAACGTAGCAACATTTGAGGAATGTGAATTTGGAATGAAACAATTATATTAATTATATATATTAATATTATATATATATTATAATATATATATAATATTATAATAATATACCTCTTTTATGCTGTTTTGACGTTTTCGAAATGATGCGTGTTGCTATGTTGCGCGTTGCGCCCTAGAAAACGCCAAAAATAATCGAAAAATAATTGCCTGAATATTTGGTTTGTATATGAATTATTTGTACCTTTGCACTGTCATTATGAAAAACCCAGAAATGCATGATTAAGGATTAAAATTGCTAGATTTAAATCAAAATTTTGCGCGCATTAATGGTAGCAACATTTTCCTTTAATAGTGTCTATTGAAGCGCTATCAGTGACAAAAGAGTTCTTTGACATATTTTCCAACAAACGAGTAAAACACCTCCTGTGACTTTGAGAAGATTTCTCCCAAAATATTTGGTACTTCACGAAATAAGTGTTACTTTTGCACTCGTAATAAACATATTATTAACGTATAAACCTCATTAATCACTAACCGTTATGAAGAAATTTATTTGTATGCTGACCGTGCTGCTGTGCAGCGTGATGAACTTGAGTGCCCAAGATTATAACTTGGAAGGCCGTTGGGTGACCGATCTGTCGGATGAGGGCGAATCTACGACGCTCATCTTCCTGTTCGAAGGTAACGAACTGACCCAGGCCGTTTACAGCGAGTCGAATGTCGATGGAGTCGGTCTTGTAGGCGTGATCATCGCCACACCCCCTGCCCCATTCAAACTCGAAGGCAACAAACTCACCGTGTCCTATGATGCCAGTCAGGCAGAATACCAGGTGATGAAGACCGAGTATACCGACAAGGTCAAAGAGGTCATCAAACAGGCTCCCAGCATGGAAAATACCATGAAGGAGATATTGGACAATGCCTTCAATTCTCAGAAAGAGGAGATGTGTAAGACCGTCATGTTTAAAGGAGGACTGGAGATCGTCTCCTACAACGATGATGGCGAAATGACGATTAAGGACACAGATGGTGAAACCTACACCTTCTACCTGAAAGGCGAATAAGCCCCTTGCAATAGTACATAAGATTTTACTTTTCAACTTACTCACTGACAAACGGAACTCCTCCGGTTGTCAAAACCAGAGGAGTTCTCTTTTTCACCTCGGGGACTGTCCCTGAGAGGTACGATGTATCAAAGGAACTTGTGAGACACAAGCATGTTCTTCGGGTCAAGTGCCTCATCGAGTTTCTCCTGTGTCATCAGTCCCTTCTCGAGCACGATGTCATAGACCGAACGGTTAGTATCCAGTGCTTCCTTGGCCACTTTGGTCGATGTCTTGTAGCCAATGTAGGGATTCAGGGCTGTGACGATACCGATAGAGTTCTTCACCATCTCCAGACAGCGTTCCTTATTCACGGTGATGCCCAGCACGCACTCTTCCGTCAGCGTCTCAATGGCATTCTTCAACCAGATAAGGCTCTCGAAGAGCGACTCTGTGATCACGGGCTCCATCACGTTGAGCTGAAGCTGTCCTGCCTCGGCAGCGAAACTAACGGTGGTGTCGTTACCAATCACCTTGAAGCAAACCTGATTCACAACCTCAGGAATCACGGGATTCACCTTTCCAGGCATGATGGAAGAGCCGGGAGCCTTAGGCGGCAGATTGATCTCATTGAGGCCACAGCGAGGACCTGAAGCCATCAGGCGCAAGTCATTACAGATCTTGGAGAGTTTCACGGCCAGGCGCTTCAGGGCTGAAGAGTAACTGACGTATGCACCAGTGTCAGGTGTTGCCTCAACAAGGTCGGTAGCCGACACAAAAGGCTCGCCTGTGAGTTTGGCAAGATTGGCTGCACAGAGTTTGGCAAAGCCGGGGACAGCATTCAGACCCGTGCCAATCGCCGTGCCACCCATATTAATCTCATGCAACAGTTTCACATTGCGCTCCAGATTCAGGATCTCCTCCTCCAGATTGTTGGCATAGGCGTTGAATTCCTGTCCAGAGGTCATAGGCACAGCATCCTGCAACTGGGTACGACCCATCTTGATGCAATCCTTAAACTCGTCACCCTTATAGCGGAAGGCACTGATCAGTCCTGTAAGGGCTGCTATCAGGCTCTTGTTCATGTGGATGATGGCCAGACGGATGGTTGTGGGATAGACATCGTTGGTACTCTGACCGCAGTTACAGTGATCATTAGGCAGGCAATACTGATAGTCTCCCTTCTCATGGCCCATGATCTCAAGTGCACGATTGGCAATCACCTCGTTGGCATTCATGTTCACCGACGTACCGGCGCCACCCTGCATCATATCGATGGGGAAGTTCTCGTGCCACTGACCGTCGATGAGTTCACGACAAGCTTGTGAGATGGCACCTGCTATCTCGTCGTTAATAACTCCAAGCGTGTGATTCGTCTGTACCGCAGCCAGCTTCACATAGGCGATGGCCTTGATAAAGTCTGGATACATCGACATCGTCTTACGCGAGATGTGATAATTGTTGATACCACGCTGCGTCTGCACGCCGTATAAGGCATCGACGGGAACGTTGAGCTCGCCTAACAGGTCGGACTCTTTTCTGAATTTCTGTTCTGACATAGTTTTATTGTTTTTAGTAAAGGAATGATATGATCAAGTAACCGACACCAATGCTGACAAAGGTGGTGATGAAGCCAGAGAGCTGGAACGAGTGGTTGAGCACATACTTGCCGATACGCGTCGTTCCAGTGGTGTCGAAGTTGATAGCTGCCACCTCCGTGGGGTAGTTAGGCACAAAGAAGTATCCGTTAACGGCAGGGAACATAGCCACCAGCGCCAGTGGCTGTATGCCCAGACCGATAGCCAACGGGAAAAGGGTGCGCACAGTGGCTGCCTGGGAGAAGAGCATGATACTCATGATAAACAGCGCCACTGAGAAGAGGAACGGATAGTGGGAGACGATATCTGCGATATGGCTCTTGAAGAACTCGATATTGCCATTAAAGAAGGTGTCGCCCATCCATGCGATACCGAAGATGGAGATCATGGCATTCATACCCGCACCAAAGATGTTGCCACTGGCGACTTTTTCCACACCTGACTTGCCGACAATCAGAATCAGGGCAGCTATTGACATCATCACGATCTCGATCGTGTGGGGCATCGAAAGACTCTCTGTAGTGCCATTTACCTCAAACGAAGGACGCAGTGAAGGGATGCTGCCGAACAGCACCACGAGGAAGACACCCGTCAGGAATACCAGCACGCTCCATTTGGCACGCGGATTCGGGTTCCGCACTATCCGCCCCAACGCTTTCTTTTCGGCTTCGGGATCTATCAGCCCATCGCGGATGCGCTTCTGATAGATAGGGTCGGCATCCAGTTCCTTGCCCACACGGTTCTGTACAAACGCAGCCACGAGAATCGCAATAAGCGAGGCAGGAATACACACCAGCATGATATCTTTCAGCTCTATGCCCTGTCCGCCTAACAGGTCGGTAGAGATGACAGCTGCAGTGGCTGCCGACATCGGACTGCCGGTGATGCCCAGCGAAGCTGCTATCGTCGATACGGTCATGGGACGTTCCGGGCGTATCTTCGAGCTTCTGGCTATCTCTGCAATGATGGGCAGCAACGAGTACGAGGTGTGGGCTGTACCTGCCAGGAGACAGAAGAGCCAAGTGGTAAGCGGTCCATAGTAGGTGATACGGGAGGGATTCCTGCGCAGGAACCTATCCGCCAGACCTACCAGATAGTCCAGGCCTCCTGCAGCCTGCAGTGCTGCCGTGGCGGTAATCACCGAGGCAATAATCAGCATCACGTCGATGGGAATATTACCAGGGCGCATGCCAAAGATGAACACGAGGATGAAGACGCCTACCATGCCGTAGATACCCATTCCGATACCGCCGATTCTGGCTCCGATGAAAATCATCGTCAACACAATGGCAAGCTGTAATAGAACAATCAATGTAACCATAGGCTCAATCAAAAGGATTAATTATAACAATTTCAGAGGCAAAGATAAACTTTTTTTTCCATTTCTCAAAGAAAAATGGGAAAAAAAATCAAGTCAAAAGGTTAATAGACTGTATCAGTAGGCTTGTTCATGCACGCCTTTGACGGCACGATTGGACGTTCCGTCAATATGCCTGCTCATGCACGCCTTTGACGGCACGACCTGAGGGGTCGTTCATATTCTTGAAGGCGGCATCCCATTCGAGGGCGATGGCAGTGCTGCAGGCAACGCTGGCCTCACTGGGAACACTGCGGGCGGCTGAGTCGGAGGGGAAGTGCTCGGCGAAGATGGAGCGATAGTAATACTCCTCCTTGTTCTTCGGCGGGTTGATGGGGAAGCGCTCGGCGGCATGTGCCATCTGTTCGTCGCTGACAGCCTCGGCGGTGATCTGCTTCAAGGTGTCAATCCAAGAGTAACCCACACCATCACTGAACTGCTCCTTCTGGCGCCAGGCGACGGCCTCAGGCAACATATCTGCAAAGGCCTCACGGACAATCTTCTTCTCAACGACAGAGCCTGGGCACATCTTCGCCTCAGGATTGGTACGCATGGCGACATCGAGGAACTCCTTGTCGAGGAATGGCACACGACCCTCCACACCCCAGGCTGAGAGGCTCTTGTTGGCTCGCAGACAGTCGTAGAGATGGAGTTTGGAGAGTTTACGAACGGTCTCCTCGTGGAAGTCCTTTGCCGACGGCGCCTTGTGGAAGTAGAGATAGCCTCCGAAGATCTCGTCGGCACCCTCGCCTGAGAGCACCATCTTGATACCCATCGACTTGATGACACGTGCCAAGAGGTACATGGGTGTAGAGGCACGGACGGTGGTGACATCGTAGGTCTCGATGAAGTAGATGACGTCGCGGATGGCGTCGAGACCCTCCTGGATGGTGTAGTTGATCTCATGGTGTACGGTGCCGATATGATCAGCCACAAGTTTCGCCTTAGCGAGATCGGGGGCACCCTTCAAACCGACGGCAAAGGAGTGCAGACGGGGCCAGTAAGCCTTGGTCTTGGAATCGTCCTCGATACGCATCTCAGAGTATTTCTCAGCGATGGCAGAGATGACGGATGAGTCGAGACCGCCTGAGAGCAGTACACCATAAGGCACATCACTCATCAACTGACGCTTCACGGCATCCTCCAGAGCATCGTGGATGGCCTCCACACTGGCAGGATTATCCTTCACAGCATCATACTCGAACCAATCGCGTTGATAGTAACGTTTCATGCCCGGCTCACGGCTCCAGTAATAGTGGCCTGGCAGGAAGGGCTCATAGTGGTCGCACTGACCTTCGAGCGCCTTCAACTCTGAAGCTACGAACACCTTTCCGTCGCTATTGTAACCAATATAGAGGGGAATCACACCGATGGGATCACGGGCGATCAGGAACTCATTGCTCGCCTCATCGTAGAGTACAAAGGCAAAGATACCGCTGAGGTTTTCGAGGAAGTGGATGCCCTTCTCGCGATAGAGGGCGAGGATCACCTCACAGTCGGAGCCCGTTTGGAACTCATACTGACCTGCATAACGGCGACGGATCTCCTGATGGTTGTAGATCTCACCATTCACTGCCAACACCTGCTGACGGTCGGGCGAGAACAAGGGCTGTCCCCCACTCTCCGGATCCACAATACTCAGTCGTTCGTGGGCAAGGATGGCCGAACCACCACAGTAGATGCCACTCCAGTCGGGTCCGCGATGACGGATCTTCTGACTCATCTTCAACGCCTGTTCACGCAACTCGTGTGTCTGCTCCTTTACATTCAATATCGCTACGATTCCACACATATTTCTGTCCTTTCTTTATCGTTTATAATTGATTTTTCAGTGTTTGCTCTACATAATTCACAAAAGCCTCGTTACAGAGACGGATGCCGCCTGGCGTGGGATAATGACCCGTGAAGTACCAGTCGCCAGGATGATGAGGACAAGCCTCGTGCAAGCCCTCGATGCTCTGGTACACCAGTTCGATAGGTGCCTGCATGCCCTCAGGACACAGCATCTCCACAATCTTACGGTTGATCTCATCGACACTGAAGGCCTCATAGATGGTACGCACGTGATTGGCAGCCGTCGGTGCCGTCTTGCACTTGCGATAGGTCTCGGCGATCAGGCGCTGCAAGCCCCGCTCCTGAATCAAGTCAATGGCGGCACGGAAGGCACAGAGTTCCTCCAGATGCGACATGTCGATGCCGTAGTAGTCAGGATAGCGGATCTGTGGCGAACTCGACACCATGACGATCTTCTTGGGATGCAGACGGTCGAGAATCTTAAAAATGCTCTCCTTGAGCGTGGTGCCTCGCACGATCGAATCGTCGATGATCACGAGGTTATCCTTATAAGGCTCCAATGAGCCGTAGGTGATGTCATACACATGGGCTGCGAGGTCGTTGCGCTCCGTTCCCTCCGTGATGAAGGTGCGCAGTTTGATGTCCTTCCACACCACCTTCTCTGTGCGAACCTCACCATGCAGTTTGCGCACGCCGTCCGTCATGCCGTAGAAGGCCACCTCAGCCGTGTTGGGAATATAGGAGAAGACCGTGTGATCCACATCACCATCGATGGCCTGCATGATGGCAGGCAGGAGTTGCTCACCCAGTTGCTTGCGCTCGTTATAGATGTCACGGTCAGAACCTCGGCTGAAGTAGATACGCTCGAACGAACAAGCCGACAGTTTCTGTGCTGCCAGGATCTGTTCCAGATGACTCTCGCCATTCTTACGGACAATCAGCGACTGACCTGGTTGGAGTTCCTGGATATCCTCTGCCTGCAGATCGAAGGTGGTCTGGATCACAGGGCGCTCAGAAGCCAAGACTACGAACTCATCATCCTGATAGTAGAACGCAGGACGGATGCCCCAGGGATCACGCACAGCGAACATCTCACCAGAGCCCGTGAGACCACACATCACATAACCTCCATCGAAATGGGGCATCGTGGTCTTCAGCACGTTCGCCATCTCCACATGGTCGTCGATATAACGGGTGATGGCAGTGCCCTCCAGGCCTTGTTGACGGGCCTCAGCGTAGAGACGCTCCACCTCACGATCCAGACGATGGCCCATCAGTTCGAGCGTGATATAGGAATCACCATAGATACGAGGGGACTGTCCCTGAGCAGTCAGGAAAGAAAAGACCTCGTCGATGTTGGTCATATTGAAGTTACCACACAGACAGAGGTTCTTGGCGCGCCAGTTGTTACGACGCAGGAAGGGATGCACATATTGCAGGCCGCTCTTACCTGTGGTGGAATAGCGCAGATGGCCCATATAGAGTTGACCAGCAAACGACTTATCGACGTGCTTGAACACCTCTGTGATGGCATCCTTGCCCTCTGCACGCTCACGAAACATATATTCCTCACCAGCAGGGGCGTCGAGGTTCACACAGGCCACACCAGCACCCTCCTGACCACGGTTGTGCTGTTTCTCCATCATCAGATAGAGTTTGTTCAGGCCATAACGCCACGTGCCGTATTTCTGTTCATAATACGACAGGGGCTTTAGCAGGCGAATCATCGCCACACCACATTCATGCTTGAGTTGTTCCATCGATGCAGGCCTTAATGAACGACATAAACAACGGATGCGGATGCAGGACCGTTGACGAATACTCCGGATGGAACTGGGTGCCGATATACCACTTCTTTTCTGGGATCTCCACGATCTCTACGAGGTTGGCGGCAGGGTTAATACCCACGCACTTCATACCGTTCTGCTCATACTCCTCCTGATAGGCGTTGTTGAACTCATAACGGTGGCGATGACGCTCCATGATCTTCTTCTCCGCTCCATAGGCGGCAGCGGCACGACTACCTTCGCGCAATTCGCACTCGTAGGCGCCGAGACGCATCGTACCACCCATCTGGGTGATGTTCTTCTGCTCCTCCATCATGTCGATGACATTGTGTGGCGTCTCCATCATCTCACTGCTGTTCGCATCCTTGTAACCCAAAACGTTACGGGCGAACTCAATCACCATCATCTGCATACCCAGACAGATGCCGAAGGTGGGGATATCGTGTGTACGCGTGTATTCTGCAGCGATGATCTTACCCTCGATGCCGCGTGTGCCGAAGCCTGGGCAGACCACGACACCTGCCATCCCACTGAGTTGGGATGCCACATTCTGACGGGTGATATTCTCGCTGTTGATGAAATGGATCTTCGTCTTCACATCGTTGTAGATACCTGCGAGGTTCAGACTCTCACGGATACTCTTATAGGCATCCTGGAGGTCGTACTTACCCACGAGGGCCACATGCACCTCATGAGAGGCATTGCGCTGTTTCTCGAGGAAGTCGTGCCAAGGTTTCATGGCAGGTCTCTCACCCACTGGAATGCCGATCTTACGCATGATGGCGGCATCAAGGCCCTGTTGCTGCATGCTCACTGGCACCTCATAGATCGAGGGCATGTCCTCACTCTGCACGACGCACTCCAGATCGACATTACAGAACGACGCCACCTTCATGCGCAGATGGTCATCAAGGTGGCGCTCCGTACGCAAGACGAGGATATCGGGCTGGATACCCATGCCCTGCAGTTCCTTGACGGAGTGCTGGGTGGGTTTGGTCTTCAGTTCCTCAGCGGCTTTCAGGTAAGGTACGTAGGTGAGATGCACACACACGGCATCACGCCCCAGTTGCCAGCGCAACTGTCGGATGGCCTCCATGAACGGCGCACTCTCGATGTCGCCGATAGTACCACCCACCTCTGTAATCACGAAATCCAACTGCTCCTCCTTCTCATCCTGACGGAGCATCCTGCGCTTGATCTCATCCGTGATGTGAGGCACCACCTGGATGGTCTTACCCAGATAGTCGCCATGGCGCTCACGATCGATCACCGTCTTGTAGATGCGACCTGTGGTGATGGAGTTGTTGCGAGTGGTGTGAATGCCTGTAAAACGCTCATAGTGGCCCAGGTCGAGGTCGGTCTCCATACCATCCACCGTCACGTAGCACTCGCCGTGCTCATAGGGATTCAATGTCCCTGGGTCGATGTTGATATAGGGGTCGAATTTCTGAATGGTGACCTTATAGCCACGCGCTTGTAACAGTTTACCGATACTGGCGGAGATGATGCCCTTACCAAGTGAGGAAACCACACCACCTGTGACGAAAATGTACTTTGTGTCCATATGATATTTTGAAGTTTGCATGTTCTCTTTTTACCTTCTTTTCAATTTTGGCTGCAAAATTAATGTATTTTTATCGAAAAAAATAATTTTACTTTCGTTATGATTGTTAAAAACTTGCACAACTATCATTTTGTAAACTATACAACGATAATTAATTTCTTTTTGTTATCATTTTGACTTCAAAACCTACCAAACTGTTACAAATTGTCATTTCGTTAAAAAAAAGAAGTCCCCTCCCCTGCGTGATGCAGAAGAGGGGGTCAACCTGGTAAGATTATGGGCGCAGCGTAAACCCGAAGACCAGGTATGCCTTCTGTGAAGATGGGTTGGCCACCACCTGTCCGAAGACGGGTACTGAGAACTTATCAGTGATCTTGATCTCCTTGTCAGCCCTCAGCGACAGGTTTGTAACGGCGAAACCCGTTGTATCATAGAACGTGGTGT
>Ga0310695_10003518_pt1 | contig 30555 bp, 27 predicted proteins | sample RumenRJG_04DNA_FD_203882 | JGI IMG/M metagenome (GOLD analysis project Ga0310695, IMG submission 203882) | Bovine rumen microbial communities from Lethbridge, Alberta, Canada - RJG_04 (v2) (version 2) | ecosystem: Host-associated > Mammals > Digestive system > Stomach > Rumen | place: Canada...
AAACGAATTTTTCAGGCAAGCCGATACCGACCGAACCAAACTTTAATTAATCACATTTTCAAAGAACTCTTTGGCTGCGCGGCATAGCCGTTAGGCCGTATATTGAAATTTTAACGAACTATTGATTATCTCTTCGCATTCAAAATATCTTTTTTCTGGGTTCATTGGTATTCCTGAAACTTTTAGAACAGGATACCTCTTTCCATCGCGTACATTTTCTAAGAACATATTACTAGAAATACTAGCCCACGAATTCTCTTCTGCATAAAGAGAACAAAATACAAAAGTGGTATCTTGGGTAAGTTCTACTTTCTCTACGTGAAATGAATAATCATCCGTCCTATCAAACACAGGATTGGTGATGACCTGTGCAACACAAAATAAGCTACGCAGCAAAAATAGAAGTATAGTAAAAACTCGCCTCATATAAATAATTTTCAGCAAAATTACAAATTTTCTTCAAAAGTCAATTACCTTTTCCTTCTTTTTTGCATAATAGAAGAAGGAAAAGTCCGAAAAAAGTCGGAAAACAGGGTTGTAAAATATTCAATGCCTTCTTTTATATGCCTCATCATCGTTTTGGTACTTCTTTCTAAATGAATAAAATAATATTGCTGAGCCGTATTCTTACTTATCAAACCCAACAGCATTGACGAGATTTTCACCGTACCGCCGCTCCATTTCCCGATAATCGTACTCCGACTGCTCTTCCCGGATTCTGCGGCCATCCACGTCGAAGTGGACATCGTGCATCACCCATACTTCGTCAGCCGTGCATTCTGCACCGGGATTTGTAAGCCGGGCATCAGCTACGACTATCTCGTCGGCATTGAAACGTATGGCCGCCCCGGCATGGATGAACTTCAGGGACAAGTCTTTCTTGTCTATACGGAAGAGCGGATACCTGCATACCCACCCGTTGCTGCAGGGCTTGAAGTCTCCCACTATATACACGTATCGGTCGTATGCATGGTATGTAAACTCAGCACCGCCATCGTCAAGATACTCATGCCCGAAGACCAGCTTCCTTTTCACTCCATCTTCAACGGCATAGCAATATGAGATGTACGACGTGTCGCGTTCGATGACCAGTTCCCTGTTCCCATCTTTGAATACAGTCAACCGGCTGACCGTAGTATCCTCTGTTTCTTCAGCTTCCGAATGCGTTGCCGTATCGGCCGCCGCAACGGCATCTTTGCCATTTGCTGTCTGGCCGCACGAACAGAACAACAGGAGTACGGCGGACAATAAGAGTATTTTCTTCATAGGCATATTGGTGCTTGTGCTATATGTCATCATAATCGGTTTTCGCATATCATCGCCTATTCTTCACTTAAAGATTCCTCTATTGTTTTTGCCATCCTTTCCAGCATTTCAGAGGTCACACTTCCGGAAGATTCATGTTGGCTATCACTCTTTGGTGTCAAAACGCCTTTCCTCGTTTCTATCCACTCTTTGGCTGCTTTCATGAGAAGTGGCCGCGTATTCAACACTTTATGGCAGATACTGTCATAGGCATCCTGCCTTTCCTTGTCGTCAAACATATCCGTTTCCTTCGAGCTATGGATTTTCCCTGCCGTTTCTTCAAGGGCTTTCTGGAAATGTGACATAGCGGATTCCACACTCCACGACGAAGCGACGGTGTCGTCAGAGTAGTAATCAATGATTTTTTGCAAGTCTGCAATCCTATCATTGCAGATGGCATTCCTCGTCGCCAACGAGACAGGACCGGCACCGCTACCCCCAAACCAGTCCAGATTGACTATCCCGCAACAGAAATCATCCATTCTTTGATGCAACACATTCCACTTCCTGATTTCCTTGTCAAAGGACTTCTCATATTTGAGTATCTCCTTCGACATGGCCACAATCTTATACATCAGAAAACTGTTTTCCAAATCGAAATTGATGATCATGCCCATCGTTGAATCATCAGCGTCTTCTGCAAAGAATCTGGTGATGACATTTACCATAGAATCAGCTTTCTCATACCGCGACAACTGTGAATTAGGATGGATAGAATCAAAACAATGCATCAGGGACTCCTCACACCGTTGTTGCCACTGCATCTGATAATCATAATCATAGATGTTTGTATTGTCGTTCTCTCTTCCTAACATCCACAGACGCTCTGCTACCAGGACAAAGTCATGGTTGACAGAATCCTTTTCGGGAAACCAATCTGCCAGTCTCTCTGAATCTTCAGTCCTGACAGATTCTTCTTGCTCAGATGGAGCGACTCCGAGGTCATGTGATTGGCTTATTCCTTTTTGCTTGCAACCAATCAGGCACATGAAGGCTAAAGCCATGATAAGAAATGTATCATTGTCCATTACTGTTGAGTTTTGGTTCTTTTGCGATGCAAAATTAGCACTTTCATTTCAAAGAATACGTTTTTTAAGGAAAAAACTTACTTTCGCAAGGCTTGTTTTTCGTTTTCGTTTGGCCGAAAAGCAACAACAACGTAACTTTGCAGCAAACAAATAAATATAGAAAGGTATGAAAAAGAAATTACTTGCTTTAGCATGCGCCAGCATTATGGCAACGGGCATGAATGCCCAAGTGTTGTTCCCTACTCCCGACCTCTACGATTCAGGCATGATGAACATGTACATCAATGCTGCGAGAGAGACAGCCCGGGCAAGACTCGACAACTTCATGTACTACTACGACAAGGCCGTTGATGCCTACAACGACAAACAATGGAACAATGTCATCTTTTATGTCAGAAAAGCCTTCGAAACTGGCTATGAAGACAAACAGCTCTATTACATGCGTGGAGTGGCTTACGAACGGCAAGGCTATCTCAAAGAAGCAAAGAAGGATTTTAAGACGGCCTTAAAGCAAGGGTACGAAGATGCCCAAAAGGCATTGGACTACCTCGAATCAAAAGAAAAACAAAGAAAATAATCTAAAAAACTTTATCAATATGAACAGAATCTTCTTATCCGCTCTCGTGATGGCACTCTGCAGCATAGCCAGCGCACAGAGCTACCAGGTGGGAACATCATCCACGACAACCGACCACTTAGGAAACAAGGTGACGACTCACCGCGACCAGTATGGTGCCACAACGGGCACATCATTCACGACGACCGACTATTTCGGCAACGAAAGAACCACCCATCGCGACCGCTACGGACAGACCATCGGGACATCGACAACGACGACCGACTACTACGGAAACAAGACGACCACCCACCGCGACCAATACGGTGGCGTGACGGGGACCGACCGCTCGTCTACCGACTACTTCGGCAATCAGCGTACCACCCATCAGGACCGTTACGGTTCCACAACCGGTACGTCCACAACGACCACCGACTACTTCGGCAACCAGCGAACCACCCATCAGGATCGTTACGGCTACACCACAGGAACGTCCACCACAACCACCGACTACTTCGGCAACCAGAAGACCCAGCAACGAAGCAACGATGCCAACACCACCATCTGGAGCTGGTAAGGCAGGCTCATTACAACAACTGCTACCATCCAGACTGATGGTAGCGGTTGTTTTTGATGTGCATCCTAATGAAGACGCTTATACTTCAGGCCGTAGCTCAATCCGATGTGGAACACCATTCGCATGCAAACAAGGAACACTCGCTTCATCATGGGCACAGACATTGCATAACCTCGCTTCTGGTACTCCATGACTTGCAACATCAACAAGCCCTCACAATCAAGCACCATCCTTTCATACCAGCTCTCTAAGGATGGCTCTTGCCAGACGACGTCATCATTCTCGAATCGTCCGACGACGTCTCCGTATGAACCCATACCATAATCATAAAGTTCTTTTCCTTCCCATTCCAGACTATCACCAGTAACAGGCAGAATGAATCCTATTTTCAGATTTTCTTGAAGAGCATAGACAAGATTAGCAATCGGGCGATTATCCCAGCCGAACAGATAGCTATTCCTGATGGTTTGCTCCAGAAAAGAACAGAACGACTCGTCAATTTGGCTGATGAATGGATAGTCTTCCGCCCTGACAAGCTCATCGCATTGGAGGAAGCTGCACTTTGACATCGTGTATTCCCATGCCTTCTGAATGATCTCTGCTTCATCCGATTCTGCAACCTTATCCTTACACACAAGGTCTGCTGAAACGATAGTACAATCCTGCAGGCTATATTTGACAAACATTCTCAACTCCTCATCCACGTCGATGATGATAGGGTAGCCCTCTATCTCATCAAGAATGCCATCCTCCTCGAGTTCATCATCCGTCACCCCATACTCCTCACTATCAAACCAACTGATATACTGCGGCAGTAAGAAAGCATATTTCCGAAAGGCATCCGCGTCCTTAGGTATCAGGACTTTGGGAATCGGCAAATAGAACTCATTCTGCCGACCAGACTGCGTAAACGCCAGCGGACTGATATACTCCATATAATAAGGCAAATGAAGTTCCTGAATATTCGTGCAGTCGCGAAAGGCGAAGTCCTCAATCCTGATCACCGTCTCAGGTATTCGTACAACTCTCAGTTTCTCGCATCCACTGAAAGCCCCTTCGCCAATACAGCGTACGCCGCGTTCCATCTCGTCAAGTGAAGTGATGTCCTTGTCGGCCCACAACACCGTCGCCAGGTCGTCGCTATACGCGAAGTCACCGATACGGATTGCATTGAGATTCTCCATAATAGCAATATTCCTCTTCATCGTTACTAACTAAAATGGGACCTCGTCTTGACCACCATTTATCATCTCTTTGAACTTATCCTCCATTCCCTTTGGGTAAACGAAGTTCTGAAGATGGTCGCTATGCGCGAACGCACAAGGTGCTATCTCCCGAAGCGATGCTGGCAAAGTCATTGTCTTTAGGTTCCTGCAGAAGCTGAAAGATTCAAAACCTATCGACTCTGTTCCTTCGGGCAGTACCACATTGTCAATACTCTGACATCCACTGAAAGCTTCCCTACATACCGTTCTCAATGAGGTTGGCAGTATAACCTCCTCCATTCGATTTCTACCACAGAAAGCACCTTGCGCAATTGTTTCAATGCCATCTTTCACAACTACTCTTTTGTCATCATTGACACACCTGAACAAGATCTTACCATCAGCACTCATCAACATCCCGCCTTCAACTTTGAAGTTTGGATTTGAGCTCTTAATGACTGACAAGTTTTTTGTATAATAGAAAGGATTATCATCCAACCAAGTCTGTGCCCACTTGAAATCACCACGTATCATCAACGTCTCAAGCTTATCACAGCCATAGAAAGCACCCTCACCAAGATAGTGCAGGTGTTTAGGCAATACAATCTTTTTCAGTCCATTCCCAAATCCCCCACAAAACTGGAAAGCATATGTATCTATCCTGACGATAGAATCGGGTAGATTCAGGCTCTCCAGACAATGTGCCCGCAGGAATGCATTAGACTCTAATCTTTTGACAGTATCAGGTAAGCTGACATGTACAACCTGACTACTGTCAAATGCCTCACTTGCTATCACCTCAACCCCTTTCTTCACTTTAACACTTCGGCAGTATTCTGCCACTTTCAGAAGAACCTTATTGTCCTTGCTATAGGTTACTTCACCGTCATACTCCTTTAACATACCAGACAACTTGAATAAAAAACAACTGGCATAACTACAACAAACAATAATCGGAACGGCCACTGAATCCAATTCATCAGAAGTCGAAACCTCACCGCTTTGTTATTACCTGCCGCCCGTCTTAACAAGGCATACTCCTTTTCCGTCCAAGAAGTCCATGTATATACATCCAAGGTTTCATCCCTATATACGGGATAAAGAAGGAACAACGCGTGAATAATCACAAAACCCACTAAAATATAAATCAATATCATAAGCTTTTAATTTTCAACAGAAAAACTTGGTTGCAAAAAAACTATTTGTCTCAAGAACATGCTTGATGTCTTCCCTGAAGTTTGCCTTGCCCAACTGACAACTCCCCACCAGCTGTGCCTGTGTCAGCCACACATCCTCATCAGCGAAGCGCGTGTTCACACTCACCCTGCCACTTTCATCTTTATAGAGTATCAATTTGTTTTCCTTGTCCATATATCTATAACGTTTATATTCGTTGAATAGTATTACATCTCACTTCTGCCATCATTCATCATCCTTCTCTCTGTCTTTCACTTCTGTCGCTTTTCACATACTCTTGGCATACTCATGAGTATGGGTAGAAACTGCATGGTGTATGGCTATACTATGACTCAGGTCCATAAAGGTTCTTGCTTATATACCATACTTGTTTCTCTTTATGAGAAAGATATATCAAACTTATAATCAAGGATAGTAAAAATGAAATAAATATATGCATGTAATTTGGATCTGCAAATGTCGTAAATAGAGCAATCCAAGTCAAAGAAGAAAATCCGTATATTAATCTTACAATAAGATAATAATCGGTCTTTAATCTTGCAATAAGGCTTGTTGAGATGATTTCTAAGCGTGAATTAAGCAGAGCAATCACAATGATAAGGAGTAAAGCCTGCATTTTAGTTTCATTAAACCCATAGAGGATATTATCAAACAAAATGATGAAAAATCCAAATGAAATACTTATCAAAGCAGAATGACTGAGAACTATAGATTTTATCTGATAATACCGATTTTCTAAATTCTGAGAATGAAAATATGAGAAATAATTCAACGAGGTTTCAGAAAAACTTTCGGCTGGTACTTGTATTATGCCCCAATATGCCATAAGCAAAGTAAATATTGCAGTTTCTTCATCAATGAAATAATACAAACAATACAGATATAGTATAATCGAACCGATGTGGAATGCAAAATCTGTAATGCAAGGGTAAATTGAGGATTCTGTCAAAATCTTCACAATTTTGGGTGCGTGAGAATTCTTAACCGAACAGAAGGGAGTCAACTTATTTTCCCTAGCATATACATATATCATTAAGAAAATCGCTAATACATCCGCAATGGATGAAGTAAGCAAAATAACACCACAAGGATTTATATTCAGCTTTAGCACAAACAAGAATAGAATTCCCAGAATCAAATTAACAATCACCGTTAACAAAGAGATTAATCCCATTGTTTTGGTTTTACCCAACCCCATCAATAGGCTATTGATTGATAGAGAAATATATGTAATGATTATTAGTCCACAAAGATACCATCTGGAAGAAAATAACACGTCATAGTGTTTAAATCCAATCCAAGATGGAGGAACTAATGCTATAAACAAGAGTAAAAATACACATGCGACTATCGGTATTATTGTGAACACCAATAAAGAGGGCTTAAACACAAAACCGATGGAATACCTGTCGTTTAGATGTCTGGCATAATAGTTTTGAAACGCATCATTCAGAGACTCTCCCATTGCAAGAAACATTAGGTAGATAGAATCGACAATTCCAACGGTAGCCAAGAATACAGGCTCCTTGAATGACAACAAAATGGAATCAGACAATATCATTAACTCTTCTAGTATCTCACTACATAGAACTGGAAGAGTATATAGAAATACTGCCTTTTTTGAAATAATGATGTTATTATCCATAATAGAATAGGTAATCATTACCAGCTTCTACATGCGTGTTTATTTTACAAGCCACCTCAGTATTCCATGAGTCGGGTACGATACATGTAACCATGCTACCATACCTAATGGAAGCAAGTCTGTGATTTTGCTTCATTGAACGATTTGTTTGGTCGGAAAAATCCAAGATTGTGTCAATATCATAGTCTGCAGTAAGAAGTAGATACATTTTATCCTTTAGAAACGGATTTTTTAATGAATAAATCGTTCTTTGATTGTAAGCAAAATTATTTACAAGTTCTATTCGTATATCTTTATACTTTCCATCAAATATGTTATTTTCAAATTCTAACATTGGCCTATTTTCAACATAAATTGGTGGCAAGTTGATTTTATTGACTATTGCATTAACCGGCATACGAATGATGTGGATATCATAAAATGTCAGAAATATTGTTACCACCTTGTAGCTCATATCCGGAATCATTCCATATGATAATTGGGACAATGAAATATCTCCATACTTGCTATATATTACATCATCGACAGAAGATACTGATGATATATCTATGATTATACCATCAGCAGGCGAATATATCAATTCGGAATTATTATGAATAGGTCTTATGGGATCCCTAAAACAATATGTTGAAGACAATTCTTCAATGGTTTTAACCTTAATGATTTTATTCTGCTCTTTGAGCCAAGTTTTAACAGCCTTTGCCATGTTTACAATTACAATAAGTTCATTTTATAAGAATGACGATTAATATGCAATACGCAACACGAAAGCAACGCTCCACCTTTTAAAAACTCCTCCATATTGAAATACGCAACTTCCATACAGTTTTCGGCAGCTATTTGTTCAAGTCTATAGTTCTTAGATGACTCTAATCGGTAGTCCTCAGAACGTCTTGGCAGGAATTCTATATCAGAAGCATTAAGAATATAATTGTTGACCCTAACACTATTGGTTAAGCCAGTATGAGCCTGCTCAACAGTTATTGGTATGATTTCCATATATTTTTCAATTTCCTTCACTTCTTTTTTGGTAAAACAGTCTAAAGCAACGATTACTCTCTCGCTTGTGAGTGGAAAAATTGTACAATCAAGATGATAATTATATGGATCCATCAATTTGAGTGGAATTACTTTCATGTCAAACTCTTTTTCCATCCAATAATAACTCTCGATTTGAGAACGAATACCATAAGAACCGATATAGATGTTATCTCGCAAATGCTTAAGTTCAGCTTCCCCTTCAAACAAGAATGGGCATTTGATGGTTTTAAAGCCCATACTACTAAAGAACTCCATTCCTATCACTTCTTCTCCTATTCTGTTTTTTGCATTAAAGTTAGAGCCAATGAAAGTCGGCTCCTCCATATGTTCAAGAACAATGCCGTTATTAGCCACAAAAACGAGATCTTGTAGTTTGCAATCTTTTGGCGTAGGAAGAAGATATACAAAACTCTGAGAAGATAAGAAAGAATAAACTTCCCAAATTTCTCTAATTGCTTTTTCTTTGTTTACAATTATTTCCTTGTCGTCATATTCTTCCATCCAAACATTGTTTCTAACATCTGTTGAATATGAAGTCGGAACGTTCATTAAGAACATGGGCATATTTATTTCCTTCATAGTTGATAACCTTTTATGTTTTTATATTTCTGAATATCTAGTAATTTCCTGTATTTATTATTTGTAAATGAAAACATCTGACTTGTATAATTCACGTCATCTTCATTTGAAGAAGCCCCCAGTGGATGGCATGTGTAGGAAGATTTATTATACAAGTCAACAATCATGCGGAATGCACTGGCTTCTTCCACTAACAGTTTCCCATTTTCATAATATGGTCGTACGGTATTTAATGAATCTGGCACTCCAGCTATCGGATATTTTGTTTGTCCTCTTTTTAAAAATTGTATGTCGCCTAACGTAGCATGAGAGGACAAATGCTTATTAACCCACTTAAGACAATCTATAATTTCATCATTAGAGGCGATTCTTATCACATCGGGATTTTTAGAGTACCTGTAGTATTTTTTATATCGATGAAAAAGAAGTGCGAAAATAGCTGCGCCCCTTGAATTAAGCGATGCAAAACCATCCCATTTTTTAAGTTCATCTATTAGGTCGTTCAAAGAAGAGCTTTTCGTTCTTTGCAATAAATAAATAGCGGAGAAATCTATATTACGAATAACAGGAAGAATCACTTTTGTGTCGTACTGTATATTCATCAATTCCTCTACTCCGACATTCTTGTATTCATCAATAAGTTGTTTTGCTCTAACAGAACGACTATTCTCATTAAAATACAACAAACCTTTATACTTGTTTATGTCCAAAGATACTCCATCAGATACCTTGAATGGGGACTGATTTGTGGAAACAATGTATGAGCAATCAGGATTATTGATTTTAATTATATTGTCTGCACTCCAAAAATCGGTAGATTCTATTTCCCTCATATAAGATTGCGGGAGAACGTTTTCATAATAGGACTCTTGGGACGCTCTCTTTCGTTCCCTTGAACAATGCATGAAAAGCATATTGTCTTGGCTGTCAATTAAAACAAAATCCAAATATGAATAATGAGTTTTCTGTAAAAGAGCAGATGCTTCTTTACAACTTTTGCACAAACTAAGCTTATAGTTTTGTTCAAATCCATATTGCTTGCCAGCCATAGGAACATCCACAAGATAGTACTTATTGCTGATTTTTACTACTTTCCCAAATTTGCAAACATACATAGTTTTAATAATAGGGAACGGAACTTTTCCGTATAACTTTGTATAATTCTTATATTTCCACTCTGTTAGTTTTACTTGCTCACCCCCCAACATGAAATATGTATTTCCATTAGCCTTTATCACGTCAACTTCATAAATGCTGTACATTTCAGGATAACTTGCCGTTGCCCCCCAAGCAATATTAAAATTAGTTCCCATAAATATGGTAAACGTGCATGGCAAAATGAATCCATGAAGTTCTATATCCTCTTCTTTCAAAGTAATGTGTATCTCATAATACGAGAATGGCCCCTCTATAGTTTGGTGAGGGCTTAGTGCAAGAAGACAATGACCTGTTTTACTTATTCTTGAACCAATTGCGATAGCATTTGAACCATCTTTGCCAGGAAGAGCAACTTCGCTAGTGTTCTTCAGAAAAGTATATGGTTTGTCTAGTTGCACACCTATAATCTCCATTAAATGCTGAGACACAAGAATGTCCCCTGGAGCTAATGGAAATAGAGTTTTATCTAATACCTCCTTTGGATGCTCGGAAGCGTATAAATTCAGACCTTCTGCGTATGATTGTAGTAAGCCGTTATACTCATGTGATAATTTTAAAGATTTAGCCTTCAGAGGAATATCAAAGTAGGCACATACTATATCAAGATACGGGCCATCCCAATCATCATAATGACCGCTCCTTTGTTTACCAGCAAGAAGTAAAGTTTGTATCGAGAAAAAATCATCTTCACAATGGCAAAATCCAATAGCCTTGACAGCATCTTTGTAATTTTCCGCATCTATATGCGGTACTCCATACCCATCTCTATAAACAGTTGCCATACTGATATCGTTCATCTTTTTTTTACAAAAATAGATGATGCCATAACGATTAGGCCAATTGCTACTACTACATCTACAACATTCCACATTACTCTGCCTAAGGCCAATTTCAAGAATGGTTGAAATAATATCGCAAGAGCAGTGAACAATATACCTAATTCTACTCTCTTTGAAACGAACAAATCATATGCCAAGTAAGCAAATGCAAATGTAGAAATATATCTAATCAAGATATAATAGCCATACGGCATTTTGGCCAAACATAGCAACAAAAGGATTGCTAATAAATAACAGAGAATTTGTTTCATACAAATTATTCATTTATTTGTTCATTATTTCTTGCTGCAAAGATATAGATAATATCAACATCATACACCAATACAGCAACATAGCCTTGCAAAGATGGCAAAAAGTGCAGTTGGTGCTAAACGCTGCCGATGAATGCCAGCATATTCTGACATGAGTTTCTTCATGTCCTTTATCTCGCTCTTCTCAATGATATTGTCAGCCTTAATCATGTCGCTGATAATACGACCCATTGCTGTTCTATGTTCACGTGTCATAAAATGAGTATTCGTTATTGACGCTGCAAAGTTACAATATTTTTCTGAAAGACAAATGGTTTTGAGGAAAAAAGTGTTTCCGCAAGGCTTGTGAAAGGAGATGAAAAGGCGAAGGGGCTGTGAGAGGCTGTTGTTCTTTGTCACTCCTCTGTGAATTCACTACGGTTTTCATTAATCAGATGTAGCTCATTCGGCTCTATGCTTTTGAAATAGTCTTTCGCATTCAGCGATGTTACAACGAAATAGCCCAAGCGACGATAGTCTGCCACAGCTTGTTCGATGGAGAGTTCCGGGTCTTGCATCTGGTCGAGTCGCTCTGCAGCCACCTGCGCCATCCATTGTTTAAACGGCTCTGCCTTGGGAGAGGGAATGGACTGGATTAGTCGGAAAAGTTGCTCTGTATCAGCGACATCCGTCAGTCTCATCTTGCCGTCTGCAGCTCTAAGTTTCAAAGCGTGACAATTTGTCACGGTTTCATTTCCCTCTGCTTTTAATCGCTGTTTCAACTTCCTCCAGTAAGCGATTGCATCCTTGCTGTCCGTAAGAACAGCACATACATCAACTATAGAGAAATACCATTTCTCCTGTTCGTCGTCCCACACCGTGCGGACTTTTTTTTCTTCGAACACCTTTATTGCTTCTTTCTTGGTCATCGGTAATATCTATTTTGTTTTCATTTATCTCGTAAAAGCTAAAGATCACTTGGCATTCACCACGTCATCGAACCGCTCGCTGAGGGCGACCATCCAGTCGGGGAGTTTCTTCATGGCCTGATAGACAAGGGCATCGGGCATCTTGCGGTAATAGGCGTAGGCCATAGGACCGGCAATGGCGGCGAGGGTGTCGGCATCGCCGCCGAGGGAAATGGCGAGTTTGATGCAATCGACATAGTCCTTCGACTCCAAGAAGCAGATGATGGCGGGGCCGACGGTGCCGGCGCAAGTGGAGTTGAAGGTGTATTCGTCGTGGAAATCGGCATACTTCTTGTCGGCCCAGTCAGGATAATATTCATTCAAAAGATGTTCGCGCACGAAGTCCTTGTCCTTGCCGTTCTTCAGGTGGAAGACGGTGAGGGCAGTACACACGGCTCCTTTGATGCCTTCGGGGTGATTGTGCGTGGGGGCTGCCGTCTCTGTTGCCATCCGTATGCACTCCTCTTCCGTCTGTGCCAGCCATCCGGCAGAGGAACAGCGCATAGCCGAGCCGTTGCCCAGACTACGGTAGGGCTGTGGATGATGACTTTGCATCCAGAGCTTGAACCGGCTGCCAAAGCCTGCATGACGATGCTCGTTGGCACACTTCCAGAGGTTCATCGTCATGTCCAGACCATCGATGAGGGCCTCGGCACAGGCAAAGGTCAATACGGTATCGTCGGTGAAGTGCGCCCTCGAACTGAACATCTTCACCTTGTTATAGTCTTTAATGCGGCGCGAACGGCCTTCGTAGGCACTCCCGGCGATGTCGCCGATGGCTTCGCTGATCAGGTAATTCATCATAAGTCAGTAATCTTTTATGGCCTGCAAAGATACAACTTTTTTTCAGAGAGTAAAAGGGTTTAAGTAAAAATTTTCTCTCTATGATGTCTGTCAAAAGGAAAAGGCTGTCATCGCGACAGCCTTTTTCTTTTACAAAACATTATTTTTAGCGAACAAGATTAAATCTATCTGTTATTCATTATCTTACCCAAATTGTCGGTTGCAAAGGTACGCACATTTTCCTGTTCGTGCAATACCTAAAAATGATGGTTTTTCCTATACCCAATAATAATGAGGTGAAAAATAATGGTTTAAATACAATAATTTAGGTGTAAGAATTGAGGAAAATTCGTGAGAATGTATTATCTTTGCAGACGAAAATCATAAAGAAAGGAATATGAAGAAACAGAAGACAAATGGCTGGCAATGTCTTAGAGCATTGACCTTGCTGACAGTGGGCGCAATGACCTTGATGGTTTTCGCCCATCCGAGTGTAAACAATTTACGACAGACTGTTGGGGAGGTGAGAACCGATACTCTTGACCAGGAAAAGACCTTCGACGTTGTGGACGAGATGCCGCATTTCCCTGGGGGCATTTCTGCTATGATGTCCTGGATAGGTGGGAATCTGACTTATCCGCAGTCGTGCATAGAACAGCGCATTGAGGGGCGTGTCATCGTCTCATTTGTCGTGGACAAGAGTGGAGCGGTGCGTGATGCGGCAATCGTAAAAAGCGTGGCGCCCGAGCTCGACGAGGCTGCCCTGAATGTGGTGATGGCTATGCCGCGCTGGATACCCGGACGGAAAGGTGGTGAGGCCGTAAACGTGAAGTACACCATCCCGCTGAATTTTAAGCTTCCGGAAGACAACACTGAAGAGTAAAAGCTTAAGCGCTCTGAGAAGCTAGGGAAAGTGATCGCACAAAGTGGTTTGTAAAGAATTAATTTTTTTTTCCATGAAAACAACATTTTTTCTTACAAACGCTTGTGTGGTTGGTTTTTTATTTGTATATTTGCAGCGAGTTTTATTAACCTGAATGTTTAATCCCAAAAAAGCAAGAGTTTATGATGAAAAAAATGACATTTGTTTGCTTTTGTTTGTTCGCCTTAAGTTCGGCATTCGCTCAGTCGTTAGCTCCCACGCATAGCGGTAAGGCTGTCGACGGGCAAGACAAGCAACCGGCGAAGGCCGGACACATCAGGCTTGCGCCGAGCAACAAGTTCAACACACCGCCATCGGAGGTGTTCAACTATGTTCAGAAGCAGCAAACCGCAGTTACAAAAACGATGAAAACTCCCAGGCACATTGAGGCACTGCCCAACGTGGCTGACGAGGTTTTGTTGTATGGCTTGAACTACAAAGATGGCAGCTATCGTACGCCGTCATCGTTGCCGCCATACATCTATTCGTTTAATCCGGTTTCTACGCTTCGTTACCATCAGGAAGCCACGACCGAGATTATTCAACCAATGGCCGGCTTCTATGCCCAAGGTAAGTATTATGCCTATTATTCATCTTTGACTGGAGAGTATGATGAGAATTGGAACTCACTGATGAGTGCCCACGTTGACATTTACGATGCCGTGACTTGGCAGAAGTTGGAGACGAAGGTTCTTCAGGAAAGCACGCCCGACTGGAACTACTATTTCCGTCAGACGGCTGTCTACGATCCTGTTGCCGATGTCGTTTATGCTGTAACTTGGGGAAACGGAAAACCGCTGGTAACCCTCGACCTGAATACTTTCGAGTTGACGGAAATTGGTCCTACAGACCAGTTTATTCAGACACTGATTCTCGACAAGGAAGGTAACCTCTACGGCATTTCGTTTACAGACGGAGGGAAGCTGTTCAGCATCGATAAGACAACTGGCGCCTGCACAGAAGTAGGTACCACAGATACGGGTATGGCTCTCTCGGCCAACGTGATGTCGGCCGCTACAGACCCTGTAACGGGAACCGTCTATTGGACTGTTGTTGACAACAATACTTTTGAAGCTGCCTTGTTCACTATCGACTTGACAACGGCCCATTGTGAAAAGGTTGCCGATCTGCCAGAAAGTGAGCAGTTCATGGGCTTGTATATCCCCTTCGTGAAGGCCGAGGCACCCGCTGCTCCGACGAACATCAGCTATTCCGACGGTAGACTGCGCTTCACCGTTCCCACGACTACCTATACTAGTGGGGCTGCCCTGACGGGCGACCTGACAGCCATCGTGAACATCGACGGCAACAAGGATTTCCTTGAGGTGACAGCCGGTATGGAGGCTGTGCTGCGTCAGCCGTTAAGCGAAGGTGCACATGTCGTTGAGATTAGCATTGCCAACGATGCCGGAATGGGGCCGATGCGCCGCTTGAACACTTTCGTGGGACAAGATGTGCCTGCAGGTGTGCTGAACCTGACCATCAATGCTGATGACGGTAGGAATATCGTGCTGGATTGGGATGCTCCTACGGCTACAATGCATGGCGGTCCTGTGGACGATGCTAATATGAACTATCAGGTGGTACGTTATCCCGATGAAATCATCGTTGCAGATGGCTTGACGGAAACCTCCTTCAGCGAGCCCATGCCTGCTGTCCGCAACCGCTATTACTATATGGTGATTGCCAAGAACGGCGACATGCAGGGCGTAGGTGTCACCACAGACTTGGTGTCGGCAGGTGCGGAGTATGTGGTACCGTTCGTCGAGAGGTTCGACACACAGGCCGACTTCGATGTCTGGACGGTAATCGATGCCAATAACGATCAGCATTCGTGGACATTTATGAACGGGTGTCTTTATATGTCGGGTAACGGCGTCACTGACCCAGAGACGGGTTATGAGGCGACGAACAACGACGACTACCTCATCTCACTGCCCATGCAACTAAAGGCTGGTAACGACTATCGTATTACCTTCAAAAGTCTTGACCAATATATGTATCACGAGTCTATGGAGCTCATGCTGACCGATGGTAATTCGACCTCCGTTACAGGCAATGAAACGCTGATTGCCGATATCGACATGGAGCCCAACAAGGACTATGTGTACATCTTCAACGTACAGGCAGACGGCATGTACCGACTGGTGTTCCACAGCAACACTGAGGGCAACAGCGTGAATATCATGATGGACGACATTGCTGTTGACCTCTATGCCAACTACAGCGGACCGGGCAAGGTGACCGACCTGAAGGCCGAGGCTGCTCCGATGGGTGAACTGAAGAACACCATCACGTTCAATGCTCCTACAGAGACCTATAAGCAGGAGCCTCTGACCACCATCAGCAACATTGACATCTACAAAGACGGCAGCCAGAGAGCCATTATGACCTTCGAGGTTCCCAATCCTGGCGATGCCCTGACTTGGGTGGACGAGGACGTGACCAACGGCATGCACTCTTATCGCGTGGTGGCCTTCAACGAGGAAGGACAGGGCGAGGAGAATATCGTGGAGAACTGGGTAGGTCTCGACGTACCTGGCTCAATTCCCAACGTGAAGGCTCGCATGAATGAGAACAACCAGACGGAAGTTACCTGGGAGAAGGTTGGCGCCGTGGGCGAACATGGCGGCTATGTGAATCCCGATGATGTGAAGTATCAGTTGTTCCGCTACAATGAGTATAATTGGGACGACCATTGGGAGAAGGCTTCCGACCTGACGACAGACTTCACCCTGACCGATGCTGATAAGATTATTTGGTGGCAGCAGGAGTATGTCGACTACATGTTGGCAGCCGTGAACGATGCCGGCAGAAGTTCTGGTAATATGTTCGGCATTACGCTTGGTGAACCTTACCCGTTGCCTTACGAGGAGTCGTTCGACTTCTACGGTATGGCCGGTATCAACAACCAATGCTGGACTCTCTTTGCTGACACCTATTACTACGCATGGGGCGAAGTAGATGGTAGCGGACTGGCCGTGAAGCCTTATCAGGGTGACAAGGGCATGCTGATGTTCAGTCGTGTTGACGACGACAGCAACAACCAGGTGATGACCTCACCGCGCGTGGGACTTTCTTCAGCAGTGGCTCCTGAACTGTCGTTCTACATGTATCATGGCTTCGAGGCAGAGCCCGAGGACTTGGTACTCACCATCATGGCCAACTACGACGATGAGGGTTGGCAGGAAGTGGCTACCATACCTTATAATAATGGTTGTGATGGCTGGAGCCGCAGTGCTGTCCAGCTGATTCCAGGCAAGCGCAGCGTGCAGTTCGCTTTCCAGGGATATGCAGCTGATGCCAGTGCCGCCATCTATATTGACGCTATCAAAGTGGACGAGAGCGTGGCCAACGACATCGCGCTGGAGAACATCTCCATAGGCGAAAAGCGCATCGAGGCTGGCAATTGTACGACTGTCACCGTGGGCCTTGCCAACTATGGTACGGAAACAGCCGCGGACTACACTGTGGAACTCTATCGCGATGGCGAGAAAGTGGATGCTTTGCAGGGTGTCGAGTTGCAGAACAATGAGACGGCTCAGATGGAATTTGAGGTGAAGACCACAAAGCATGACGCCTCAAAGACCTTTGTCTACAACGCTCAGGTGGTAGCTGAAGGCGATGCCAATGTCGATAACGACTTAACAGGCGAGGTGAAACTCTTCGTCAAGGGCAACAGCCTCCCCACCCCAGAGAATCTGCAGGGTACAACTTCCAGAAATGGTGTTGCCCTGACTTGGGAGGCTCCCGCAACTGACGAGCGCACTGATGCCGTGACTGATGGTTTCGACGACTACGACTCGTTCATCATCGAGGGTATTGGTGACTGGTTGACTTACGACGGTGACGGCACACAGACCGTCTATTTCGGAGGACCGGAAATCGCTAACGCATTCGAGCCGAAGGCTTGGCAGGTATGGGCTCCCGTGGAGGCTGGCTTCAGTCTGGAGCGCTTCCCCGTGCTGACCCCAATGTCGGGCGACAAGGTGCTGTCGTGCTGGGCTGCTTCCAATGGCGTTGATGCTACACTTGAACAGGATGACTGGCTCATCTCATCCGAAGTGCTGGGCGGAACCGACATCAACTTCTGGTATCGTGTACCTAATGAAGGTAGCGACCCGCAGGTGTTCGAAATCCTCTACAGTACCACTGATCAGGAGCCAGAGAACTTCGTTGTGCTCGATCGCGACTCACTGGGTGGCACAACCGATTGGCGTCAGTACGAGTACACTCTGCCTGCCGATGCGAAGTTCTTTGCCATTCGCAACTGTTCGTATGGCAGCTACACTGTGGCCTTCCTCGACGATATCACCTACACCCCGCTCTATGGTTCGCAGTCGAAGTTGACCATGAAGGGCTACAACGTTTATCGAGACGATGAACTTATTGCCACAGAGGTGAACGCACTCACTTATCTCGATAATCCGGAGGTGGCTGAAGGACATGTTTATGCCGTTGCTGCTGTATGGGCAGAAGGTGAGTCGAACCTCTCCAACGACTATGTCTCAGAGTTTGGACCGACGGGCATCAACGAAGTGACGACCGTAGCCAACGGCGACCAGAAGGTCTACAACGCAGCCGGACAGCGCACAGGCATGTCGCAGCACGGCTTCCGTATCGTGACTGTTGACAACAAGACCCGCAAGGTCGTTGTGAAGTAATTAATCATTAACAAAAGAGCTGGAAGCAAGAAACTCGTCGACGGGGCTTCGCTTCTGGCTCTTTTTCACTTTTCATATTCTCACTTTTTCACTTTTCACTATTTTACTTTTTGTAATGTATTTTTTTAGCTGTTCTTCATCACGTCTGTTGGTGGGCATATGCATGGCGGTTTTATCGTTTGTTCAAATCCAGGCACAGGTGGTTTTTCGTTACGGACCTAACATAGATGGCGGATGGGGCGATGCCAATGCCGTCATAACACCCTACGTCAGTTTTCCGGCTGCCTTTGTTGCTCCCTACAAGGGCTGCCAGGTGACCACCGTCCGCGTGGGATTGGCTGCCAACGCCACCAATGTCTATGTGTATTTCAAAAAATCGGCACGCGATTCGCAACCCCTCTACAAACAAAAAATCGGCGACCTGCCGGCTGGTTGGAATGAGATAGTCCTCGATACACCTTACGTCATAACGGGCGAGGATATGGCCATCGGCTATAAGGCCAGCTTCAAGGATGCTGAAGGCGTTGGGTGCAGCCTTGAGCATTTCAGCGATGGCGACATTATCTATTACAACAGCAAGAATAGCTGGACTTCCATGGGAGGGTCTATTTGCATACAAGCTGTCGTGGAAGGCGACCAGCTGCCGCTCAATGAGATGCTCATGGGTGGCATCAGTGGCGAAACACCCGATTATGAAACGACAGAAGTGACTTTTAAAGGTACGCTGCGCAATGTGGGGGCTAACGATGTGTTGGTCTACACACTTCATTATCAGCTCGATGACAACGAGGAACAAACAACATCGTTCGACCATGAGGTGGCTGTCAACCAGACTGATACATTCCAAATCAGCGTTCCGACCACAGATCCAGGCATACACCATCTTCGTGTGTGGATAGGTGAGGTGAATGGTGAGGCCGATGCCTACACCCAGAACAACGAGGCGAAGGCTGACTTCTTTGTCAAGAACCCTGTGTTCAAGCGTCGTGTGGTATGCGAGGAGTACACGGGTCTTTGGTGTGGGTGGTGCCCACGTGGTATGGTGGGAATGCAATTGATGCTCGAAAAGTATCCCGATCAGTTCATTCCTATCAGCATTCATGGCGGCGACGTGCTGGAGATCGATGCAGATGCGGAATATAGTTATACCGACTTCATCAATTCTATGACGGGCGCGCCCTACTGCAAGGTGGATCGTCGCATGGGTGGTGACCCATTCTCTGACATTCAGCGGCTCTTCAATACAGAGACTGCAGGCGATGCTCCTATCGCTTATACAATGACAGCCACTTGGAATGCCGACTCTACGGCCATCAGTATCCATTCGGAATACTTCTCTGCCAACGATTTAGAAGTAGACTATCATATCGCATATGTACTCACGGAGGACTCTATCACGGGGTATTCGCAGACCAACTACTTCGCTGGAGGTAAGAATGGCGAGTTCTACGGATGGGAAACGAAGGAGGAACACACTACTGACGTTTACTTCAACGATCTTGCACTCGGCATCTTCGGAGGATTTAAAGGTATGGACTGCTTTACAGGAACACTCATTGGTCAAGAGCTTTATACGCACGACTATGAACTCACGCTGCCTCCAACGGTGGTCAATAAAAGGCAATTGCATGTCATCGGTCTCGTCATAGACAATCGATCTGGTTACATCGCCAATGGTTTTCGTGCAGTACCAGAAAAAGGAATGCAACCTCCAACTGGTATCCCCACATCATCCATTATCCCTTATTCCTCATCTACCTATGACTTACAAGGGCGCCGCGTGGCTGACAATTCACCGGCTTTCAAGAGAGGACTTTATATCATAAAAACTCCCAATCATCAAACCAAGAAAATCATAAGCAAATGAACGTGAAGAATCTTTTTGTTAGTGTTCTGCTCTTGATGATGGCTACAACCGTACAGGCTCTTCCTGCATGGCGGGGCTGGCATCAACACGTGCAACCCGATGGGACGGTCGTTGAGTTCCAATTGTTAGGCGACGAACATTGTCATGCGATGGTAGCAAAAAATGGCCGACAACTGCGATGGGCGGCCGACGGACGGTTGGAGTATGCTACGGAGCGAGCGCTCGACTTCGGAGAGTATTACAGACAGAGGGCAAAGGCCTCTCCCTGTCGTGTCATGGGCGGTGTTTTCCCTACTAAGGGCACAGTCAAGGGCCTTGTGTTGATGGTACAGTTCGCAGATAATGAGTTCCAGCCAGACTACACCCGCGAGTTGTTCACAAACATGATGAACCAAGAAGGTTTTTCCGATTATGAAGCAACGGGAAGTGCACGTGACTATTTTATCGCACAGTCGATGGGACAGTTCACACCTGAGTATGATGTTGTGGGTCCCATCAAACTGCCTTTCATCATGCAGCACTATGGTCAGAACGACTCACAGGGCAACGAGCGCGTGGCCTTCCGCATGATACAGGATGCCTGCCAGATAGCGCATGACAGTTTGAATGTAGATTTTTCGCAATACGACTTCAACGACGACGGCGACGTGGACTTCGTCTATGTCATCTATGCCGGCTTTGGCGAGAGCTATGGTGCTTCGACGAATACCATTTGGCCTCACGCCTCGACGCTGTCAGCCTGGGGAGGAAACATCACTCTCGACGAGAAGCGCGTGGAACGATATGCCTGCAGTTGTGAATTAAAATACACATCAGGAACGCAGTTGGAGGGTATTGGTACGTTCTGTCATGAGTTTGGGCATGTGTTGGGACTGCCAGATATCTACAATACGCAGATGCAAAGCCGTACTCAACTCGGGCAGTGGGATGTAATGGATACGGGCGCCTACAACAATGAGTCGCGTACTCCTCCCGCCCATTCTGCTTTTGAGCGATACAGCCTAGGATGGCTTGACTTCATCGACATCGATACACCGGCAGAAGTAATGGAACTGGAAGAACTGACGGAGCATAATGTGGCGTATAGAATTGTTACACCTAATAATCCGGATGAGTTCTTCACGTTGGAAAACCGCCAACTCATTGGTTGGGACAGCTACCTGCCAGGTGGTGGACTCATGATTCTTCACATCAACTATGACGAAGGTATCTGGGATAGGAATGCAGTCAATAACGGTGTGAACCCTTGCTATGATCTCGTAGAGGCTGATGGCAATCAAGGACAAAATTTGCCTACTAACTTGTTTCCAACTCCAACAAACGACATGTTCACCGACTACTCTACTCCAAATTCTCTCGCATGGGACGGCACGCCTACGGAGAAAGGCATTACAAACATCCGAGTGGAGGATGGCGTAGTGAAGTTTCGATTCATGAAAGACAGACTCCCCAGGCCCATAGGGCTTGAAATCTCTGACGTGACTTCCACTTCCGCTCATTTGCAATGGGATGAAGTGGACGATGCCGATAGCTATCAGGTGGTTCTTCACGAGGTGTTACCCAACGATATCAACCCGCTGCTCATATCTGAGGATTTCAACTCGATGACCACAAAAAATGGATATGAGGACTTGGGAAATTCGCTCGATAGCTATACGCAACAGCCAGGATGGACTGGGACTGAAGTCTATGAGGCGGGTGAACGCGTAAGAATAGGTGCTTATGGCATTAGTGGCAGACTTATAACGCCTGCATTCTCACTGCCTGAAATCAATGAGGGTGACTCTTGCATTGTGGTTTTTCACGCTGCGTCCTATCCTGGTAAGTCTGTCAGCTATACCGTGTCGCTGCAAGATGCGACCACAGGCGAAACGCTTGCTACAGAGAGTTTGAAGGCCAAAAAAACGGAGGAAGAACAGGTTCTCGTCTTCCATCAGATGCCGCAGAAGGGAAAAATACTCATCGAAACACAAAAGGAGCGCCTGTTCCTAAATGACCTGCGTGTAGTGGCAGACTCTACAAGTGGCGTCTGGAACGTAGGACCCAAGGCTTGGACGGTAGACAGCATTCCTGAGACGGAGTACGTGGTGAGTGGATTGGTGCCTGGTCGCACTTACTACTGCTATGTGCGCGCCCTCTCAAAAGAAGCATTGCGCAGTTCGCTGCCGTCAGTTGAGTTGACCTTCACCACAGAAGAGGGAACCATTCCCACCTCTCTACAAAATCTGCAGCTATCCCTCATCACTCACAAACCATCGTCTACTATTCAAAACTACGACCTTTTGGGCCGACAGGTAGGCAGTGGTCATTCACCTATCCACCCATTACCCTTCAAAACGGGCATCTTTATCCTACGTACGGGCAACAATAGCAGGAAGGTGATTGTGAGATAGCGGTTGTCATGATGCTGACAAGATTAATGGCTATCGCCTGATGAGCGTAGAACCCCTCAGCTGCGGGTCATGACTGTTCATCTGAACGGCATAGACGGCTTGGGGCAGATGGGAAAGACTGACACCATATTGTTCGTGCCCTGCAGGAAGCGTTTGCTGCTCGACCACCTGGCCGCCAGTGGCATAGACACATAGGCGGATGGGCTCTTTTGAAGGAGATTCAAGACGGATGCACAGCATACCGTCGGCCTTCATGGAGAGGTGGGCGGCTCGAGGCTGTTCTTGTGAAATGTCCTGAATGCCTGAATAGCCGAGGATGTAAAGCAGGCCGCGGTAGGCGTCTATCTCGCCATAGCCCCATAGGTTGTTGGGGCGTGGCGAGCTGTCGTCAATAGGACGGCAAGTCTCGGCCAGCACCTCACGGACATCGTCGGGCGTGAGATCGGGCTTTGCTTGCAGCCACAAGGCAATGGTGCCCGCAACGGCGGGTGTCGACATCGACGTTCCTGTCTCCACACGCCACGGGTACTGACGTCCGTCATATTCCAACATGCTTGTGTAGAGATACATGGCGATAGGTCTGTTGTGCTCTTCGAAATAGTACGAACTGCCTGCAGAGATGACATTCGAACCATTGGCCATTACATCAGGTTTCGTTCGGTCGTCGAAGGTGGGTCCCACACTGCTATAAGGGGCTTTCTCTCCGTTTGTGCCCCAATCGCGATTGTTGTTTTTCCCATCAATGTCGACATAGGAATTTCTGTAGGAGAGTGCTCCTACACAGATCACGGCAGGAGCGCTTCCTGGTGAGTAGATGTTGTGGCTACTCTCTCCGGGTCCGATGTCTTTGGTCAGCATGTCCTTGTATCTGAATTTTCCATTCACACGGAATACCTCCACATCCGCATCAGCCCCCATAATTTCCAATTCCACGGGAACGCTGTAACCGAAATTGTGCTGTGCCACTTGGATGAATACCTCAAAGGCATTCTGCTCCGGATGATAGCATGATGGATAGCCGGCCATCTTGACGATATATTGCTCTTCGCCTATCTGTAGTGTGTCTTCCACCAACGAGTCGGCCTCGGCAATGATGTCCTTTGCGTGCAATAGGTGGGTGTAGGGGTTCTCCTTGTCAATGTAGAAACGTACGGCCAAGTCGAAGTCACCTGAGGCGCGCATTGTGACAAAAGCGTTGTTTGGTCCATTGGTGATGTAAGTGTTGAGGCTCTCCGTTCCAAGTGGTTTATGCAGGTAGGTGCTGTAGTGTCCCTCGTTGCCTGCCGATGCCACGATGATGCGTCCAGGTCCCACGAGACTGTCGAGCACGGCGTACATCAGCACGTCGTCGCCCATAAAGTCTTGGTGCGATCCTTCGCTGAACGACACCACACAAGGTTTCCCTTGGCTCTCGGCGTAGTTGAGCATGTATTCGAATCCCAGCATGTCAGTGGCCGATGTGTATTTGTACAGATCTTCTTCGCGAATGAACTCCTTCGAGTCGTTCACGGCATTGCTCACCAGGCAGATGTCGCTCTCCCAAGCTATTCCGCGATAGGGTGTGCCAACACCATTGCCTGCAGCGATGCCCAAGGTGTGGGTGCCATGAAACTGTGCATAGGCATCGCGCGAATGGGCATAGGTCAGAATGTCGCTGGGCGTAGTATACTCCGCCCCCACATATAGTTCACTGTCAAGGGTGTCAACCGACAGGTGATCCCAGAAACGGCGTATGCGCAGCTCGCTGAGATCGGTTGTACGGAAGGTGGGATGGGTTAGGTCGAAGCCAATGTCTTCCAACCCCACCACGACACCTTTGCCAGTGAAGGCCTGTGGCAGGTCGGTTCCGCTATAGATGGGAGCTACGTTCAGCTTGGCGGCTGTCGTGTCAAGAAGTATGGAGTTAGATTCGCGTGCCTCGATGCGGGTCACCTCGGCACATAGCGAGAGCGGTCCGAGCTGAGTCATGGGTATGTCGGCAATGTGGATGTTTCCATATCGGGCCAATGACAAGCAGCCGTGCTGCCGCAAAACCTCATCGCCATTGCCCTTCAGCTGGATGAAGGCACACACATGCCGACCACTCCCTTTCTGCGGTGCTTTGCGCATGATGCGGCTTTCTGACGTCGTCAGCTGTCTAAGCATGGGCGACATTTTTGCAAAGTCTGCCGTCTGTGCCTGTGCCTGAAAAGAGACCGACCACAAGGTAATCATCCACAGGAAGGTCTTCAAGAAGTGTATCGTATTGTTCATTCCGTTGTTTTGCTTTTATGAATAAATCGCTGCAAATATACGCATTATTTACGAATTATACAATAAAACATGACGTTTTGTTTGCACCTTCCGAATTATTTCCGTAACTTTGCATCATCAATACGGATTCAATCATTAAAAAGAAGAGAACAATGGAAGAACAGAATCAGAAGCGTTTCATCGCTGTGGCTTACCGTCTGTATGATGCAGCGGAGCCGGAAACACCCATCGAGGAAGCCCCTGTCGACAAACCGTTCGTGTTTATCAGCGGATTCGGCGTGGCTCTTGAGGCTTTCGAGAATCAGATTATCGGTATGCAGGAAGGAGAGGAGTTCGACTTCACATTGCCACAGGAACAGGCCTATGGCCCATATCTTGACGAGCATGTGGTGAACCTCGACCGTGAGATATTCTCCATCAATGGACATTTCGACCACGACAATGTGAAAGAGGGTGCCGTGATCCCCCTTCAGAACGAGGATGGCAACCGTTTCATGGGCAGGGTTGTAGAGGTCACCGATGAATACGTTCGCATCGACTTGAACCATCCGTTGGCAGGCAAGGACCTCCGTTTCACTGGATCGGTCGTGGAAATTCGCGAGCCACACGAGTCTGAGGTTCAGCAGCTCATCAAGCTGATGAGCGGAGAGTGCGACTGTGGCTGCGGTGATTGTGGTGGCCATGAGCACGGCGATGGCTGCAATTGTGGTGGTTGCCATTGATAGAGGAAGAAATGAATTCGTTCGGACGTTTGTTCAGGTTGACCTCTTTTGGCGAAAGCCACGGAGAGGTTATCGGCGGAGTTGTCGATGGGATGCCTGCGGGCATCGATATCGACATGGCATTCGTGCAGCATGAATTGGACCGCCGTCGTCCTGGACAAAGTGCTGTTACTTCGCAACGGAAAGAGGCTGACCGAGTGGAATTGCTGAGCGGTGTGTTCGAGGGGAAATCTACGGGCTGCCCCATTGCTTTCATTGTGCGCAATGAGAACCAGCGTCCTGAAGACTATGAGCATCTGAAGGATGTATTCCGTCCGTCGCATGCCGATTATACCTATTATTATAAGTATGGCGTGCGCGACTATCGCGGCGGAGGAAGGGCTTCGGCACGTGTCACGATAGCCCGTCAGGTGGGGGGCGCCTTAGCCAAACTGGTGCTTCGGCAATTGGGGGTCAAAGTGGTGGCTTTCACCTCACAGGTTGGCGATGTCGTGTTCGACGGCGACTATCAGCAGTATGACCTCTCGCTCGCAGAGGAAAATCCTGTACGCTGTCCCGATCCCCTGAAAGCGGAGCAGATGGAGCGCCTGATTGCCACAGTGAGAGCCGATGGCGACTCGGTGGGCGGCACGGTTACCTGTGTGGTGAGCGGATGTCCGCCAGGACTCGGCGAGCCCGAGTTCGGCAAGTTGCATGCTGCTCTTGGTGCGGCTATGTTGAGCATCAATGCCGTGAAAGGTTTCGAATATGGTACAGGATTTGCGAGTGCGGCAATGCGAGGCAGCGAGTCAAACGATCCGATAGCGGTCGAGAATGGTGTGGTGCACATGTTGAGCAATCATAGCGGTGGCATTCAAGGTGGTATTAGTAACGGGGAAGACATCTACATGCGTATAGCATTCAAAGCGGCTCCTACCATTCAGATGGCGCAACACACCGTCGACAGGTTTGGCAACAATGTTGATTTTGCAGCAGTAGGACGACACGACCCATGTGTGGTTCCGCGTGCCGTTCCCATCGTAGAAGCTATGGCAGCTATGACCATTCTCGATAGTTATTTGTTGGATAAAGTGGCTAAATTTTGTTAAATGATAAGGGAAATCAGGATTTATATTGAAAAATTTTTGATGAACCAAATATAATTTGTACCTTTGCAAACGGTGAATTGTGAGGTTTGTGAAAATCTACATTCACTGAATTAAGTCTAGTTTAGTTTTTGTGTTGGTTGCCCCCGCTGTTTGGCGGGGGCTTTTTTGTGTGGATTATTCGTGGAGAAGCCAACGAAGGGCATTGCGCATAGTGTCGAAAGCAGCATTCATGTCGTAGTGGTTGGCCAACTGCTCATCGTAGACGTAGAAAAGTGTGCGGCCGTGCTTTTCGGTGTTAGTCCAAAACTGCGGCACCCATTTGTCGCCAGCCTTGACAGTTGCTCCTTCGATAGGTGCGATGCGCAAAGTGCCGGCAAACGTGTCGTACCAAGGCCATTGCCCGGCAGCGTTCTCCACAGGCATGGTGAAATAGCTTCCCTTGGCCTGGTCGATGTAGCTTTCAAAGTCGCTCTTGGCCTCGGCCCCCAAGGAGATGATGTCGGCATTCAAGTTTACTATCAGGTGATAACGGTCGAATAGCCCTTTGGCGTAACGGTCACCCTGGTTCAGGACACTCACATCAAACCCCATTTCCTGTCCAGTATGACGGAGCCATTCAATGCCCTGTCTTGTCATCTCGTCTTGTCTCTTGGTGAGTACCAACACTCTCTTCTGGGGCACGGTGGCTTTTTGGTTCTTCATGAGCGATAGATAGACAGTGTTCATGAGGTCAAGCTGTGCATTGTCTTCTGTGCATTCCCAATACATGCCGCCCAAGAGTCCACGGTCAATAATCATCTGGCACTTTGCAGCTATCGAACGGGGATTGTCGAAACCCCATACCAACTTTCCGCTGCGGTCGGTCAGATAAGGAACTTGGCCCACAGGGTCCCATTGTTCTTGATAGAGGCCGTCGGAGAACAAGGTCTTCATATACTTGTCGAGTATCTTGTTTGAATGGTCACCACGTCCATAGAGTGGCATTCCCAAAGTGAGCTTCTCTGCTGGCACTCCGTTACGGATGTGGGCGTCGATGGCTTCCTCGATGCTGATGCGGCCCGAGAGCGGTGAGCGGAATAGGGTGGTGTGATGTTTCGGCGGGTTGGCCACATCGTAGGCCATGATGTTCACGAAATCCATGTATTTGATGCACTTCGGGAAGTCAATATACAGTCCGTCGGCGATAGTGGCACAAGTCAGGAGCTTCTTTTTGCCCAATACCTTTCTCAGGTCGCGCATCAACAAGGTGAAGTTCTTGGTGTCGTCGGGCGACGAACTGATGCCCGCTTCGTTGCTTGTAGGGTATTCCCAGTCGATGTCGATGCCATCGAGGCCGTATTCCTTCACGATGCGACCGCAATCCTTAGCGAAACTCATGCGGCAGCGGGCGTCGGCAGCCATCTCTGAGAAATTGCCACTGGTCCATCCGCCAACAGAGAGCATCACTTTCAGCTTCGGATTCTGTTGCTTCAGACCCACCACCTGGCGGAGGAATGGCTCGTTCTGAACGTCACAGCCGTCGAAGGTCTTGTTCACATGCCCGAAGGCGTAGTTTACGTGCGTCATCAGCGTAGGGTCAGGCAGACGTAGGTCCGTCCATGAACAAACGTAAGCCACCACGATCTTTTCGTTCGTGGTCGTTTTTTGTTTCGCAGCTGATGCTGAGGTTGCAACAATCAGCATCATCGCTGTCATTGCCATGCATAAAATTTTCTTCATAATGTTGTTTGATAAATGATTCATGTTGCAAATTTACAGAAATATGTTCAAATAAACGATTATTTTGAGAATATTAACGTTCCAGCCTGTTGGCATTCAAATGATTATTCGTATTTTTGCAGAGTAATATTATTGATTAGTCATGAAGAAACTGTTTTTGCTTTTGATGCTCATGTTTTCCATGGGATTGTGGGCTCAAAATGAAGATAACCGCAAAGTGGTATGTCTGGAAACTGATTCGGGCGTTGTTCGTATTGCGCTCTACAACGAAACGCCAATTCATCGCGATAATTTCGTGAAGCTTGTCGGCGAAGGCTTCTATGATGGTGTACTGTTCCATCGTGTCATCAACCGTTTCATGGTGCAGTCGGGCGACAGTCTTTCGCGACATGCGGCACCCGGACAGGAGTTAGGCGATGGCTTCTACGAGACCTACCAGCTGCCTGCAGAGTTCTGCTTCCCTCAGCTTTTCCATAAGCGTGGCGCTGTAGCTGCGGCCCGTGAGGGTGACGATGTTAATCCCGAACGGCAGTCGTCGATGTGCCAGTTCTACATTGTCACGGGGCATCGCTATTCGCCCAATGCTCTCGACGATGTGGAGGAGCGTGTCTCAAAAGCCACAAAAGAAATCTTCCGATTTCCTCATGAGGTGCGCGAAGTCTATCAGCAAGTGGGGGGAGCACCTCATCTCGACACGCAGTACACCGTTTTTGGCGAGGTCATTGAAGGTATGGACGTGGTGAATCGCATACAACTTGCTGAAACCGACCAGAACGACCGCCCCCTTGTCGATATACGCATCCGACGCGCATTTGTGGAGTGATCTCTGAGTTTCCTGAACAGGACTAATGGGTTTTCTCATGCATGTTTGTGTGGGAAAACTTTTATGATTCATCAGAGTTATCTCGATGAACTAAAAGTGGATGAACTTTGGATGGACTTTTTGTTGGTCATTTGCGCAATTATCCTTAATTTTGCATCGGTATTCTTGATTACCCAGGGTGCTACGCATGTTTTGGCGCAAGCTGGAGGCGTGTTCAAAGTCTTTCGGCACAGTGACCCTGCTTAGGGAGACAGAGAATAGCGTATGTATGATTATAGTATGGGCATGAATTCCACGACAGGTCGTGGTAGTTCGCCGAAGCGGGGAGTTGAGATGTATTCCCGCTTCGGCTTTTTTTGATGGGCTTGACTTGCCATGTAGGTAAGCATTTGTCGAGATCCATGTTGTGCCGGCAGTCGTCCTTTTGTTGTGCCTTTGCATACGCAACAGAACAGCTAATACTGTTTTCCGAGTCAGAAAACATTATTTTCCGAGTCAGAAAACATTATTTTCCAAGTCAGAAAACGTTGTTTTCCAAGTCAGAAAACGTTGTTTTCCGCATACGCACGTAATCGCGTGCGCGTATATATAAATAAGGTGTCGGCCATTGTAATTCCTTGATTTGCGTCAAGAAATCGGAAAACTTTCGATTTTCCGAAAAAAAGTTGCGAAAATATTTGGTGGGTCGGGAATTTTGCCGTACCTTTGCACCCGCTTTCGCGAAAAACTTCGGTTCGGAATGCGGAGGCATATAAAGAACTTCTCGATCAGTGAGGGAAAAGCAAGCTTGCTTGATCTTCCGAATCGAGAGAGAAGTCAAGGCCGAAAGGCATTAAAGAGTTCTTTGAAAGGCTTACATCGACAGAGAAAGGTAGTACGAGAAGCAAGTTTGATTGCACCCTTAGTCAGAAACAATCGGTCCCTTGCCTTCGGCATGGGAACCGGAAAAGGATATTTTTACAATGAAGAGTTTGATCCTGGCTCAGGATGAAC
>Ga0310695_10003519_pt1 | contig 30547 bp, 36 predicted proteins | sample RumenRJG_04DNA_FD_203882 | JGI IMG/M metagenome (GOLD analysis project Ga0310695, IMG submission 203882) | Bovine rumen microbial communities from Lethbridge, Alberta, Canada - RJG_04 (v2) (version 2) | ecosystem: Host-associated > Mammals > Digestive system > Stomach > Rumen | place: Canada...
TGTGTTTTGAAGCTGGCTCTAGGAACTCGTTTAGCCTCTCCTCTTTGAGTAACAATAACTACTACATCTTCCGGTACTACTTCAATAAGTTCCTTTTCTTCTTTTGGAATTTCAATCTGTTGAAGTTCTGTACGACGAGCATCGCCATATTTCTTTACAATAGCATCAAGTCTTTCAAGGATAATTTCCTTTTGATATTCTTCACTTGCAAGAATATTATTGAATGTTTCAATATTTGAGATTAAATCTTTTTTCTCATTATTGAGTTCGACAGATTCAAGTTTAGCAAGAGAACTAAGTCTCATAGCCAGGATTGCCTTTGCTTGTGCCTCTGTGAAGTTGTACTTCTCTATTAATGAGACTTTCGCGGCGGCGCTGTCGGCGGACTGCTTTATTAACTGGATAATGTTGTCGATATCTTCTAGTGCCTTAAGAAGACCTTCAACTATATGTAATCTATCTTTTGCTTTTTGTAGGTCAAACTCTGTTTCTTTAATCAAACAGCTAATATTATGCTCCATATAAACTTTAATACAATCTTTAAGATTCATTTCTGTTGGAGTCTTATCAATTAATGCTACTTGATTATAAGAGAATGAACTTTGTAGATTAGTCCTACTAAACAATTTATTTGCAATCGCATCTGGATTAACTCCGCGTTCACATTCAACAACTAATCTAAGTCCTTTTTTATTACTTTCATCTCTTATATCAGAAACACCTTCAACTTCTTTATTATCACAAACTTCACCAATGTTTGCGATAAGTCCTTCAATAGTTGTACCATAAGGTATTTCATAAAATACTAAAGAGTTCTTCTCTATTTTATATTTACTTCTAATTTTTACACTACCATGACCAGTCTTCATGATATTCGGGATGTCGTTCTTATTAATAATGACGCCACCCGTAGGAAAATCTGGACCTGGTAATATGGGATCGCGGCCGGCCGCATAGTCATGTATAGCAGCTGCTACTTCTCCGAGATTATGTGGTGCCCAGCTACACGCCATCGCAACACCAATTCCACTATTTGGATTACACAATAGGTTAGGAAATATTGCCGGCAATGAAATAGGTTCTTCTTCAGTTTCATCATAGTTAGGAATGAAATCAACATTCCTTTTCTTTAAACCAGCAAGCAATCCATCTTCAGCAAGCTTGGTTAACTTTGCTTCAGTATAACGCATGTGCGCCGGACCATCGCCTATAATATTACCATTATTACCATGCCAATCTATAAGTGGATACCTTAATACCCAATTCTGCGAAAGTCTGACCATAGCTCCATAAATAGAACTATCACCATGTGGATGCCATGTACCCATAACATCACCAACAATTCTCGCAGACTTTACATGAGGTTTACTTGATGTTCGACCAGTTGTATAAGCACCATATAAAATACGCTTCGCTACTGGTTTCAAACCATCTCTAGCATCTGGTATAGCACGATCTGTGTTAACGGCAACCGCATATTCTATAAAGTTTTGATGTAATTCATTTTTTATATCATTCTGCATTGTTTTTCTCTTTCAATTTTATCTGCTAATTGATAAAAGTTTAATTTTTGATCTTCTAAAGATCGAGTATCTATTATTTCTCCATTTACAAATTGAACTTGATGTAGTGCTTGATAAATTGAAGAATTATAAAAATCTTTCATATGTTTATCAAACAAGTCACTAGTTTCATAATCATAACTAGAAAAACCTTTTAAACTTACATAAGTAATATATGTATTCCAATTATAATTAAAATGTTTATATACCGTAGGAGACAATGGAAGATTATGTTCTTGACAATATTTGATTTGCTGTTCTGTAAATATCTTACTCAGCATTATATGTTGCCTCCGAACTATGTGCTTTAATGAAATTCTTCCTAGGTATAACTGCCGTCCCCATTAAGTCCTCGAAGAGTTTCGCAGTGGCTGCCGCGTCTTCAATAGTTATCTGTTTAATAATTCTTGATTCTGGGTTAATAAGTGTTTCTTCAGTCTCTTCAACACTCATTTCACCAAGTCCTTTCATTCTTCCGACCTGATACTTTTTACCTTGATGACTTGCTCTATATGCTTCTAATTCAGCGTCATCTTTAAGGTACTTATATCTATCTTTATTTTCTGTTATTTTATAAAGTGGGGGTACTCCTGCATACACATATCCTTCTTCAATAAGTTGTGGACAGAAGTTCCAAATAAATGTATAAAATAGATTCTTAATATGAGCACCATCGCATGTAATTCTTATGTTTCCATAAGCACTGACTATCTTTTACTCTCTTATTAGAGAGGAGACCATTTCGAACTGCGTATCAATAGCAGCCCTACTTCCCCGCCCAGAAGACAAAGGGAATAGTCGATACAGGTTCAAATATTTATCCATTTCTTTTCTTTTTTCTTATAAATAGGAAGATCTTTATAACTTCTTCCCCAAAGCATAGCTTGAAATGTTTGATAGGATACTCGATTTTTGTAATCTTGATATATTTGTTTAGCACTTTCATTTACATATCTGTGTCTTATATTTATGACTTCTTCATCTGTAAATGCGGCTGCCGCACCTTGACTTCCTTTGCTGTTTTGATAGATATAATATTGTTTATTTTCTTCTGTAAATACTTCTGGCATTATATGTGACCAGCTTTTGCCTTGCCAAACATTTTGAAAATATCCAAAAGATATAATATCTTTAAATTCTTCATATACGTCTTTTTGTTTTAAATGCTTAGCATAAGCTTGACGAATTTTGATTACATCTTGTTCATTGAGTTTAGCTCTACCATTATTAGAACCGGTAGATTGTTGATTACCACCTAATGAACAATTGTATCCATTATTATAAGTATCATAAAATTGAATCCAATATTCTTCTCTATCATTAAGCTGATCTATAGAACATTCTTCAATAATTTCATAGGTGAAATTATCTGCACCGTATTTTTGTATTGCTATATCTAGTGGAATACGACTTGTTGAACCTTTGGTTTTATGTTCTTGAAATCGTCTTTCTATATTATTGCTTTGTCCTATATAGCTTTTTCCATTAATTTTATTTGTAATTTTATAAATTCCTATCATTTTTATTCTCCTTCATTATTATTTTGAAAGAGAATGAATAAATATTTGTTTCCCACGGGATTCCCATGCTATTTTATAGTTTAGGGTTCCCCGTTAGCAAAAATCTTTTTCTCTTTCATATTTATATGAAAACCATATGGATCTCATAAATATGATTTGTCCAAAAATTTTTACCCGCTTGATTAAGCGAAAAGTCTTTCATACGCCGATAAGTTGACGTCAGCATCGCTCATGATGATAATTTTTCCATATCTTAAATCTTCTTTATCATAAGTTACTTTCATATTCTTTGGATCAATAGTCAAACCAAATGCATCTATCATAGTCATAATCTCTGCATTTTTTTGAATCTTGTCCAATGAAGCTTTTTGAGTATTAAGAATTTTACCTCTAACTGGCATAACAGCTTGGAACTTATTATCCCTTGCCATTTTAAGGTTGCCTGAAGCAGAATCACCCTCTGTGATATAAATCTCGCATTTACTTCTATCTTTTGAACTACAATCAGCAAGTTTACTATCAAACTTAAGAGCCTTATCTTTTTTCTTATTTTTAGCTCTTACTGTATCTCTTGCTTTCTTTGCAGCCTCACGAGCCTTTTTCGCGGCCGCCGCTTTGTCGAATATGGTCTTGATTTCTTTCTCATTTAGAGCTAACCATGTCTGGAGGTTTTCCGCCAACGCCGCACTAAACGGAGCCATATCTATTTTTGTTATTCTACTCTTGACCTGAGCATCATACGCTACATTAGGTGCTGTTATATTAAATACAATATACATACCTTCTTGTATGTCATCACCAGTTAAATTTTCATCTTTTTCTTTAAGCCACTTCTTTTCTTTAAAGAACTTGTTAAACTCTCTTGTGATAACAGACTTTGTTTGCGTTATATGCTGTCCAGATTCAGTAAGACCTGTATTTACATAAGGAATTAATGTAGAAGCATAATTTGATGTATATGTAAGAACCATATCCATTTTATTCTTACCTTCTACAAAATTCATATTAAATCTATTATTTATTAACTCTTTATCTTTTACTGCATCATCAACGAGGTCATGTAATCCTCTAACTGATGAATATACCATCTTTGTTCCATTTGCATCAAGATTAATTATTAATCCTGGACAAAGACAAGATATAGTTTTAAATAAAGTTTTAATTTTATTTAATTCAACTTCTGGATGTGTGAAGAACTGTTCTGAAGGTTCCCATATTACTGTTGTACCAGATGGGTCTTTTGTTTTACCCTTTTTACGAGAATTAAATACACCTTCAACAAAATGTATTGATTCACTTTCACCATCACGAACGGTTGTTACATCAAGATAATGTGATAAGAATGTAGTTATTTTTGAACCAATACCGAAAGAACCAAGTGAAGTTCCTTCATAAGTTCCATCTTCTCTATATTTACCAGAAGTGTTTAACACACTAAAAGCAGCTTCAAGGATAGTTTTACCATCTTCTCTAAAGCTGTTTGGAATAAAGCCTTGTCCATAGTCTCGGACCTGGACCTTTGCCCCACTAATAGTTACATCAATTTGATTACCATGACCTAATCTAAATTCATCAATAGAGTTAGATATGATTTCAACAAGTAACTGAGTTGCATATGTCGTGTCACCGGCATATACTCCAGGTTTGAGCCGAGTAAATTCTAATGGAGATAAAGACTCAATTGAGTTTTCATTATATAAATTAGTCTTTGTTTCTGCCATATATTACCTCATAATTATATCAGTATAATTTTATTATATAGATATTATATCATAGTTTTTTAAAATTGTCAAAAATTTTTTATTCTTTGAGGAATTTGCGGTAGCTGCCGCAAAAACAGGCAAAAAAAATAAGGTTAGGTAATTTGTACCTAACCTTATATATTAGAAGCATGCTTTAATTGCTTCGTTTTCATTTATTAAATTTTGTAATTCTTCTAGAGCTTCATCTACTAATTTGCAGAATAGTTCAAAACTAATAACCTTGCTAAATTGTGGGAATGTTTCTAAAAATTTATTATATACTTGAGCTAGTTTAAGTCTACCTGTGCCGCTGCCTAAAGCACTTTCTGCACAAGCTACTGCCCAAATTAACCATTCCTTAACAACCGCAATCTTTTGGTCTTTTGACTTCTTCATAAATTCTGCAATTAAAAAACCAATAATAAGAGCTAAGAATAAAAATCCAATATAAACTGCAACACTGCTACTCATCTATATCCTCCTTATCTGCTTCAATTAATTGTTTAAATACCTGATGGAAACCAGTTGATGCTAAACCAGATAAAGCACCAGCTAATAAATTTTCTAATGTCCAACCTGCGGTTATGCCGCCAAGTAATAAACCAAATAAGCAAAGAACAGTAGGAATATATTTGTTATCAACGTCAGTAATCCATTTCTTTAATACGTAACCTAAAGCTAAGCATGCAACTATAATTTTAGGAACATATAAAGAAGAAATTAAAACTCCTAATTGCATAATATTGTCCTCCTTTCAGACTGAATATTATGAAAATTAGGAGTTATATTTTAATTTTTTCTGTCCAACAGTTTATATCTCTGCTCTATTTCAGCATCTATTGCTTTAATTTCAGCTTTACAGTGATCTATTTCTAGTTTAAGAAATTCAATTCTATCAAGAACCTTTTCACTTGCCACATTCTTACGCATCTGGGAATATGCTGTATTGAGTTCCTGAAGAGCAAATTTTCTTATTCTAATCTCATATTTGTAGTATGCTTTCCAGGCTCTAAGTTCTGCAAAGGTGCCGCCTATGATTTCACTAAACTCATCCTCATCTTTGTTTACTTTTGCTGTACCACTGAACATACCCTGTGGAGTCATAAGCGTGACTTTTGATGTACCTTCTGCTTCATCAAATTCAGCATTATAGAAATATACTTTCCTAGCCATTCATAATCTCCTTTTCTACTTTCTTTCTTATGTGCATTTTAATTTGATCTATATTAACTGGCATACAGTTATGGCTATCAACTCCAACATGATACATATAGGGATTATCATTGAAGAAATTAGAGTTCTGATGAGTATGCCCATATAGGTTTATTACTGGTAGATGCTTTTTACCATCATCATAATTTGCTACAAGAGTAGGATAATGGGATAGATAAAAATTCCATTTACCATCTTGTATCATTGTTGCATATCCTTCATTTATCCAACCAAGTGATTCATAAAGTGCTATACGCTTTGGAGAATCATGATTACCAATGATAAAGTGTGTTTGCCATGGGATCATTTTAAGGTACTTTGCAGCCGCTTCAATTGTCCCCATAGCAATATCACCAAGAATATATAGGTCATCGCCTTCTTCAACACAACTAAATAGATTGTTGATGATAGTCATATTCATTTCTTCTATTGTTTGAAACCCTCTTTTTTCTACGATAAAATCTTTATTATGGCCCAGTTAAAGGTGCCAATCACTTGTAAAGTAAATGGCCAATATACTCACCCCCTTTTTGGTGTGGTTAATGCTTCTATCACACTCATTCCTTTTTTTATTCTTCTATAATAACTTGTAGTGCTTATATTATATATTTTACACCAATCTTTAATTGTATGTCTTTCACCGTTGATTAATGGATTGGTACGATTATATTCTTTTATTCTATCTTCTATTGTAATATTATTTTCAACAATATTACCATTAATATCTAAAGCACAAAAAATATAACCTTTAATAATATTATATCTATTATCTCCTCGTACACTTTTGCTAATAGAACCTCTATCTGAGTGTAACACTTCAGCGGCTTCTTTGATTGAATCAAAATATAATATATCCATTGGATTTTCTACATTAACAGCAATAAGATGAGTTTTATTTTTATAATTTTTAATAGGTTTAGAAATAATTTGTTTATTTTCATCTAAATCTCTAAAAATATCTCCATGATAAGAGCTTAATTTACCTTTACAAACTAATCTGATTTTTGTAGCTTCTTGGTCTCCATTAGTTTCACTATTATAGTTTTGTCTTGCTGCTTCATGATATGATGGATAAATTTCAATAATATTTTCTTTTGAATCCACCTTAGCACACGCTTGTTTGTTACTAGTTTTACTAAGATTTTCTTTGCCTAAATATTGAGGTATTGTTTGATAAGTTTGATTATATCCATTGTTTACTGCATCATATGCAATAATTTGAGCATTCTCAAAAAGTTGCATTTCTAAAACAGAATTAAAATCATCTTTAATAATTTCAAAATAGAAATTATCTAATCCATATTTTCTAAAGGCTTGATATAATGGATAATTATAGTGTTTATGGTTTGGATTATTTGCGACTGTTTTATGTTCTCGCCATCTTCGTGCAACATCAATACTTGAACCAATATACACTTTATTATTTATTAAATTGGTAATTTTATATACTGTAAACATATTGTATCTCCTTTGTTATTATATATAAAATTACTATTAATAATATTGTTTACTTTTGACCAACTTTTTTGAAAGTCACTTGTAAACCATATCACTAATCATCACCTTCTTCTATAATTAATTGATTGTCTTCTCCAACGCTTGCTATTACATCGAACCCTTCTTTGAGTGATGGAATAGTAAAAGAATTGAACATACCACGAAGCTTATCTTCTGGTACACAAGTAATGCCAACACGTCTAGCATTGCGTTCTCTGCATACTCTATATGGAACATCCATATAAATAGCATATTTCTTGCATGGCACAGAAATATGGTTAAGCAGATAAAGTCTAGAACGATAATTCAAAGAAGTCTGATCTGCTATAACATTTTGTCCAGCCGCAAGAGCCTTATTGATTGTATTCCAAAAAATGTCAGTTACTTCGCTTTCATGAGAGAAGTAGCTTTCACCATTCTTGAGTAAGCTGAATCTGATTGCATCTCTTGAAACATGAAGTGCATGTCTATTCTTTGCAAGAGACTTAGCAAATGTAGACTTACCAGATCCAGGTGCTCCACACATTACATATAAGTTAGCCATTAATATAATCCTTCCTTTCGTTTTTGATCTATGAACGCAGGCCAATTCTCTATAATACGATTACCATTTTCATCAAAGTTACCATTGTTGAACTCACATAAAAAATCTTGATACATATACTTACCTAGGTGTCGAACTTCAGCATGATTAGTATCTTCGTGACAGTGAATACAATAAAGTTTCTTTAAGTGTCCAGATGGTCTTTGTCTATTTTCCTTACGTGGAATATCAAATCCACGATTACCACATTTAGTACAATAGAACTGACTCATTGCCATAGCCATAGTATATATTATATCCTTTCATATTTATATAATAATTATATCATAAATTTTTACAAAATAAAAGAAGGGAGTTTTTGCTCCCTTTCTTGTTAGCCATGATATTTAACCAGATAGTCCGGATCAACGCACTTAAATGATGTAGAACCATCCTGTGCTCTGAATACCACACCCTCTTTGATTTTATGATTTACAATTGATTTTTTGCTATGAACAAATGCTCTAAGTTCTTCTATTGTATCTGGAAGAATATATCTAGAATCAAGTATTGGAACACATGGGATCTGGTATCCTCCTTCAAGGAACTTAACCATAGCTTCTGTTCCCCATCTACCTTGATCTGATGTAACAAGGTTAAATGCCATAAACTGATGATCAGTTAGATCATATGTATTTTTTTGAATACCTGCTCCATATGTTTCACCCTGGATTGTTATCCAATCCCATTCTGGATGGTTTGTGAGCATTTCTCTAAGTTTATTTTCTATATCATACTTTTCAGCCATTTCGAGATAGACATTACTGTCATAATAGCACTGCTTACCTGGCTTGTCAAATACTACATTACGAGAACAGATATAGAACTCTTCGCTATGAAACACGCGGCCGCGCTTCATGGTAAAAGTTGTACTAGTTCCATCTATTTTCTCTGTAGCAACCCATGGTTCTTTGTGTTCTAGGATCCATGGCATATTTTCAACCCGCTCTTCATCAGTCTTTTTAACCCAGGCAGGCCAGCCGCGTTTATCTTTTTTCTTTCCGAAGAAGATGAAAAGTAATTTCTTACCCCAATCACGCTTCATAAGCCAACGGAATGGCTGTTTTGCAAATAGCTTATGATGACGCTGTGCCATGCTTTTATACTTATCTATTGAATTAGCTTTACGCTTATTATCTTCAGCAACTGCATAAGTAATTCCAAGCACTTTAGTTAGGAATCTTGTTTCATCATTAGGATAATGGAAATCTCCATTTCCATCAATGATTACTTCAGTTCTAACTCCACCTACTGGCTCAATCTGAGTTTCCCAACCAAAATCTTCTGCTGACATAAGAAGACCTTGTGAGTAGAACTTGCCATATTTCTGAGTCTTGATTTTATATTTCTTAGGGGCTAGGAAAGCGAAGGCTTCTTCTGTTTCTGGAACCTTTGAATCAATCTCAAAATAGATTCCAACATCACCAGGCTCGAATTGACCCTTACGAACCATAATAGTCCAGCCACCTACTACCGCACATTCAACTCTATCCTTGCCTTCAATTGGTTTGATTTCGTCGATTGTAACAAGATAGCATAATTCTCTTTGATTATCTTTATTTAACATTAGAAGAACCTCCTTTCTATATAGTTTTTCATAGCTTCTTCTTTATCATCGGACATATAGATTGTACGCCAACCATCATCAGGTTCCCAATCATATACTGGTATGAACCTAACTTGAATATGATAATTTTTATTTTTATCTACCCATAGTCTATGCTGTTTTGCCCGTTTCATTTCCATTTATATCCTTTTTTCTCTTCTGCTCTTTTATAACATTGTCTGGCATAACTCATGCCTTTTTCAGTTAGCCTCCAAAGATATGGAGAAAGTTTAAATTCTTTTATTACGTCATCATATTCTTCTTTATCAGCTATAATGTAACCATTATCTGCTAAATAATCAAAGTTGCGGATTGCTTTTCGATTAGGTTCAGTTCCTATTAGAAAAGTTCTATAAAAATAAGTTTGATCATTTTTCTTTAACTCTTTAAACATATAAGCCAATATATCTTCTTTATTTTCTAAATTTTGTGTACGCATCAAAGATGATACAGGAATTGATCGAAGATACTGAATATCATTTATATTACCACCGTACATATATATTTCTCCTTATTTCTTTTACTAATAAATTATATCATAAAATTTTAAAAAAATAAAGGGAAACTATATTGTTTCCCAATAGTTACCTTTTAGAATATTGTCCATTTCTAATACTTTATCATTAAACATCATGATTTTTTGACCATCACCAGGATGTATAGGATAGACCCTAAATTGATGATAATGACCAAATAACCAAAAGTTTGACTTAGTGATATGATTTATATCATTTAGATACCATTCTGTAGTTTTATTTACAGTAGATTGATCTATCATTGGTAAATATAAATCAGTTGGTTCATATTCACTTGGGCAAGTATGACTAAGTATAAAATCAAAATGCTGATTAGCATAAGCAATTTGTCTACCCATAGCTTGTTCTGCATCACTAAGTTGTTCTGATGCAAACCATTCTAAACCATTTGCAATTCTATATGGTTTATCTGCCGAATAAGCGCCAGGAATTACAAAAGTTTTATATCCTTTCAAATAGTATACCGATGGCTGATCAAGAGCATAATAAATATTCGGATATGCAAGTTCTTGAAATACTAATCCTTGAATTGCATTACATTTTGAAGGAATCATTATTTTATTCCAGTTTTCGGGATACATCTTAGTTACATTTTCAGCACGCTCTTCATGGTTACCTCGTACAATGAAAAAATTACATGGGAGTGTAGTAAATTTCTGTTTAAAACTCCTTGCTCTTTTTGGTTCAGTCCAATAATTAAGACCAGAATCACCAAGTAAAACTATCCAATCACTTTCATCTAAAGGTGCTTGTCCACACGCGGCAAGGCGTGCCGCAAATGCCTGGACCCATTGAAACTGTCCGTGTATGTCACCTATAAAAAATATTCTATTTTGATACATTATGTTCACCTCCAGCTCGTAATAATGTTATAATAATTTCAAATCCATCAAGCACGCCGCGGCGATACATTGGGTCTAGTTCAAAAAGATCCTCCCTTGCCGCGAGTTCAGTTTGATATTCTTTTAAAAAATCTGCTATAATAATTAATTCATTACCCATAATAATATTCTATATCACTTTCTGTCTCTTGTTCAAAATAAATAGGTTCTAATGTATTTAAATCTAATAAGCAGGTTTTATCAGTTGCGAAACAACCTAAATCAATATCAATTTTATGATTATCTGCATATCTAATAATTTCGGGATTGCGCTGTACTGTTGTTTTGTCATATTTTTCTATACCATTTACAATAAATCTAAATAAAGCAACCGTTGGTGTGTGGCCATGAATCATATATGTATTTTTATATTCTTTTTCTATTGGCCAGCTTTCATGAAAATGATACCTATTCCACATTGGATCATCTTGACCAACTTTAATACAATATCCAGAGTGGTCTAAAATAAGTTTTTGTCCTTTATTATTATAGATAATTTTTTGATAATTTAATTGTTTAACTTGCTCCAATACCTCATGGATTTGATTTCCAGTATAGGCTTGCATATTTAAAAATGTATAATGGCCGCCATTCATAAACCAAAGATTATCATACATAGTAAAACTATTTATTTCTAATCTTGGACGATAATAGTCTAACATTAACTTTTCATGATTTCCCATTATCATCTCTGTATTTGGTCTATTAAGTACTTCAATTAAAATATCAAAACCATCTAATCCTCTATCAACACAATCTCCAAGACAATATAATTTATCTTCAGGTTTTAAATATTTTTTAATTTGATTCCAGAGTTCTTTTTGACCATGTAAGTCACTAACTGCATAGACTGCCATTGTTATCACCTTCTTTCTCTATATAATAAATTTTATCATATTTTTTTATTAAAGTCAACAAGGACAAAATAGTTTCAGTAAACATATTACATTTTTAAATCTCAAGAGAATATTAAGGAGGATAAAATATGGCAAATTTTAAAGTTCACTATGGAACTAAAGAACATATTGACCAAAAACCACTTCATTTAGGTTATGCGTATTTTACTCCAGAAGATGGACATTTCTATATAGATGGAAAAGTAAATGGAGAAGTTAAAAGGATTTGTTTAAATCCTATGAATAGCCTTCAAGATTTATATAAGCATTATCCTTCTAAATATGAATTTCCAAATGTAGGTGAGCCAAACTACATTTATGTAGATGAATCAAATGGAGATTGTTTTTTATTTGGTGTCAATGGCCCTATATATACATCACTAGGAACTGCTAGTGGTGATATTGTATTTGGTGGAGATTCCACTGGTATCTAATGGAGGTATAGAATAAATGAGTAAACAAGTTAATACTAAGATTTTACTTAGAAACGACCTCGCTGCTAATTGGACAGAAAATAACCCTGTTCTTGGTAAGGGTGAAATTGGTATCGAAATTGATTCCAAGAAGTTCAAATTTGGTGATGGCGTTACTGCATGGAACTCACTCCCTTATGGAGCTGGCGCAGACATTCCACTTGCTAGTGCAAGCAATGATGGTCTTATGAGTTCTAGTGACTTCAGTAAACTTGCTGGTATTGAAAGCGGTTCTGAAGTTAATATTATTGAAACTGTTAAAGTAAATGGTTCTGCTCTTACACCAGATGCTGATAGAGCTGTAGATGTAACTGTACCTACAAAGCTTACAGATCTTACAAACGATGGAAACTTCGTTCAGGATGCTAGCTATGTACATACTGACAATAACTACACATCAGCAGAAAAGAGCAAATTAGCTGGTATCGAAGACAGTGCTGATGTTAATATCATCGAAACTGTAAAAGTTAATGGTACAGCACTTGTTCCAGATGCAAACAAGGCTGTTGATGTTACAGTTCCTACTAAGTTAACTGACCTTACAAATGATGGTAACTTTGTACAGGATGCTGATTACGTTCATACAGACAATAACTACACTTCTGCTGAGAAGACTAAGTTAGCTGGTATCGAGTCTGGTGCTGAGGTTAACGTTCAGTCTGATTGGAGCCAGACAGATTCTTCTGCTGATGACTTCATTAAGAATAAGCCAACTAATGTTAGTGAGTTCACTAATGATGCTGGTTATATTACTCAGGCTGCAGTTCCAGTAGCTGCTACAGCTGATCCTATTATGGATGGTACTGCTGCAGTAGGTACTTCTGCTAAGTGGGCTAAGGAAGACCACGTTCACCCTACAGATACTTCAAGAGCTGCTGCTGCTGATTTAACAGCACTTGCAGGTAGAGTAACAACAGCTGAGGGAGATATTGATGCTCTCGAAACTAGAATGGGTGCTGCTGAAAGTGACATCGATGCACTTGAAAGCGGCAAAGCTGACAAGGCTACTACACTCGCTGGATATGGTATCACAGATGCTTATACAAAGAGTGAAGTAGATGCTAAGGTTTCAGCTGTATTCGTATTCAAAGGTTCAAAGGCAACAGTTGCTGACCTTCCTGCATCTGGTAACCATGTAGGTGATGTATGGCATATCACTGCTGATAACTCTGAGTATGTATGGACTGATGCTGAAGCTTGGGAAGAGCTTGGTATTACTGTAAGCCTCGATGGTTACGCAACTGAGGCATGGGTAGAAGAATATGCTGCTACTGCTGCTCAGGGTGCTAAGGCTGATAGTGCTGTTCAGAGTGTAGCAATTGGTAGTGCAACATTCACTAAAGATGCTTCTGGTAATGCTAGTGCAACAGCTGCTGCTGTTAAGAGTGCATTAGATGTTACTAAGGTTGAAGCTTCTAATACAAACGGCAACATCAAGATTGATGGTGTTGAAACTAACGTTTACACACTCCCATCAACAGTTCTTGATTCAAGTGATACACTTATCTTAAATTGCGGCGATAGCGAGACTAATTACGTATAGTTAATTTTTGTTGAAAGGAGTGTCTTTACATGTCTAAACAAATACAGACAAAAGTGAAACTTCGTAGAGATACTTCTACGAATTGGACAACGAACAATCCTACATTAGCCGCAGGTGAAATAGGTATCGATTCAACTAATAACACATTAAAAATGGGTAATGGTAGCGCTGCATGGTCAGCGCTACCTTTTTTAAATCATATGAAGGTATCTGAATCAATAGACCTTGATACTAATGAAGTAACATATGATATTGAGTTTTTATAAACTCACAAGGAGATACAAGGAGTTAATTATATATGGAAAATAAAGTTTGTATTTATACCATATGTAAAAATGAAATTAAATTCGTAGACCGGTGGCTAGAATCTATGAAAGAAGCTGATTCAATCGTAGTTCTAGACACCGGCTCTAATGATGGTACATATGAGTATCTATTAGAGAAACAAAAAGAATATTCTCAATTAATTGTAAGACAACAAGAGATAAAACCATGGCGATTCGATGTTGCTAGAAATGAATCTATGAAAGATATTCCAGAAAATTGTAATATCTTAATGAGCACTGATTTAGATGAAATACTTTTACCAGGTTGGGCTGACGAGATCCGCGGCCGCTGGCTAGAGGGAGTGCATGAACGCGGGGTATATTACTATACATGGTCCCACCTAGAGGACGGATCGGACGGCCGCGTGTTCAGATACGACAAAATTCATAGCAGAAAATGGGAGTGGATTGCTCCAGTGCATGAATATCTCTATCGAAAAGGTACAAAATGGGATGGATCATATTCTAGCACAGAAACACTATATTTATGTGATAATGATAAAGTTCATTTACATCATTATCCAGATATGAATAAATCCAGAGGTAGCTATCTTCCTCTATTGGAACTACGTGAACAAGAAATGCCAGAAGATTGGTATGGTTTAATTTATTTAGCTCAAGAATATAATTATCGTGGATATTATCAAAAGAGTATAGATAAATTTAATTACATTTTATCTAATTATAAAGACAAGTATAATACAATAGAACAAGCAAGTTGTTATCTATTTATGGGAGAAGCCTATGTACAATTAGGCAAGTTAAATGAAGCGATTGCCGCATATCTAACAGCTATTGATATAGAACCGAGTTATCGTGAACCTTATTTAAATCTTGCTAAGGTTTACTTTCAAAAGAAACAATATGACTTGGCTTATGCGGCAGTAGTAACTGGTTTAAAACAATCTTGGAGACATTATACTTGGCTTGAAAGAAATGAGTCTTGGGCTTGGGAGCCATGGGATTTACTCTGTATGATTTGTTTTTACAATGGTGATAAAGTAAGTTCCATAGCTTATGCGGCAAAGGCACTAAGCTATGAAAAAGATAATGAAAGACTCAAAAACAATTTAGAAATTTGTTTACAACTTTCTGAAGATAAAGAGTTAATCTAAGAAAGGGAGTATTTGTTAATGTCAAAGTTAAACTTTCATGGTAAGATTTATGAAGATGGATCTAAAGTATTAACTGCGAACACTTCTGCTACTGCTGTTGCTGGTCTTGAAGCTGACGCTGAAGTAGTAGTAGATCAGACTACAGGTGCTTCTGAGTTTAGTTTTGTATTACCACAGGGTAATGTGGGCCCTACGGGTCCGACTGGCGCGCAAGGTAATGTAGGTCCAACTGGTCCTACCGGTTCTACTGGCGCAACCGGTCCTACAGGTGAAACAGGATCAGTCGGCCCAACAGGACCAACTGGAGCCACAGGTAGTGTCGGACCTACTGGTGATACTGGCCCAACTGGAGAAGGTTTTAGTGTATTTAAAACTTATCTTTCTATTGCGGCTATGAACGCAGATGCAGATAATGTAGAAACTGGTAAGTTCGTCATGATTACTTCTAATGTTGAAGATCCTGACAATGCAAAACTTTTTGTTAAAAATGAAGAAGGCAGTTTTACCTTCCTAACAGATATGTCTGGTTCTCAGGGTATTGTTGGTCCAACAGGTCAAACTGGTGCAACCGGTCCGACTGGTCCTACAGGGGCTACAGGTGAGACTGGAAGCGTCGGTCCTACTGGTCCAACTGGAGCACAGGGTGAAGAAGGTCCAGTGGGTCCAACTGGTGAGAAAGGTAGCACTGGTAATGTAGGTCCAACGGGACCAACCGGTGCGCAAGGTGAAACTGGAGAAATAGGCTCTAAAGGCCCTACGGGTGAAACTGGTCCTCAAGGTGATTTAGGTCCAACGGGTCCTCAAGGTAGTACTGGTAGCACTGGTCCTCAAGGTCCTACTGGTGAAACTGGTAGTAAAGGTAATACTGGACCTACTGGCCCGACAGGCGCAACTGGTGGCACAGGAGGTACAGGTCCAACGGGTCCTACAGGACCGCAAGGTAACGAAGGTGATCTTGGTCCTACTGGACCAACGGGTTCTAAGGGTAGTACTGGTAACACAGGCCCAACCGGACCTACCGGCGCTACAGGTGGTACAGGAAGCACTGGTCCAACTGGACCTACGGGTGCAACAGGTGAAGGATTTAGTGTTTATAAAACCTATGCAAGTGTTACAGCTATGAACACTGATAAAACAAATGTACCAACTGGTAAGTTTGTAATGATTGCATCTAATGTTGAAGATCCAGATAATGCTAAGCTATATGTAAAGAACGCACAAGGTACTTTTACATACTTAGCTGACTTATCTGGTGCAACTGGTGTTATCGGACCTACTGGTCCACAAGGCGGAACTGGTAACACTGGACCTACAGGTCCTACTGGCGCTACCGGAGGCACAGGAAATACTGGTCCTACAGGACCAACTGGAGCAGGCGGTAGTAAGGGTAATACTGGTCCGACAGGACCTACAGGTGCAACCGGAGGAACGGGTGGAACAGGCCCAACTGGTCCGACCGGAGCAACTGGTGGTACGGGAAATACTGGACCAACTGGACCTACCGGAGCAACGGGCGATACAGGTACTGCCGCAGGATTTGGTACACCTAGTGCTACTGTAGATGCTAATACTGGTACACCTAGTGTTACTATCACAGCTAGCGGACCTAATACTGCAAAGGTATTTAAATTTGCATTTAAAAATTTAAAAGGAGCTAAAGGTGCTGATTCTACAGTTCCTGGCCCAACGGGTCCAACTGGTCCTGGTGGTAGTACTGGTGGAACAGGCCCAACAGGCCCTACTGGTAAAACTGGCGGTACAGGTGGAACAGGACCAACCGGTCCTACTGGAGCGACTGGTTCAATTCCTGCTAACTTTGTCCAAAGCAGCAAGCCAACATCTGGTATGGTAGCGAACAGCTTATGGTTTAAAACCGTTTCATAATACAAAAATGGGATAGTCTTAATGACTATCCCATTATTTTTTTATGTTTCATTCCATTCTTGACCAATATTGCTATTATGATATGTAGTTTCATCAACTTGAATTATTTTTTGACGTACTTCGCCTTTATCATTTTTACCTTCTATAGTTATATACCAAGCATCTGGATGATATTGTGGTATTAACATAACGTTGTTTCCATTATATACTGGTATAAGTGTTGTATATCCAGGTTTATATGTTTTATCAATTATTTTGCACTCAGATAATGAATTATTGCAACTAGATAAAAACAAACATAACAAGTAAAGTATTATTATATATTTAACTCTTTTCATAAATTACATCTCTCTTAAACAGCTTTGAAAATAACTTGTCATAATATCATATTTGGTATCATGTAAAATCTTTTCAGCTTCTTCATAAATCATTGGCTTTATAAGAACATGATCACAATACCAATCAGCTAAAAAAGTAACACAACGTACAAACTCATCTGCAAGATGAATTGCTTCAGTCTCTGGCATTGGTTTAGTTTTTAATTCTAAAATATACTCTTTGTTAGTAGGAATTAAACATTTGCTATAACTGACTTCATTTGTATATTTCTCTAAAAAGTCATAAAGTCTAACAATATGATGTAATTGTTTTGGATCGTATCCATATTTTTCAATAGTTTCAACTTTATTTGGATACAGATGTTGAAGGGCATGCCGCTTTTCTAATACCATACCCTTCATGCACTTAACAGCTCTATAAGGACAATATCTTGCAATTTTTTCTCTATTTAACAGTAAGAAATTTATTTCCTTTTCATATACTGGGTTTATCCATATGTATTCTGTAAATAAAGTTTCAATAAAGTTAATATTCTGCTTTTTATAACAATCAAACATTAACCTTATATCCTTAATATCACAATGTTCCTCATTCTCCATTACATGAGTAGTGGATATTGGTTTTCTATTTTCTATAATGTCATCAAGAGTAGGAAGAACTACACACTTAGTATCAATATCAGAACCCTCATAGTCTAGTCCATAGTTCTGGCTACCTTGGAGGGCTATGAACACAATGCGGTCCTTGGTCCCCAGAATCTTTTCAACGGCGGCCGCGTGTTCCATAAGCCGTTTCATAATCCTTTTTCTTTTATCCATTAAGCATCACCCCTAATTTATTACATTTTTCTCTATTGTTTCTATAAAAGTCAATTGCCCAAATAGTTGCATTTAATTCTGCTGGCAATTTAAAATAATTAAAGTTATATTCTTCAAGAGAAATATCAGAATTGTTAAAATTTAATCTCATTCTTAATACTGCTATTTCTCTTGCCTTATCTAAGTCTTCATCATACATCATGATATGACCTACTTCATGCAGGATTCCTATAACAGTTGGATTTAATTCATATTCCTTGTACTCTTGTTCAATAAAACGCATGAACATATCTGTATCTTCTTTGTTTGCTTCTATTGGAATATAAATTATTTCTTCTTCTAAATCACATTCAAAGCATTCACAGTCTGAAGATACTTTAATGTATTCATCTATGTTCTTTTGTATGAATTGTTGTATAATACTTGTGAATGTCATTTTATTCTCCTAAAATCCGTGGTTAATTTTATCTTCTATTATATTTATAAATTTATCATCTTCGATATAAAACATATCACTTCCCTGAGTAGCTTGAAGATTATTTATTAACTGCATAAATCTCCAATCTGGGTAACGAACCCATAATTTTTCAAGTTCCATAAGGACATCGTGTATTCTATTTGGATCTCTCATTCTTATCACCTACCATAAATCTTCACTAAATAATACATCAATACGTGGTTCTTCCGCAGTTTCTATTAACTGGCCACACTCATATGCGTGGTCTGCAGCTTCACAACGATCAAGAAAAACTTCCTTATCTGTAAGGAATCCTTCCATATCACGACGATACTCTCCTGGTCTGAAACCCATTTCCTTCATAATACGAAATGCATCACAATGTCTATGGACAGGAAGAAGAATATCTCTTCCATCTGTATATAAATGTAATTGTACTGCTGCTCTTACTATCATATATATTTAGTCTCCTACTTTTCTTTTGCTCTTTTTATAGCCTTTTTAAATTTTTCTCTATAATCGCAGGTCGGTTTGCGACATATATAATCTGCACTACCATCCATATATAGAGAAAAACATCCTAAACGATGGCAATATCTACACCTTATTGGTAATTGTTCAAATTTTATTCCGTTCATATCTTTATTTCCTTTTTCATTTCTTATATATATTATATAATAAAAAAATAAAAAAATCAATATAACAAAAAAATGCTCGAAAGCATTTGCTTTCGAGCATTGTTTACTTACTTATTCTATCTGCAATAGAAGAGGCTGTCCATGAGTTTGGTTTAACTTCACATTCATATCCCATCGCATGCACCCAACCAGTTAGACCTTGAATAAGATCTCTAGTTTTACCATGAGGAGCGTTACCTGCATCTATATGGATAGAAATTGGACATTCTTTAATTAAAGTGGCATAACCATTTTCCATACTATCTATTAGCTTTTGAGCCACTTCTAAGCTAAGGTTAGTTTCTGTTTCTAACTTTTGCTTAACATTGTGAATCAAATCTACATAATGAATATTATAGAAAAAGATACCACCATGTCCTTTACATATAATTGAAATTACTGAAACAATCTTTGTAGTCTCTTGATGATTTTGTGAGTCAGTACCAATAGTAATTTCAAAAGTTTCTCCGAAGTGCTTATTTTGTTCATAGAACATAAATAACTTCTCTGGTATCTCTTGTAATTCTAGTTTTCCATAGGTTTTAGAGTGCCACATAATTTTACCTCTCGTATTAATTTTGAAAAAATAAATTCCTAGAGCCAATTTTGCATCTGGGCGGCGGTCATGCGCGGGCCACCCAGCCATTATCCGCTCTCGGCTATAGTAAAAAAATAAAGGGTGATTATATTTATAACCACCCTTATAATCTATCTTACAGCAGCGTATCTTTCAGCCATAAGAATCTCAAGCATAAGGTCAGTTCCTGTCTTACCAGTTATAACCTGCTTAAAGATTGTTGGTGAGCAACCAGATACACAAGATACATCCTTGCTAAGATCCAATATAGTATTGTTTCTTGCATTGACATTCCAATATACCAGCTTTGGCATCTTAAGACCACTAGCATCCCACTTCTTTCTAATCTGTTCCATTGTAGAAACAGCATTGAAGCTTCTATCACGTCCCCAACCATGACCATTACAACCTGCATCAATTTCCATGTCAGAAATGATTACAATTGTTTCTGGAAGTTCATCAGCACAATTGTACGCATTGGCAATACTGTAAAGAAGATCAAATACTGCTGGGAGGTCAGTATTTTCGCATAAATTTGTATGATAAATTCTTTCGACCTTATCTACAAAATCATAGCCTTCTGTCTTTACAAGAGTTGGTCTGCGTGAGAAAGAGATATAGTTATTGTGGAATGGTCCTCTTAGTCTTTCTGCTGTATAAAGACCAAGACTAATTGCAACATCTATTGGCAATACCTGACCAGCATTACTCCAAGTCATTGAAGCAGATGTATCAACAACGCACATTAGATTGCACTTTGCACCATTAAAGTAATCTGGAAGATTCTCCCAATACTTATTAACAGCTGCACGATCTACATAGCTAAGGTTTCTACCATTACAATGTGCTGTTGCCTTACGCACAACTTCATATGGATACAAAGCTGATGCATTTACAGTTGTCTTATCAGACTTTACAAACGCTTCATACTTTTTAGCGATTATATCTCTACGAGCAAAAGCGTTCTTATAGACAAGACCAGCCTTTGAAGGTATCTTATCAAATTCAATCTCGTCCCATCTGTTTTCAGACATAAGGGTTTCAACAATATTTATTCTCTTACGCAGAGCTGAAAGCATCTTACGATACTGCTTTGGGGTAAGTTCAAGAGCCTTTCTAAGCTGACCAGCCATCATACGAGTATGATAACTTGAAGCATTTTCAGAAGGCATCCACTTACCTAAAAGAGAAGGTGTTCTTGATTCTATATCAAGAATAAGCTGCTCACTAACAATAGCAACAGTTCTATTCCAAACTGGAGTATTGTATGTGGTATAAATGAGGTCATCCCAACGTCCGTATTCTGCAACATTGAGAAGGTTACGCTCTGCAGCAACCCTATCATATTCGCAAAGCCAATTGAAAGCAATACGGAAGAAACGTCTTTCACCCTGACCACCTCTAACATCGCGAAGATAGAACAGGCACTTAAGGGCGAGAGTAGGATCCTCAGCATAAGCATCATAGAACAGCTTGACTATATCAAAGTCACTGCGTTTACGATAAGCACCACCAAAAGCAAAAAGGTCATATACCTTAGAGTTGGTAGACTCATAAGCAACAGCGCCATTCTCTGTGGACTTGATGTTATTGAGCTTTTCCATTACATCAATAAATGTATTCATATAACTTTTTTCCTTTCTGCGCGGGACCAGTCCCACGCCATCCTTTAGACAAGGCCGCCGCGACTTTCAAGATCGAGTGGCATACATAAAAAAATAGGCTTCGGAATCCCAAAGCCTAATCAAAAACCATTTCATTATCATTTCTCTAGGGACTAACTACTTTGGTTTTTATAGTATGGCCTCGCTTAGAGCCAAGCCTCACATACAAGTACCTTTTAATTATTTGAAATTAAAATTTTGCTGTATGTCCCTATCTATATTATAGAAAAAGAAAGGAAAAATGATTATATGACTAGGCACTTTGGATGTTTTATTGCTCAAATTTTTGCAGAATCTGTAATAATACCAAATTGTTGCTGTTTGTGCCTATTTAATATGTTTAATATATAATAAATAACACTTCCAATAGAGAGAAAGAGAACTGTTATTATTATCAAAGTAAATGGTGGTATTATTTTATTTGTGACCACCAGCACAAAGTTACGAAAGGAGGTATTCTTTGTTAAACACAATAAAGTGTGTCAACATAGGGAATATGTAAAATAAATATTCTTTATCTTACATATATATTATATCAAAAATTTTTCTAAAAGTCAAGACACATTGATGTATTTGCGATCATCTAAAAAGTCTATGGAGCAAAAATAAATCAAAATTGCTGTTAGTGTCTTTATTAATTATTCGGATTCTACGTCTACAAAATTTTCAATATTATTGTAGAACTCACCCATAGTATGTGGATAACCCCATGTTCTAACCGCGTAATCATAAATTGCTTCAAAGTTTGTTCCTATTGAATCAATCCAATCTTCTTCTGAAAGTGGAGTAATTCCTCTTTCATGACAAACTTTAACATAAACCTCATAAGCACTATCGCCTTTGACATTTATTTGCGTATTATAATCACCGATCCATACTTGGTTATTGATGATATGAATAACTTTATCTATACTTAAACTTTCATCACCAGTAAAGTTTCCATGAGGCATCACCAAACTTAAATGATATAAACTACCTGGGGTAGTTTTGTGTACATCACTTGCCATTAGTGTTCTCCTCTTGTTTTAAAAATAATGATGGTCGGCAGGGAAGGACTCGAACCTCCAATGTATCTTACGTCACGGGTTTACAGCCCGCTGCGTTCACCCAATTTCGCTACCTACCGATAACTTGGCGGAGCCACCGGGAGTCGAACCCAGACAGCCTTGCGGCTGGACGGATTAGCAATCCGATGCGATACCATTACGCCATGACTCCATAAAACTTGAGGGTTAACCCTCAAGACGTATTAACTTACGCTCAAGCTTACGCAGAACACCAGGACAATCCATATATTTACCTCTTGCCTTAATGTTATTAATTCTTACCTTGAGCAATAGAATTTCATTTTCCTTCATTTTACGATTTCCCTCTCGTTCTATAATTTCATTAAGCATAGTAATATTTCTAACAATACGCCCAACAGACATTAGACTTGGCATTATATCATCAGTACATGAACTATATTCATGCAATATTTGAGTAAATATTTCTAAATCTTTTCGTTTTTCTAGTTCTACTGTTGTCATATTACATAGTTGGTTTAATAAAAATAACATACCAATTATCGTAAATATAATCTATTTTATCTATTATACTTACCAAGATATTGTTAATAAATGTAATAACTTTTTTCATTGGAGTAAAATCAATATCATAATAATATTTATGATAATGTTTACCATGGTCTTTATTTATTTTAATCATATTTAAAAGAGTTCAATTCCACCTGCACGCATTTATATATCCTCCTATTTATTCAAACTATATTGAATTGGTGTCAGCGGAGGGATTCGAACCCTCAATCCTCGCGGCGAGGGATTTTAAGTCCCTAGTGTATACCAATTCCACCACGCTGACATATAAAGATCACCTATACGTACTCGGTGACCTCGCTATAATGTTGCGACCATGTAGACTAGCATCCTTCTGCTTTTAAGGGTCTCTACAACTACGATGGTTAACCGATTTCTCCTTACTTGATAAATCGCCTCATCACCAGCAAAGCGTCAACCTTTCATCAACTTATCAGTCTAAGTCTATAGGAAGGAATTAATGGAGTGGATGATGGGACTCGAACCCACAAACCTCCAGCTTGGCAAGCTAGCATGCTACCATTGCACCACATCCACATATATCACGCTATTTAAAGTCTAACGTGCTGACCATTGGTACCGGAGACAGGATTTGAACCTGCACGCTTAAGGCCACAGATTCTAAGTCTGTGATGTCTACCAATTCCAACACTCCGGCTTATAGCTGATTAATAATCAGCTGTTTATATTAATTCCCATTCTTCATCAGAATAAGATTTAATTTTAGTTTTTGTTCGAGGTAGATTATAACTATCACACCATTTTCTAATAGCATTATCAGAAACATTAAATTGTTTACCTAATTGTAAAAAAGAAGTATTTCGAATTAAAGATTTTAATGTTTCTCGATCTGGTCTATCTACCACTCGTTTTTGTTTGTCATGACATTCTCTACACATATTAGAAGTTTCTAATATATATTGTGTTTTACATACAGGACATAGTTTTGTTTTTTCTTTTTTATAAGAATTAATATTTTTTCCTGCATTATTAGGTTGTAATGCATGACAATTTGGACAAATAATAGCTAAATTATCTAATTGATTATTAAAGTGGTTACCATCAATATGATGTAATTCTAAAGGAATAGGTTGTCCTTGCCACTCTGTTTTATCACAATATTCACATTGATATTTTTTAATGCCATCTCTAATTAATTTATTTTTTAGAATATGAGATTTAACATTATCTTGTTGGGCATACTCTATTGCAGAAATGTAATTAGGGCTATTTTGTCCTTTATTCCAATCTTGCCGACCTTTATAATCAATTCCCATTTTATCTAAATAAGAATTTAAAGTGGCTGGTTTACAGCATAATTGTGTTGCTATAAAAGTTTTTGATTTACCCTCTGAAATCCATTGTAGAATTTCATCTTTACGTTCTAATATATCTGTTCGTGCCATATATAACTCCTTTATATTTTGTTATTATATATGAAATTTGAACCTGAACAATTATACTACTTTGTCCAAAATTTTCGAACTTTCACTTTCTATATATATTATATTATAATTTTTATAAAAAATCAAGGCATATTTAAAATGAACTCAAGATATTGCTTTAAAGATCTATCATACTGTTCTAATTCATGCCCTGTTGAACGCAAATAAGTTGCAATCATTTTGATTAAATCACAAAGAGCATCATGTGAATATTTATGTTTCTCTGCTATAATATCATCTAAAACTTGTGCAAACTCTAAATTATTTTCCCAGATCTGTTTCTTATCCACTTGATGCTCCTTCTGTATTTAATATAGTACGGCAATCGCCGCATTTGGTCCGGGTGACACGATTCGAACGTGCGACCTCATGCTCCCAAAGCACGCGCTCTAAGCCAAGCTGAGCTACACCCGGATAATGTGGCACATAAGAAATGTGCCACAAGCTCCTTGTACCTCTTCATATATCATAAAGGGGTGTTTACCCCATTACTGAGGTTAGCGTAGTTTATAGCACTACGGGGCATTGTATAAATCAATTGCAGAAACTAGTATACAGTGTCGGATGCGGCACTGCTGCAACAGATTTTTTTTCTGCGGAGGGACCGCATGGAGGTGGGAAAGGGACTCGAACCCCCAACCTGCTGATTACAAATCAGCTGCACTACCAATTGTGCTATCCCACCATAGAATGTTCTTCCATTTGACACATTATTAAGAGGTGTAGAAGATTCTGGTTGGAGGGCGCGGTGGGAGTCGAACCCACTAACAAGGGTTTTGCAGACCCACTCTCGACCGACGAGAATCACGCCCATATCAATAAATACAATCTCGAATAATCCTTTGTTTAACTAATGAATCATATTGATCCATATTATTCCATTCTACTAAATAATTATTAGTATCAGCAATTCCATTCCAATCATAAAAATTATCTTGGATTTTAGTAATAAAATGACCATCTATTACATCATAATAAATATTACCATTAAATCTATCTGCTAATATTAAAGCAAAATAGTAACAATTACCTGTTGTCCAATTACAATCAGTTGGAAATCTTTTGTTAATAAATTCTAAAACTGTATTCATAAAAATTAATTGGATGCGGATACGGGATTCGAACCCGTAGCACCAGGTTATGAGCCTGGCAAGTTGCCGTTACTCTAATCCGCGATATTAAATGTGATACCTCTAATCGGCCTATGGTATCACAAAAACAGTTTATCGTCTAAAGCCGACCTGGACCTCAGGCCCTTATGTCCTGCATTAAATGGCTGGCTCACGTGGATTCGAACCACGAACGACAGAGTCAAAGTCTGTTGAGTTGCCATTACTCCATGAGCCATTAAAGGCTTAGCGTGGTCCGCGTGAGGAAAGCTTCATCATTTCTGACTTACTCCTCAGAGGCGTGCTAAGCTCGCAACTATAGCTTTCCACCCATTCTACGGATCCTTTCTCTATATTTCCGAAATTCTTGTGGTGATCAAATCCACGGTAAGTATTGTTGTATCATCACCCATGACTGCGGTGAATTGACCTGGGACTTCAGGCGGTGGTCTCGCATCCATTGTCTAGAATATGATGCGTTGCATTGCTATAAATGGGGTAGGTTACGCCTACGAAGCGTGTGTCCAAGGTCTCGTCGTCACAATTATACGCTGGTGCCAACCGGTGTCTCAGGTATCTAGGCCCAGAATCAACCCCTTCCCATATAAGTGGTTCAATTGGAGTGGGTAATGGGACTTGAACCCATATCTCCGGCTTGGAAGGCCGGGGCACAACCCTTATACCACACCCACAAATAAAAACTAGACGGTTTAAATAATACGCGTGTTACCATTACACTATCTCCCGCATAAACTGGGCGGGAGAACTGGATTCGAACCAGTAATACGAGCTCCCTATGCTAAATTTGTTTTAAAATAATTGCTGTATCCGTCTAAAATAAATGGCGGTCCGACGGAGAATTGAACTCCGGTCCCTAGCGTGACAAGCTAGTATCCTAACCATTGAACGACCGGACCAAAATGCGGCACTTGCCGCAAGTGTATTTAATAATAAGGAGCTTTCACCCTACTTCTAATTTACCTTCAAGTATATTCAGCCAATAGGGAGATGAGTCCGAAGACCAAGGAGCGACCTTGACCTAACTCACCCCAGGATGCTTTCCACACCCTTAGTGGTCTTAACCTTTTCTCCTATAAGGGATTGACTACCCTTACCTTTCACCCACCTTACGGCAATTTGTCAGATGTTCAATCCATACATCTTGTTATCGTCTTTTAATACGAAGTCTTGTCTTTGAGCTACTTGGACGCGACATGCAAGCCTTATACACAGATTTCTCTGCTTCACGACAAAAGTCTTATTGGTATTTCGTAGGTTTGACCACAGCACCACCTGTTGCTGCCCTAACTCCGATTCAGCGTTGGGTGTTAACCACCGCCTCTATTATGACCCGACTCGCACTCTGCTTTTACTTGCGATAAATGAAGCGCTACGACTTAGGTTTGGGGTTTCACCCTCTTCATCAAATAAGTCACCTTACTTGATACAGTGTCTATCCGCAAGTATCCCTGCTTCGTTCGACCTGACCTATTCATCGCACCTCAGCAACGCTGGTTCAGCGTGTTTATCACTGAGTTCATATTATTAAATTATCTGCAGATTTGGTTTAGCTATCCCAAAGGGAAACACTCTATCCAGCATCACCACGAGGAGGTATCTGCTATGATGCCATGTCAACAATCTACATACCTCAATTCAGCTTGCACCTCGCTACACTTTGTGAATACTACTTTCGTAGAAGGGACTCTCGAATACCCTTAACTAGCCGTCCAAATCGAGTACATACCTTACTCTACTCTAAAATCGGGAATATTTTACGACTAGAGCCTAAGCCACGACTTTCAACCCGACCCCAACTCGTCTCGCGCTGCCGCGAGTTTGCCAGGGTGTCCGCTTAGCTTCACTTTCTTGCGACTGAATTCGTCTTAGTACCAAGCACTTGTTATATGTCCACCGACTTTCATCTTCGGGTATTTCAACCCGCTCCTGTGCATGTGCCTTACGCCCTTGGAAGCGTATTCAGCCATAATTGATTGTTGTTTGTAACTTATTAGAATTACCCAAGACTCACCACGTGGAGGTTAGTTACAAGAGTCTCATTCAAGGCACGTCATTTCTTTTGATCTACCCATTGATCTATACTCTAAATTGCTAGAATAATCGGACTCGAACCGATAACATAAAGATTACTCTTTGTTTGCTGTATGTGCCTTGTTCAAAATTTAGTTGGCGCCGGTATTTAGGTCGCATTTCCTTAATGTTCCCGCCAGCATCGGTGTCTGTAATGGACTACTTTTTACGCTAGTAGATTTGAGCAACCATTCTTTCATAGTTTAGAGGCAGTGAAGATTGGATGAAGCCGCCTGTCTTTATACTATATAGTAATGGGGCGCCCATCGCCCGTTTCACGCAGAATATTCTCTGGTTGGGCAAGATGTAAGGTGGCAGGGGATCCGCTACAAAGGGTACGGCTACCTGCATCTTTATTCCCTCTTTTACCTTACTTATATATTATATAATAATTTTTTTAAGTTTTCAAGAGAGGACTTTTGTCCTTAAAATCAAATGATTTTTTTTCTCTCTCAACCTTACATATATATTATATAATAATTTTTTTAAAATTTCAAATGAATTTTTAAGTTGGGTTGAGGTATGAGAATTGAACTCATATTGGCGGAGCCACAATCCGCTGTCCTACCATTGAACGAACCCCAACATATAAAGTGGTGCGCTACCAGGGATTCGAACCCTGAACAACTTGGTTTTGAGCCAAGCACCTCTGCCAATTGGGTTAGTAGCACATAAACACAGGATTTGTTTGCGGACCGCTCAATGCAATTTGACAGAGTATTAAGTTCAATAGCCATATCAGAACTCCTGTGTTATATGGTGGGTCACCTGAGATTCGAACTCAGACTGTCATGGTTCTTAGCCATGTTTCTCTACCAATTGGAATAGTAACCCATACGGGAGGTGGCTCGTGCACATATTTCAGCATCCGTAATAACCTTAGTAATTTACTAACTCCCCATATTTATTTTCGCACGATTTAATCTCACTTTCGGTGGTACTCCCAGCAGGATTCGAACCCGCAATATCTGGTCCGTAGCCAGACGGTTTATCCATTAGCCTATAGGAGTATAATGCCCTAATTTCTTTCTTGATGAACACGCGGGCCGCCAAATATCAAATGGTACCCCGAAGTGGATTCGAACCACTGCCACCGTGCTTAGAAGGCACGTGCTCTAGTCCCCTGAGCTACCGAGGCTTAAAACAAGTTTTTCCAGTATAGGAAACACTATAAACCTTAATTTAACGCAAACTGACAACGTGCTAATCTTTCGCTAGCCTGGTTGCTTCTCAATTAGCGGCCAGATTGAATGGTACGCGATGCAGGGTTCGAACCTGCGACCTTCTGGATGTAAGCCAGATGCTCATCCCAACTGAGCTAATCGCGCATATCTTGGTGCGCCACCTGGGTTACGATCCCAGTACCCCCAAATTAAAAGTTTGGTGCTCTGCCGATTGAGCTAGTGGCGCTCATAAAAGCGGCGGTCCAGTTGAAATGACTCCCCACACCGGGGCCGCCGCGACTCTCAAGATCGGTTGTCAGTACCAAAAGGAAGGGTATAAAATAGCTATCCGATCTTGAAGTTGGTGGACGATCAGGGGCTCGAACCCTGGACACCCTGATTAAGAGTCAGGTGCTCTACCAACTGAGCTAATCGTCCATAAAATGGGTCTTAGTTCCGGTGACCCAAACCGAAGGAATAAGGCTGCGGTGAGCACACAGGGTTGAGCTGCTCACAATTCTCAACAATTCTTCCTCAACCACGTGGTAATCGCACAGAGAGTCGAACTCTGATTTATAGACTGAGAATCTATTGTCCTTACCATTTAGACGATGCGACCATATGCATAGTAGGTTCTTTAGTTTATTGCGTAGGTGAATAATAGCTTTTTTATTCCTAAACCTACAAGCCTACGACATTTGGTGATCCCCGGGGGAGTTGAACCCGCCCTTTGAAGGATGAAAACCTTCTGTCCTAACCGATAGACGAGGGGACCAAAATTAGTAGAGAATGGATTTCACGATTCGTCACTGAGGTCATTGCCTCCGTGGTGTCTCCCCACTGCGTTCCATATTCTTATTCTCTTCTCTCTACTAAAATGCACTTTACTTCGCTTCTTTGGGTATAGCGTTTTCCGCTCCTTCATGCCACATATCTACTACAACTCCCAAAGGGTCGAATTACGTAGCCGGTGGTAGTTTAAGTGCTAAATCCGTGTTAACGCTTTAAGAGTTTTCTTTTTTAATGAGGTGAAAGCAATGAGTTAAAATCTCCTCAATTCATCTTACATATATATTATATAATAATTTTTTAAAAATTTCAAAGTGTTTTTTAGGAAAACTGCGTTTTCCTTACTTTGTAAATAAATTATATAATAATTTTTTATATTTTTCAATTTTCTTCATGTAAAGATTTAGGTTCGACAGGTAATTTATTTATACAATGTAAATACTTAGT
>Ga0310695_10003520_pt1 | contig 30540 bp, 33 predicted proteins | sample RumenRJG_04DNA_FD_203882 | JGI IMG/M metagenome (GOLD analysis project Ga0310695, IMG submission 203882) | Bovine rumen microbial communities from Lethbridge, Alberta, Canada - RJG_04 (v2) (version 2) | ecosystem: Host-associated > Mammals > Digestive system > Stomach > Rumen | place: Canada...
GTATCCCGCACCTTCACGTCACTAGGTGACTTCTGGTGATTGACATTGACTATCACAAGATGATAAGTCTCGCGACTCATTAATGAGTCATCGAGCACAAACTCTACCGAACAATGTACGCCATGATTGGTAAAAAACTGGTAGCAACCATCATAGACTACGCTCACCTCATAGGAGGATGATTCATTTATTGCCTGAAGAGAAAGACTTTTCATAAAGTTACAACATAGTTAGCTTTCAGGCCTGTACGTTCCTCGTAGGCCTGCTTCATCTTCTCTTCAAGAGCTGCTACAGCATCCTTCTTTGTTTGCTTAGCTGCTTTGAAACGGCGTAATGCTTCTTCCTTTGTCATCATAACTTTTTCAGTTTTATATCGTCGGTGCAAAGATACGAAAAAGTTTTGAAACTTATCGTACTTTGAACCATTATTTTTCAATTTTTGTATTTTATGCTACATGCCTGCTCTGCTGTGTCTTGTAACTTTCGTTAACAGTCAAAATGCAAAATATCTTAATGCTATTGCAGGAATAGCTGGGAAAACTAATCATTTGTTCTGGCAGGCAGTATTGAACTGCGAACATTTGTTCCACCTGTGCTGTCAGAAAGATGTATGATGTAAGAAGGATGATGTTTGATGTTAAGGGTTAGATGGCTGATATCTGTAATGATTAACAGCCATCTAACTCAAGTTTTCATCTACTATAATAAATTGTTTTTCTCGATATCTTTGAAATATTTATATGTGCCGTGCTTCAGTTCGTCGGTGGCATCTTCATCACAGACGATGATAGCATGGGGATGTTGCTGCAAGCAGCTGATGGTCCACATGTGGTTGACTGGCTCTTCTAATCCATGGCGGAGGGCACGGGCTTTATTATGGCCATTCACCATGATCATCACTTGCTTGGCATCCATCACTGTGCCGACACCGACAGTCAGAGCAGTCTTGGGGACTTTGTTGACGTCATTGTCAAAGAAGCGACTATTGGCAATCACTGTATCTGTGGTCAATGTCTTCTGCCGGGTACGGCTCTGCAGGCTGGAGCCTGGCTCGTTGAAGGCAATATGTCCATCGGGGCCAATGCCGCCCATGAACAGGTCGATGCCTCCTGCAGCCTCTATTGCTTTCTCGTAATTCTCGCACTCTGCCTTCAAGTCCTCAGCATTGCCATTGAGGATATGGACATTCTCTTTCTTGATGTCAATGTGACTAAAGAAGTTGTTCCACATAAAGCTATGGTAGCTCTCAGGATGATCTTCGGGCAGTTTGACATACTCGTCCATATTGAACGTAATGACGTTCTGGAACGATACCTTGCCTGCCTTGTTCAGGGCTATCAACTCTCTGTACATTCCCAGAGGTGAACTTCCTGTAGGGCAACCGAGTTTAAAGGGCTTCTCTGCCGTCGGCTTTGCTTCGTTAATACACTTGGCTACATAGTTTGCAGCCCATTTCGACATACGTTCGTAGTCGGGTTCAATAATTAATCGCATTTCTTTGCTTTTTTTTGTTATTAATTGGTTGTTTTTCCGAAGGACCTGCCACTAAAAAGCCAAAACAGGGGGTTTCCAACGGGAGTTGAACTATATTTGAATATACTACATCTTTTTGGTTTCCACCATCAAATACTTTTCTTTTACTAGAATACCGTAACTTCTGGTATATTTGATACAGTCTTCACATAGTGTCGTAAGATAAGTAATGTCTCCACTCTCTTCCTTTACCACATGGACTGCACGAATTTCATTTTCACTATAAAGACCATCACAATATTGATTCCAGCATTTCGCCTTTTCAAGCATATGGTCTTCCCATCTTTGCAAGTCTTCGCGTTCAGCTACACCTTTTATTTCAATAGTTACTTCACTCATCTTTATTCTACTGTTACTGACTTTGCCAAGTTTCTTGGCATATCTACATTCTTTCCTTTCTTAACTGCAATATGATATGCCAACAGTTGGAGAGGTATAACACTCAACAGAGGGGCTAAGAAATTATCTGTTTGGGGAACCTCTATTATTTGATCTGCTATTTCTCTCACCGGATCATCACCTTCTGTAACAACGGCAATAATTCTACCGCCACGTGCCTTTACTTCCTCCATGTTGGAGATAATCTTCTGGTATTGCTGGTGGTGGGTTGCCACGAAAAGCACAGGCATCTCAGCATCTATCAAGGCTATTGGGCCATGTTTCATCTCTGCGGCAGGATAACCCTCAGCATGGATATAGGAAATCTCTTTGAGTTTAAGTGCGCCCTCCAATGCTACGGGGAAGTTCCAACCACGCCCGAGATACATGAAGTTATGGGCATAGGTAAAGGTCTTGGCGATATTCTCAATCTTGTCGTTCTGCTCTAATACCTTCGTTATCATGGAAGGAATCTTTGACAATTCCTCTGTATAATGAGAAAAGTCGATGTCTGAAACCAATCCCTTCTCATGACCAAGGGTCAGGGCCAACATGGTGAGTACAGTCAACTGACCTGTAAAAGCCTTAGTGGAAGCGACACCTATCTCCGGTCCTACATGGATATAGGTTCCTGTATCGGTATTGCGGGCTATGCTACTGCCAACAGCATTCACAATGCCAAATACAAACGCACCTTTGCTTCGTGCCAATTCAATAGCAGCCAAAGTGTCAGCGGTTTCACCACTTTGCGAAATTGCTATCACCACATCATCATCGTGGATAACTGGATTGCGATAGCGGAACTCACTTGCATATTCTACCTGAACAGGGATACGGCAGAACGTTTCGAAGAGTTGCTTACCTATCAAACCTGCATGCCAACTGGTGCCACAAGCCACAATGATAAAGCGACGGGCATTCATCAACTGAGCCTTGTATTGCTTAACTGCTGAGAGGTTGATACCATACTGGATGTTTTCAGGCTCAATCTTCAAGCGTTTATCCATAGCCTCCAAGCGGCCTCGCATACAGTCTTCCAAGCATTTAGGCTGATCGAAGATTTCCTTCAGCATAAAGTGAGGGAAGCCTCCCTTGTCGAGCATATTCAGATCAACATCAATCTCTGTGACATCAACATCGACGTGTTCTGCCTGTAGGTTGGAGATTTCCATCTCCTTGTCTCGCTCTATCTTCACAATCTGCTCATCATCGATATACACCACATGACTGGTGTATTCGGCAATGGGCGTTGCATCTGAGGCAATGAAGAACTCATGATTGTCTTGGCCGATGCCTACCACCAAAGGACTGCTCTTGCGAGCGGCAATCAACGTGTCAGGCTGGCGACGGTCGATGAGCACAATGGCATAGGCACCAATGACCTTATTGAGGGCATAGCGCACGGCTGAGAGGAGATCGCAATGGTGCTTATTCTCATAATACTCTATGAGCTGCACGAGCACCTCGGTGTCCGTAGCGCTTTTGAAGGTGTAGCCCTTGACCTTCAACTGGTCGCGAAGGACGGAGAAGTTCTCGATGATGCCATTATGCACCAGGGCGAGGTTGCCACTCTCGGAGAGATGAGGGTGGGCATTGATGACTGAGGGTTCGCCATGCGTTGCCCAACGGGTGTGGGCGATGCCTATGGTGCCTGTGCAGTCCTTATCGCGCGCGGCCTCTTCCAAGGCAGAGACCTTGCCCTTAGCCTTATATACGGCAATCTGCTGCTGGTCATCGCCCAACAGGGCAACGCCAGCAGAATCGTAACCGCGGTATTCAAGCCTGTGAAGACCAGAAATCAAGATTGGGTAAGCTTGTCGCGTTCCTATATATCCTACTATTCCACACATAAAAAATATGAAACAATTAAAATGGTCGTTATCCCTTAATAAAGGCACTTGGTGAACCAATAAGGTCACGAAGATGGTATAATCCTAAAGATGGCTGATGGCTGAAGTATGATGGCTGAGAGAGGTCGGAGGAAATCATCATGGCGGTTCATCCAGTATGATATGAGTGAATTGTCTGAAGAACTTGGGGAACTGTTCGGGTCGTTCGCGATGGAAAACGCAGAGGATCCTGGCGACCATCTCGAACTCGATGGATTTCAGTTCGCCTTTTTAAGACTGTTCAGACGGGTGGAACCGATCTGAAATTGCTGGCGCATGTACGCCGTCTTCAGGCCGGTATCTGCTATGAAGCGAGATACGGCCAGACCCAGAAGTTTTGTCTTGACTGGGGTCACATACTGTTTTGAAGCCATTAGTGAATGAAAATTGTTAAAATATTAAAATTGGGTTACCGACATGGGGGTAACGGAATTTGCACACAGAAATTTTTGTTTTTAATTTTGTCACACAGATGGCACAGATAGCACAGATTTTTCATGTCATCATAGAGATGACGGGATATATATAAACTTAAAACTTAAAAATTATGGCAAAAAAAGCAACACGTATCTTTCAGGAGCAGGCGAACATTGAGAAGATCTTGCTCAAGAACATTAGTGAGTACAGACCTACTGGCGACGAGGACTTCGATTCACTGGTCAGACAACATCTGATGAAGAGTGTGCATGAACGGTCTGTCGGTTTTATACTATCGTTGTATGATATCGCGTGGGACATGACGTTCGGGGAGTGGCAGGACTTCTGGTTCGATATGGGGATCCGGATCTTCGATGCGGAGAATGAGTACGAAGATGAGTTTTGTCACACAGATTTCACAGATGACACAGATTATGATGATGAGATCAACACGAATTACCGTGAATGGTCATGAATTAATCAAGAATGATGATGAACCAGGAGAGATTTGATTTGATCAGGGAGGTTCTCAGCGAGGCGGCGATGACAGACGACGAGCGGATGCTCATGGCTTATCGCATCACCACTAAGACCAGACTGCCTCCCATGCAGCCCCTGTTTAAGATGTTCGATACGCCGTGTTTCTATCGGGGTGAACTGGTGGCGGCGTGTGGCAAGGCCAAGAGCGGCAAGACGCTGTTTCTGTCGGTCATCATGGCGGCATGTCTCACGGAGAAAGTGATGGCTTTGGAAAGGCACACAGAGAATGTAAGTCACACAGATAGCACGGAAAATGCGGTTGTTCAGACCACCCCGCCTGACGGCACAGAAGATTGCTCCATTAAGACGCAATCGCCTAACTCAGGAGGGGAATGGAAACCCTTACGGGTTTTGTGGGTGGATACTGAGCAGAGTCAGCAGAGCACACAGGATATCATGGTCAATCGAATCATTCCGCTCATAGAGAATTGTCACACAGATTCCACAGATGACACAGATAATGTTTTAAACACGGATTTTACGGATTATACGGATTATGCAGCTCAAGCTGCACCTGCACAGAGAAAATCTGTGAAACAGTCTTGCGTCCCTGCGGTAGCAAGCGGCAAAGCCGAGCGGAGATCTGTGTGCGATTTAGACTCCACGTTCTTCGCAATTAATCTGCGGGGACTGGGGTTTGAGAAGCGGCGAGCGGTAGTGGAAGCGGCCGTCAGGACCGTCCAGCCGGATATCGTGATCATCGACGGCATCAAAGACCTCATCACCGACATCAACGATGCCGTTCAGGCGACGCATATCATGGAGCACCTCATGGCTCTGGCACAGCGCTACAACTGCTGTATTGTCAATGTTCTTCATCAGAACAAGAGCGAAGCCGACCGCAATATGCGAGGCTCCATCGGAACCGAACTGACCAACAAGGCCTTCGAGGTGTACGAGTGTGAGTATCTGGAACGCCATAAGGTGTTCCGTGTGACGCAGACACTCTCACGCAGACAGCGGATGAACCGCCGACTCTGCTATGCCCTCTCCAAGGAGGGACTGCCTGAGACCTGTGATGAACCACAGGAGCAGCCTCGTGACGAGTTAGGGCGTTGGATGAGCGTCAAGTCGAAGTCAGAAGCACTCGTGAAACTCTTCAACGAGGCGATGGAAGGCCGTACACAGCGGAAATTCAACGAACTGATGGCTGTTGCCCTGAAGAAGTGCGGCGTGGCCGATGCCAAGACTTACTATGACCTCGTGAAAGAGGCCGAAGAGCAGGGTATCATCCGCAAGGTCATCCATCCCGACACCAAGGAGTCGTGGGTGGAACTCAATGACGATTCCGTGCTGCCCTTTTAATTTTAATTATTTAATTAAGCCCCCCTTAAAGGGGGCTAATTTAAATTTAATTTTTAATTTTAATTTAATTAATTATTAACCCGCGCGAGCCGATGAGATTCGAAGAAGTATTTTGCAACAACTTCAAGGCCATCCGGAAGACCATCTCTCCCGATGTCAGGAAGAGCGTCGATTTCTCGATTCCCTCGATGCCGATGGTCGAGGCCTGTCGTGCAGACGATTTCGATTTCTTTGCGCCCTTTATCGCTGCCGGAGATCTGACCGTCAAACAGATGCAACATGCGTGTCAGCGGTATTATCTCGGTAAGACCAGGAGCGGCCTGCCGGTCTTCTGGATGATGGATGACATGCTCACGCCTCTCGATGCCCATATCGGTAACTCAGCGTGGTTGTCTGCACTCCTCAAGGCCCGTGAGCCTCTCATCGCCTCCTGGCAAGTCACTCACTGTCTCTTCGGCCTTCATCTTTTCGCAGAGAGTTGTTTTTGTCACACAGATATCACAGATAACACAGATAATTTTATAAACACGGATTCTTGCGTCCCTTCGGTAGCAAGCGGCAAAGCCGAGTCTATGGATTATAAAGATTATGCAGCTAAAGCTGCCCAAGCGCAGAAAAAATCTGTGAAATCTGTGCAATCTGTGTGCCCAAATAAAACAGTCTGTGTGGTGGAGTCTGAGAGGTCTGCTGTGATTCTGAGTGAGTTCCTTCCGGAGTACGTGTGGATGGCCTACGTCACGACAGCGCATCTCCGGCCGGAGCTTTTCGCTCCCTTACTGGGGCATAAAGTTGTTCTCTTTCCGCGTACAGATCCGACTCTGTCTAATTTTCTTTTCTTCAAGGATCTTGCAGCTATCGTGCGGCAGGAGTATGAGATAGACATCAGTGTGGATGACACATTGGAAAAACGGGCTACTTCTGAACAGAAGGAGCGCTGCATCGATCTCGTCGATTTCCTCTTCTCACACGGATGAATATGTCACACGGAAATCACGGAAATCACGGAAAGTGCCTATGGCACGTCTTATGTCACACAGATGGCACAGATAACACAGATTTTTATGCTTCGCTCCCTGGGCATCTTCCTTTAGGAAGAACTATCTGTGTAATCTGTGAAATCTGTGTGACTTTTAAAACATAAATGAATGAAAGCAATGTCTAAACAACAGCTGGCCGATAAGGCCGGCGTGAGCCTTAACACGCTCAACAAATGGTGTAACCCCATCCAGAAGGATCTCCTGGAGCTCGGGATGATTCCCGGGGCCAGGATGCTCCCTCCCGTCGTCGTCAAGTACATCGCAGAGCGATTCTGCATAGACCTCTGAATACTTTTTGAACACGAATCTCACAAATCTCACGAATAATGAGTCGCAGCATTCGTTCAATTCGTGTCATTCGTGTTATTCGTGTTCGTTTTAACTCTGTCGGGAATAGGACTTTATGCGGTAATCTATGCCAGTTTATGCAGTCGCTAATAGGACTTTACCCCTATAAGTAATGCCTGTTTACTGCGTAACTCCCTATCTCTGACACCATAAACCCCTATTACTAACACCATAAACAGGCCCCCTACACTTTATTTCACTTTATCTCTCACGAAATCCCCTTATCTCACCGTAACTCCAAACCACCCTTTCCAAATGTCGTACCTTTGCAATGTCAAAAGTCACACAGATCTTCACAGATCATCACAGATTTAACCTGCGCAGGTGCAGCACAGCTGCAAAATCCGTATAATCCGTAAAATCCGTGTTCAAGACAAAAAAGTATCTTTAACTTCTTTCGCTCGGCTTTGCCGCTTTTACAAAGGCGACAGCCGACTAAAAGAACTTCTTTAACTTCTTAAATTATGTCCCAGAAATTCAAAAAACTCCAAAACTCCAACGACGACAGTACTGCCTACGGCAAGTGGTTCGCCACGGCGGTCTATGACCAGCATTTCATCAGCACCGAGGAACTGGCCGAGTTCATCCAGACCCAGGCATCCGTCAAGAAGTCCGACATCAAGGCCGTGCTCGACGAACTTGGCAGTGCCATGAAGCACTTCTTCGAGCTGGGTCAGAAGGTACGTCTCGATGGCATCGGTATCTTCAAGGTAGGTTTCTCCAGCATCGGTGTCAACGACAAGGTGGACTGCGGTGCGCAGAACATCACGACCCGACGGGTGCTGTTCCAGCCTGAGAGCCAGCGTGTGGTTGTCGGTCAGACCACGAACAAGCAGGGTAAGATCCGTCAGAAGTTCGTCATCGTCAAGACGCTCGTGAAGGATGTCGTCTTCGAGGAGACGTATGACACCTCGCTCAAGCCCGAGGCTGATTCGGGCAATGGCAACGGCTAGGCCTCACGCTGAATCCTCGCGATCATTGATTTATTGTCACACAGATAACACAGATTGACACAGATTTCTTAGCCTTTGGCTAATTGACGATGCGGTAGATATCGTCCTTGATGCTGTCAGATGAGAAATTGACAAGAATGCCAATATGCAGATTCAATAACCTCAGATAGGTCAGAGTCTGTTTCCAGAAGACAGGTTTCATCTCCTCGACTGACTTCAGCTCTATGACAATTCTATTTTCCACCAAGAGATCAAGTCGCAACGGACTGTTCAGTATATTTCCTTTGTAGTTGATAGACACTTCCTTCTGTCTCTCATATTTAAGGCCTCTTTGCTGCAGTTCAAAGACCATAGCCTCTTCATAGACCGATTCGAGCAGTCCTGGACCAAGGTTGTTATACACGTCAAAGATGGCGCCTCGTATCTGATATGTCAACTCATTGTCTGTCATATTCCGAAGGAATTAAAATCTGTGTAATCTGTGAAATCTGTGTGACAAAATAAAAAACATTCTGTGATTTCAGTGATTTCTGTGTGACCTTTTCTAAAACGTTATATATTTAATTTGTGAGAAACGTATGAAACTTTTCAGAATCCCCAACGCCGAGAAGCTCGGCAACTTCCTCCTGACGGTCATCACCGCCTTCGTGTCAACCTTCCTCATGCAGAGCTGCATGAACCTCTAAGTTCACTCAGATTATTAATTGTCACACAGATCTCACAGATTGGCACAGATTTTTTACTTCACTCATACCAAGCGCAGCCCGTACTAACGCCACTATCTGTGAGATCTGTGAAATCTGTGTGACCTAAAAGAAAAAAAATATGCGTAGAATTGATTTGATTGTAATTCATTGTACGGCTTCTCGGCCGAACCAGAGTATAACGTTCGAGCAACTCGACAAGATGCACCGTGCCAAAGGTTGGAACGGATGTGGCTACCACTACTATATTACCCGTGACGGACAACTCCACATCGGGCGTCCTGAAGAGATGGTCGGTGCTCATGCCAGACATTATAACGCTCACTCGATCGGTGTCTGTTACGAAGGCGGGCTCGACGAGAAAGGACGATCTGCCGACACCCGTACTCCTGCGCAGCGTGCTGCTCTCATCGCACTGCTTCGATCTCTGAAGATCGATTATCCGGAGGCAGAGATTGTGGGGCATTGTGAACTCGAAGGTGTCCACAAAGACTGTCCCTCATTCTCATGTAGTGAATATCGTGATTATTTTAAACACCTCAACGCCATTTGTAAATGAAACATCATCCATCATCCATCTTCCATCTCACATCGGAGCATCATCCAAGAGACAATTTATTAATATCGTCTCATGAAACATACTTTTCGTACTTTAGCACCATCCCTGGCTCGTCATAAGACATGTCAGGGATTATTATTTCTGATTCTCTTTCAAAAGAGATTTTTTTGTTTTTGCAAAACAATGGAACTACTTCTTACTTTTTCTGGCGCAGAAAAAGAAGCAAAAAGACATCCACCCCCACTAAATCTCCCCCTATATTGGGAGACTTAACTGAAAATCGCGGAAACCGACGATTTATCAGGGATTTGGTATGGCTCACAAAGCCTGTGCCCCTGCGGGGTGAGCCATGGTTATTTATCGGCTGGCGCATAGATTAAAAACCTTAAGAATCTATACCATTGAATTAACACCGGGGTATGGGGCAGAGCCCTAGACTATATTGATGATGAAAGAGGTTATTTCTTTGTTTCTTCTTTCCTAACTCGTTTTACCGTATGTTTGAGTTTGCCAATGAAGAAATTAATTTCGAGGGTTGACTCGGTTTCCTGCGTCTGCAGGTCGGGCATCACGATATCAGTAAGGACTTCTCCAAAGTGCTGCATCTTTGAAGCCTGCTTGGACTTATCGGTCTCCTTGTGCAGCTCCAAAAGTTCCTGCTTCAGAGTCTGCACTTTGTCGAAGGTCTCTACAATGGCCACAGTTGCATCTGCAGCCCTGTCAGACTTCAGGCACGTCGCCAGCATGTACAAGCCCTTGCGAGTGAAGGCCTTGAAGTTGTATTTGCTATAGCGTCCCTTGCCATTTACAGGTTCTAAGGTCGAATTATTTGATCTTAGAGCTTCTAAGGTCAAAAGTTTTGATCTTAGAGCGGCAGACTCCTCCTTAGTCAGTTCAAGTACATAGCCCTCTTGAAACTTGCGAGGGTTATTCTTCACAGCTTGATTGACCTCGCGCGTCTCAACTCCATACAATGCAGCCACTTGGAAATCAAGCAGTGTCTTCTGTCCTCGAACTTCCACTATTTTATCCTCCACCTCTTTCATTAAGGAGGGTAACAAGTCGGCATTTTCGCGCTTCACTATTTCGCTCTTGGCCTTGGTCTGCTTATCTTTCTTATTTTCAGCCATTTTATAACGATTCTTTAGTAAAATATGCTGCTTCACTGCAGGGTTTCTATTTCTGTTTCTCTTTCAAAAGAGATTTTTTTGTTTTTGCAAAACAATGAAACATCATATGTCCTTTCTTTTGGCGCAAATGAAAGAACTAAAGAAAACATCCACCCCCACCGAGCCGCCCCCTATATTGGGCGGGCGTAACTGAAAATCGCGGAAACCGACGATTTATCAGGGATTTGGTATGGCTCACAAAGCCTGTGCCCCTGCGGGGTGAGCCATGATCTTTTATCGGCTGGCGCATGGAGAATGACCTTAACCCTAATTATTTAGGCATGTCGCCGGACCAACCGTGACCGAGATCCCAATGGTGGTCGTAGACGAATTCGAAATATGGAAGGGAGAATTCTTGCTCAAGGAGTGCTGCGAGTTCTTCCTGAATAGGTTCTGCCCAACGGCCTACGAGGACTATGAACTTGTTGACGTTCCATGCGACACGACCACGGGGGACTTGTGTATAGTCGCCAGTAAACTTGGTTTCCTCGTTCTTGGCCTGCGCCTTGAAATACTCCTTGGCCCATATCTGCCGGTGCAACTTCGGATAGTTGATGAAAGGGACACCCTTTTCAGCGGCTTCCTCTACCATCTTAGGCGTGATTTCTTTTTTTCGTACCCCGAAGAAGGATTTCGTTTCCATATCGTACCAGAAAATGCCTACGCAGGGCATCTGCTCGTCGAAGGATTTCATATCAGCCATCTGGGCCTTGTGGTCTTTGTCGGATAGTTGAGTCATGAACTTATTTCGAGGGTAAAGTTAGCCGATGGTGTAGACGAGAAGGACAGCGATGACGGAGAGGGCTGCCAGGATGATCAGGAGGATCTTGAGGTATTTCTCAAGTTGCCGACGGAGGTAAATGGCGTTCAGGCTGCGCTCCTTGAAACGGGAGGCGCCGTCTTTATGATGATGATGGTGATGATGATGTTGTTCAGACATAAGCCACAGATTACACAGATAAAAATATATAAAAGAGACTACTTAAGGATGTTGAAGAGGAGGGAGGCCATGGAGATGAGGATGGAGGTGGCGGAGATCCAGAGGGTCGTGGACTGACCGATACTGGAGTTGCGGGCCTTGACCTTGTTGGGCTCCACATAGACGATGTCGTTCTGCTGGAGATAGTAGTAGGGCGACGTGAGGAGGTTGGCATCGTTGAGGTTGATGTGGTAGATCTGCTTCTTACCATTGGCATCCTCACGGATGAGCTTTACGTTCTCACGGACACCGTAGATGGTGAGGTCGCCAGCCTGGGCGAGGGCCTCGAGGATGTTGATCTTCTCACGGGCTACCTGGAAACTACCGGGATGGTTTACTTCACCGAGGACAGAGATGGAGTAACTGGACATGTGGACGGTGACGATAGGGTTCTCGGCGGCATTGAGGTAGGGCTTGATCTTGTCGTGGATCATGGTCTCGCACTCTCTCTTAGTGAGGCCACCGACCTTGATACGACCTAAGACGGGATAGTCGATGGTACCTTCGTTATCAACCAGATAGGTTTGCAGAATAGGCTGGGAATAGGTGCTACGCGACTGGTTGTTGAAAGAGGTGGGAACAGTCAGGTTGAAGGGGGCGGCAGCGTCGGGGTTGACCGTGTTGACGGTGATGGTCAAGACGTCCTTGGGCATGATCTTGGCATCATAGAGATACTCGGACTGGGAGAGGTCTACTTCGTTGCTGTTCCAGAGGTAGGCGACGTTTTTGGGGGCGCTACAGGAGGTGGCTAAGGCCACAAGGAATACTAAAATAAAATAGGAATACTTTTTCATACTAAAATTATACTAATTATTATTAAATACCACGAATTATAATCAGAAGGGCCACCAGGATTTGTGGTGATGGGAGCGGTGCTTGGAGGAATGGGTAGAGCGATCACCGTAGTCCATGGCACCGGAATAGGCTTCGTCGATGAGATGACGCCACTTCTTGCCATGGGATACCATCCGGTAGATGGTGCCCCAGTCGGGGAGACCGCCAATGTTACGGTCGTCGATGAAGAGGTCGGCCTTGAGTTTGCGACTGAAATGGGGATTGTTTTCCGTGGTCTCCTCAGGATAGTCGCGGTTGGCAGCGTAGAACTCCACGCCACGCTCACGACACCACTGGAGGGCCTGCTCCAGTAGTTCGCCCTCACGACAGGACCAGAGAACCAGACGATGGCGGTCGGCAATGAGCATCTTCAGCGTCTCAATGGCGAAGGGGATCTCTGCACCGATCTCGGGGTAACGGTTCTCAACGATTGTACCGTCAAAATCTACTGCTATTACCATATCTTTTTTACTGTTTACAGTTTACAGTTTACAGTTTATAGTTTAGAGTTTAGAGTTTAGAGTTTATAGTTTAGAGTTTATTGTTTATAGTTTATAGTTTATAGTTTATTGTTTATAGTTTATAGTTTATAGTTTATAGATGAATACCTAGCAAGCCATTCAACATAGGTTCCCCTATTTTCAATTTAAACTCTAAACTATAAACAAAATATCAACCTATAGAAGTAATCATCTATAAACTATAAACTTTAAACTATAAACAATCCATCTCGGCTATAAAAAACTACTTCTTAATCGAGTCGTCGTCTTTGTTGCCGTAGTGGGACTCGGCGTACTGGCCGTAGGAGCCGTAGTTGCCGTAGTTGCCGTAGCCGTACTTGCCATAGCCGTAACGACCGTAGCCGTAACGACCGTAACGGCCATAACGGCCGTAGCCATAGTAGTAGCCGTACTTACGCTGCGACATGTCGATACCGTTGATGACCACGCAGGGGTTGGGCATCTTCTTCTCCTTGGCGAGGGAGTTGAGCAGGCCGAAGGATGACTTCGGGGTGTAGTCGGCGCGGCAGACGAAGACGGTGATGTCGGCATGCTGGCCAATCTGCAGGGTGTCGGTGACCAGACCTACAGGGGCTGTGTCGAAGATGACATAGTCGTAGATGTCGCGCAGCATCTTGACAATCTCAGCGAAATTGTCGCGGGCGAGCAGTTCCGTGGGGTTCGGGGGCGTAGGACCAGCGAGGAGGAGGTCGAGGTTGTCGTTGACACCCGACTTGGTAATCTGGTTGACGAGGGCACTCTTAGTGACCTTGTCGAGGGTGAGCAGGGAGGTGACGCCCTCGAAGCGGTCGTGGACACCGAAGAGTCGGCCCAAGGCGGGCTTACGGATGTCGAGACCACAGAGGATGACCTTCTTGCCGAGAAGGGCGAAGGACACCGCCAGGTTGGCGGCGTTGAAGGTCTTACCTTCACCCGAGGTGCTCGACGTGAAGAGGATTACCTTCTGGTCGCCCTGCAGCATGAACTGGATGTTCGTACGCATGGAACGGAAGATCTCGTCGATCTGGTTGTTCTTGTTCGCCTGGACCACAATACCGGCCTTCTGCTTGACATTCTCAGATGCCACTGCCACGTCGGCAATGATGGGCAGGTCTGTGAGACGCGCGACATCCTCATGACCTTCAATCTTGTAACGGAAGAAGGACAGAAGGAAGATGCAGAGACCCGGCAGGAGGAAACCGAGAACCAGGGCGCCCAAGAGGACTATCATCGTCTTGGGGCTGACCTTTCCCATGTACAGGGGTTCGTCGATGAGTTTACCATTGTCTGCCGTGGCAGCGAGGGCGATGCTGTTCTCCTCACGTTTCTGGAGCAGGAGCATATAGAGGGTGGACTTCACATCCTGCTGACGCCCGACCTGTGTGAGGACACGCTCCTGAATCGGCGCTGCAGAGATGCGGCCCTGGAACATGGCATACTGGTTCTGGATGCCCTGACGCTTGATGTCTGCCGAACTGCGGGCCTGCAGAAGAGCAGTTTTGATAGAACTCTGAAGCTCCTCGATGGTGGCAGTCAGTGTCTTGACCTGCGGGGCCTCCACGCTGGCCGCCTTCAACAGGCGGTTACGATCCTGAACCGCCTGGTTGTAACTGTTGATGAGGCTTGTGGAGGCACCATCGGTGAGACCGACATTCGAGGGGATGATCTCATAACGGTTCTTGGGATTGTTGACATATTCGCGCAGGTAGTCGAGCATCTGCACCTGGGAGTTGGCCTCGGAGAGACGGGCCGAGAACTCGTTGGACATCTGGACGGACTGAGAGGCGTCAGCCAGGGAGGTCACGGCATTCTGCTGCTTGAACTTCTGGATCTCGCTCTCAGTGGAGCCCAGTTCCTCGTTGATCTTCGTCATACGGTCGTTGATGAACTCCTCGGTGCGCAGGGCGACCTCGTTCTTGTCGGCATTGGCCTGGCGGTTGTAGCAGACATTCAGTTGGCGGAGCACATCCATGCCTCGGCGGTAGTTCTTGTCCTTGAGGGTGATCTCGGCAATCGACGTGAGTTTGGAGGTGGGCGCCACGGTGAGTTGTTTCAGATAGTCTGTGGCCACATTCATCGGGGGGCGGATGGTGGCGAGATAGACCTTGCCTTCCTCAAACTCACGACTGCCGTTGTTCGTCATGGTGACGATACCCAACGCGGTCTTGAAGGACGTCGGGAGAGAGTCAGCCTTGTGGATGAAAGCCTGCAACTCTTCCTTATTCTCCATGGCCGTACCTTCTACCATATACTGCTTACCCTCGCGCCAGACTTTCATCTTCAGCCACTGGGTCTTCTCCAGGAGGTTGTAGTCGAGTGAGTCGAGGTGCTGGGGATCGAGGTCGATGTTGACGGGCTGCGTCTGATAGGCGATAGATGTCCCGATGCGTCCTTTGGTACGATATTCGGTGTACAGTTTGAGATCCTTGACCACATCGCGGAGCAGGATTCTCGACTGAAGCACCTCCACCTCGTTGTCGATACCGGTGGAGTTGGTCAGGAAGCCGAGGTCTTCCACGCCGGCCAGCATCTGACTGGCTGGGCTTCTCTTCTTGTTCTCATCCTTGATCAGCATACGGGCAGAGACCTGATAGACGGGCTCTGCATAGCGGAGATAGATGAGGGCCATACAGAAACAGATGATGAGTGACAGGAGGAACCACTGCCAGTTGAGCACCAGCGCCGCATAGATGGTCTGGAAATTGAGGCGGCTCTTTTCGCCTTCGGATTCTTCGATTAACTCGCCGAGTTCGTCGAGGCTGATTTTCTTTTCTTCCATATTATTTAAATTTTATATTTTAGCCACAGATTTTATTTATTTTAATAAACACGGATTAAACGGATTTAACGGATTTTTTTGCTGCGACAGCCAATTAGTTTAATTAGTGAACTCGGCTCTGCCGCTTGCTACCATCGGGACGCAAGAATTCGTGGTCGTTTTTATTTGGTTTTGAGGAGGAGGTCGGGAGAGATCTCCATGTAGGCACAGCCGAGCTGGTCGATGCGGATGCCAACGTATTTGGCATGGTCGCCGGGGATGCGGACGACATGCCCCTCGAGGTTGTCCCCCCAGCCGAGCACCCGGACCGTATCGCCCACGGCAAAGCCAGAGGTGGCGAAACGGACGGCACTCTCAGACTGGCCGAGCATGCGCTGGAGCATCTGGATCTGACTGTCGGGGATGACAGCCGGGAGATGACGTCCGTATTCGTTGGTGGCTCCTGCCTTGTTGACCAGGAAGTAGTGGATTTCAGGCATGGTCACGACGACAGCACGCTGGCGCTCTGTGAGGCGGATAAAGACGTACTGTGTGATGACGGGACGCTCGATCTTCTTCTTGCGGCCATTCTGCCAGACCCGGATCTCCCACTGGGTGGCAGCGTAGGCCTCATAACCTAAGGAAAGAAGGCGGTCGCGCACGGCCTTTTCCGCCCTCGGTCCTACGTGCGCCACATACCAGCGTGGCACGCCTTCGGCGTCGTCAGCGACAATCGCTGGCGTCACAGTTTCGAACTTTTTGTTCTTCTCTGACATTTTGCGGTGCAAAGGTACAAAGATTTTTTGAATTCGTGAGCCTGATTTCAAAAAAATAGTAAAAAAATTAGGATTTATTGCACAAATATGCATCGGTTGCGCATTATTTTTGTAATTTTGCAGCGATTTACAGTTTACAGTTTACGGTTTACAGTTTACGGTTTACAGTTTACAGTTTACGGTTTACAGTTTATAGTTTACAGTTTATAGTTTACAGTTTATAGTTTAAAGTTTATAGTTTATAGATGGAATCATTTCATTGGCTGAGGGACTTGTTTATGGCCACAGACTCGGTGGCGCATATTGTACTGCTTTATGCCATCGTCATCGCTATCGGTGTGTATCTGGGTAAGATCAAGATCCTGGGTGTCTCACTGGGTGTGACCTTCGTGCTCTTCACGGGTATTCTGGCCGGTCATATCGGCTTCACCGCCCCCACCCCGATCCTGACGTTCATGCAGGACTTCGGACTGATCCTGTTTGTGTTTATGATTGGTCTGCAGGTGGGTCCCGGTTTCTTTGAGAGTTTCGGCACCGCCGGCATCAAACTCAACGGTCTGGCTGCGACGGCCATCCTGCTGAATATCCTCGTGATGTTCGCCTGCTACTACATCTTCTTCGACACCAGCAACTCTGCCAACCTGCCCATGATGGTGGGTACGCTCTATGGTGCTGTGACGAACACCCCCGGACTTGGTGCTGCCAACGAGGCGCTGAACACGGTGTTCCCCAACGGCGGAGCCCCACAGATCGCCTCTGCCTACGCCTGTGCCTACCCTCTCGGCGTGCTCGGCATCATCGGCGCTATTATATTAATAAGGTATATATGCAACGTCAAGTTGGAAAAGGAAGAGGAGCAGTTGAAAGAGCAGGAGGGCACCAAGACCAACAAGAAGCCCTACAAGATGCACCTGGAGGTGACGAACAAATACCTGGAGGGCAAGACGCTGTTGCAGGTGCATGACTTCCTGAACCGCGACTTCGTGGTGTCACGCCTGGTCCATCAGGGTGAACTCTGTATTCCCAACCGCGACACCGTGTTCCATGTGGGTGACCAGATGCTCATCGTCTGTGCCGAGGCAGACCAGGAGGCGATCATGGCCTTCATCGGCCCGAAACTCGACATCGACTTCGAGCAGCAGGACCAGCCGCTGGTGTCGAAGCGCATCCTCATCACCAACCCGAAGATCAACGGCAAGACGCTGGCCTCGATGCACTTCTCGAGTGTGCACGGTGTGAACGTCACCCGTCTGACGCGTCATGGCATAGACCTCTTCGCCTCTGCTAGCCTGCCTCTGCAGGTCGGGGATAAGATCATGGTAGTAGGACCAGAAGACGCTGTCGACCGTGTAGCCAACCAGATGGGAAACTCTGTACGTCGTCTGAATGCGCCAAATATCGCCACTATCTTCGTTGGCGTTTTCCTCGGACTGATCTTCGGTTCGTTCCCCTTGGCCATTCCGGGCATGCCAGTACCCGTGAAATTAGGTTTGGCTGGCGGCCCGCTGATCATCGCCATCCTCATCGGGCGCTATGGCTATAAGATCCACCTCGTCACCTACACCACCACCTCTGCCAATATGATGCTTCGGGAGATCGGTCTCGTGCTCTTCCTCGCATCGGTGGGCATCAAGGCGGGAGCCGGGTTCTTTGAGACTGTGGTGGATGGTGACGGGCTGCTCTACGTCCTCACGGGCTTCCTGATCACGATCATCCCGATCCTCATCGTGGGCCCGATCGCCAGGATCAGGTATCAGTTTAATTACTTCACCATTGCGGGTATGATCGCGGGAACGTATACGGATCCGCCTGCCCTGGCGTATTCGAACAGCATCTGCTCGAAGGAGGCGCCTGCCGTGGGGTACTCGACGGTGTATCCGCTGTCGATGTTCTTGAGGATCTTCACCGCACAGATTATTGTGCTGTTCTTCTGCGGATAATCATCTCACACAGATTTCACAGATTACACAGATAAATATATATATATATGGAACACGAAGACACGAAGATACAAAGGGCTGCGCATCAGAAAAAAATCTTCGTTCCTTCGTTTCTTCGTGTTCCTAAACAAAAAGATAATAATACAAAATATAAAAACAAGATGTATAGTTTCAGACTTCTGCTCAGCGGTGTGCTGATGATCAGTGCTATGGGGGTGTTCGGCCAAGGCGCCAAGAACATCCGCATCAACGAGGTGCTGACCAACAACACCGCCAACATCCAGGACGAGTACGGGCAGCGGGAGGCATGGATAGAGTTGGAGAACACCTCGTTCACCACCTACAACATCCGTGGCATGTATTTCACGACCGACCGCAGCGTGCTCGACCCGCACATGAGTGTTCCTGAACGCATCAAGCGCATGAGCGTCATCCCCAGTGGTGATACCCGTACGCAGATGGGCGGCAGGCAGCACTTGGTATTCTACTGCAACTCGAATCCCGCCCAGGGTAAGTTGCACCTCTCACTGAAGGTTCCCCTGTCAGAACCCGTTTGGATCGGATTCTATAACGGTAACGCCGAGGAACTCATCGACTCTGTGACAGTCCCTGCGCTGGCAGCCGACCAGAGTTATGCCCGCCATGGTAACCAATGGAGCGTGAAATCGCCCGAGAACGTCACCGCCGGCATTGAGAACTTCATCAAGACCGACGAGACGAAGGACGCCAAGTTGAAGCGCGAAGACCCACATGGCATCGGCATCACGCTGCTGGCCATGGGCATCGTGTTCTTCTGCCTGGCCCTGCTCTTCGTGTTCTTCTGGATCTTCGGACTGATCATGGAGCACCTTGAGACGGCCAAGAAGGTGGTCAACACCCAGCCCATCAAGCCCATCACGAAGACGGTGGAGGTGACGCACGACATCGCCCACGCCACAGGTAACATCCTGCAGGACGGCTTCGACAAGAAGGGCATCGACAAGGAGGTGTATATCGCCATCATTGCGATGGCCCTGAAACAGTATCAGGACGACGTCCACGACGTGGAGAGCGGAATCATCACCATCAAGTCACAGCGCACAGGCTGGTCGGATGAAGGTCCCCAGATGACCCACTTCTCCACTCCTGTCATCCCCACCTCGCACAAAGCGCCCAATATTCCCAAGACCCCAGAGATACGATAGTTTACAGTTTACAGATTTTAGTTTACGGTTTACGGTTTACAGTTTACAGATTTTAGTTTACAGTTTATAGTTTACGGTTTATAGTTTAGAGAAATGAATAAATATCAATATAAAGTACAAGGTGTCGATTACGACGTAGAGATTGAAGAAGTAGAGGGTAACGTTGCCAAGGTTAACGTCAACGGTGTCCGTTTCGATGTTGAGCTGAAGCAGCCCATCAACCCCGCCAGCACGCTGAAGAAGGTACGCGTGGAGGCTCCGAAGCCAGTGGCCCGTCCTGTGGTCACCCCCGAGAAGGCACCTGCTGCCGACAAGCCTATGGCTCCCGGCACAGGTTCTGCCGTGAAGGCCCCCCTGCCCGGCACAGTCACTGAGTTGAAGGTGAACGTCGGCGACAAGGTGAACACGGGTGACATCGTGCTCGTGCTCGAGGCTATGAAGATGCAGAACAACATCGAGTCTGAGTTCTCCGGTACTGTCACGTCCATCACTGTCAAGCAGGGCGAGACGGTCATGGAAGGCGCTGTGATGATGACGATAGGATGAGTTTTTTTAGTTTACAGTTTACGGTTTACAGTTTACAGATGATTACTTCTATAGGCAGATAGGCAGATGGGCAGATAGGCTGATATGTACATTGGCAGATTGGCAGATTGGCACAATGGCTTGCTAGCATATCATCTGTAAACTGTAAACTGTAAACTGTAAACAAAACAAAAATAATAAAAGCAATGGATTTAGGACAATTTATCATACAGAACTTTCATGAATTCCTGACGTATACGGCTTTTGCCAATGCGACTGTCGGGAACCTGATCATGATTGTGGTGGGAGCCTTCTTCATCTGGCTCGCCATCAAGAAAGACTTCGAGCCGCTGCTGCTCGTGCCCATCGGACTGGGCATCATCCTCGGCAACATCCCTTTCCGTGCCGACGCAGGACTCGAGATCGGTCTCTACGAAGACAACTCCGTGCTCAACATCTTCTATCAGGGTGTGCGACAAGGGTGGTATCCGCCGCTCATCTTCCTCGGCATCGGTGCGATGACCGACTTCTCGGCACTGCTGGCCAACCCGAAACTGATGCTCATCGGCGCCGCCGCCCAGTTTGGTATCTTCGGTGCCTATATGGTGGCGCTGGCGATGGGCTTTGAGCCCTCACAGGCTGCAGGTATCGCCATCATCGGTGGTGCTGACGGTCCTACGGCCATCTTCCTGAGTTCCAAACTCTCACCGAACCTCATGGGTGCCATCGCTGTCTGTGCTTACTCCTACATGGCCCTCGTGCCAGTGATCCAGCCGTTTATCATGCGTCTGCTCACCACGAAGAAGGAGCGCGTCATTAAGATGAAGCCCGGTCGTGAGGTCAGTCAGACAGAGCGCATCCTCTTCCCCATCATCGGCCTGTTGCTCACCACGTTCATCGTGCCCTCCGGTCTGCCTCTGCTGGGTATGCTGTTTTTCGGCAACCTGCTGAAGGAGAGTGGCAAGACCACCCGTCTGGCGAAGACTGCCGGTGCAGCCCTGAATGACATCGTCGTGATGCTGCTGGGTCTCACCGTCGGCTGTTCGACACAGGCTTCGGAGTTCTTAACGTTCAACACCATCAAGATCTTCGCCCTCGGTGCGATGGCCTTTATGATTGCCACGGCCTCGGGTGTGTGCTTCGTGAAGTTCATGAACCTCTTCCTGCCCGAAGGGAAGAAACTGAACCCACTGATCGGTAATGCCGGTGTGAGTGCCGTGCCGATGGCCGCACGTATCTCCAACAACCTCGGCCTCGAGTACGACCGCCACAACTTCCTGCTCATGCACGCCATGGGTCCGAACGTCGCGGGTGTCATCGGATCGGCCGTCGCTGCAGGTGCGTTGTTAGGATTCCTCTCGTAAGCCACAGATTACACAGATTTAAAGGATGATCGAACGGCCAAAGATTGCAATCGTCGATACGAATACATTAGCCTCGATAGGTCTGAAGCAGATCCTTCAGAACGTCATGCCCATCATGACGGTCGATAGTTTCGGCTCCTTTAGCGAGTTAGAGTCGAGTCAGCCCGATGCCTATTTCCACTACTTTGTGGCGATGAGCATCGTGCTGGAGCATAAGGAGTTCTTTCTGGCCCGTCGTCGCAAGACGATCGTGCTCACCCTCAGTCTCAACACGATGTCGCCACTCTCCGACTTCCACAGTCTGTGCGTCAATGTCCCTGAGCAGCAGTTGGTGCGCTCTATCCTGGTTCTCCAGCAGGGCGCCCACGCCAACGGGAAGAACATGCCGCCCATGCCAGACATCATCAACCGCAAGATCCTCTCCGACAGAGAGATAGAGGTCATGGCGCTCATCGTGCAGGGGTATATCAACAAGGAGATTGCCGAGCAACTCAACATCGGTCTCGCCACGGTCATCACCCATCGGAAGAATATCATGGACAAACTGGGATTCCGGAGTGTCTCTGCGCTGACAATCTATGCGGTTATGCATGGGTATGTGGATATTAATAAGATATAAGAGTTTATAGTTTACGGTTTACAGTTTACGGTTTACAGTTTACGGTTTACAGTTTACGGTTTACAGTTTACGGTTTACAGTTGATTACAAGAATGGATCACAATATTTTACGAATAGAGTTTGAGAATGCGGTTGGGGAGGTGGTGTGTTTTGATAATGGCACGGAGGTCAGAGAGTATCAGGCTATTATCCACGTCGCCAACCCGCGACTGGCCTATGCCCAGCAGCTCGATGCCGTCATGAATGCGTATGACGCGCTGCGCTCGCAGTTTGCCGGCACTCAGGCCGTCTTCAAACGCTATTTCCTCAGCGATGCAGCCAATCAGGCGGACGACGTCATCGCTGCCGACCTCTCCCTCTGTGCGAAGAGCATCATCCAGCAGGCCCCCCTCGACGGCACGAAAGTAGCGCTCTGGGTGTATCTGATGTCAGGGGTTGAGACGCAGTTTAACAAGAGCGGCCTGTATGAAGTGCGTCACGGTGCGTTCCGCCATCTCTTCAATGCCTCTGCCTACAACCTCGCCGCCAACTCTGAATACCAGATGCGACTGCTGTTCAACGAGTACGTCATGCAGTTGGCCGAGGAGGGTTGTAAGCTCTCGGAGAACTGCATCCGCACGTGGCTCTTCGTCAACGACATCGACCTGAACTACGGTGGGGTCGTCAGGGCACGCAACCAGGTGTTCTTCACCCAGGGACTGACCGTCCACACCCATTTCATCGCCTCCACAGGTATCGGAGGCCGTCAGCAGGATCCCAATGTGCTCTCCCAGATGGACAACTACGCCATCGCAGGCATCCGTCAGGAGCAGATCCACTATCTCTACGCCTCCACCCATCTCAACCGCACCAGCGACTATGGTGTGTCGTTTGAGCGTGGCACGTATGTGGACTATGGCGACCGTCGGCATGTGTTTATATCTGGTACCGCCAGCATCAACAACAAGGGCGAGATCATGCATCCCAAGGACATCGAGCAGCAGACACGCCGTATGTGGGAGAATGTCGAGGCGCTGTTGAAGGAGGCAGAGTGTTCTTTCGATGATGTCACTGAGATGGTGGTCTATCTGCGGGACATAGCTGACTATGACATAGTAAGGGGACTGTATGAGGAGCGTTTCCCGGGCAAGCCGTGTGTCATTGTACATGCGGCTGTGTGCAGACCAGGATGGCTGGTAGAGATGGAGTGCATGGCGGTCAAGGCACAGAAAAAGACAGAGTATCCAGATTTTTAGACAGAGTAACAGAGTAATAGACATAGTAACATAATATCTTTTTTTAGACATAAGAACATAAGAACATAATTTTAGACAGAGGGCTGTATGAAAAAGGTATATTTGTTTTTCATGTTTTCATTTCTCCTGATGAGTTTCGTGGCTGACGGGACAATGACTAAGGAGAATGGTGCGATTGTGATTAACACCACAGAATTAGGCAAGAATGTGGAGGGTTATCAGGGGCCTACCCCACTGAAGGTGTATATCAAGAATAACAAGGTGGAGAAGATTGAGTTTCTACAATCGACAGAGTCGCCGAAGTATTATAACCGGGTGAAGAAATTCCTGCAGTCGAAGTGGGATGGTCTGAAGGTCAAGGAGGCGCGTGAGAAGCAGGTTGACGTTGTCACCGGTGCCACCTATTCTTCTGAGGCTGTCATTGAGAATGTCCGTCTTGCGCTCGACTACTACCAAAGCCACAAATAAATAGAATTTTGACGTATGAAAAGACTGTTTTTTATGATGATGGCAACCATCGCCACGACAGCAGTGACCGCACAGGGACTACAGTACCCGAAGGCCGCAAAAGACGGTACCGTTGATGAGTATTTCGGTACGAAGGTGGCCGACCCCTACCGCTGGCTGGAGAACGACACAAGTGCCCAGACGGCTGCATGGGTGGAGGCAGAGAACAAGGTGACCAACGCCTATCTGGCGAAGATCCCCTTCCGAGGGAAACTGCTGAAGCGACTGACGGAACTGTCGAACTATGAGAAACTCTCTGCCCCCCGGAAGCATCACGGCAAGTGGTATTTCTTCAAGAATGACGGTCTGCAGAACCAGAGCGTGATGTACGTGATGGACAAGTTGGGCGGTGCGTCGCGCGTGTTTCTCGATCCCAACCTGCTGAGCACCGACGGTACAGTGGCCCTGAAGGGCGTCTATTTCTCACACAACGGCAAGTATGCCGCCTATACCATCTCACGCAGTGGCAGCGACTGGGAGGAGATCTTCGTGATCGACCTGAAGACAGGCCTGTTGACAGAAGACCACATCGAATGGGCGAAGTTCACGAGTGCAGCCTGGAAGGGTGACGGATTCTACTACAGCGCCTATGACGCTCCGGTGAAGGGCAAGGAGTACTCGAACGTGAACTCCGGGCACAAGATCTACTATCATCAGATCGGCACGCCCCAGAGCGAGGATGTGCTGTTCTATCAGAACGCCGCCTACCCCATGCGCTTCTATTCTGTCGATGTCAATGAGCAGGAGACGAAGATGTATCTCTACGAAAGCGGAGCAGGCGCAGGTAACAACCTCTTCGTGCGTGACCTGACCAAGCCGGAGTCGCAGTTCATACAGATGACCTCGAACATGGACTACCAGTATATGCCCCTCTATGACGAGGGTGACAAGATCTGGCTCTTCACCAACTACGGAGCCCCGAAGGCCCGTATCATGACCGCCGACATCCGCCAGCCAGGCGTTGACAACTGGCAGGAGTTGGTGGCAGAGCAGGAGAACGTGCTCTCTGATGCCGGCGTGATCAACCGCCAGATGATCCTCACCTACCAGAAGGATGCCTCAGACCACGCCTATCTCTATGGCATCGACGGGAAACTGCGCCACGAGATCCGTCTGCCATCGGTGGGCAGCGTGGGCTTCACAGGCGACGAGAAGGAGCCAGAGTGCTTCTTCACCTTCACCTCATTCACTGTGCCTGGTACTGTCTACCAGTATGACATGGAGAAAAACGAACGCACGCTCTACTCAGCGCCGAAGGTGAACTTCCGACAGGAAGACTACACTTCGGAACAGGTGTTCTTCCTGAGCAAGGACGGTACACGCATACCCATGTTCCTGACTTATAAGAAGGGATTGAAGAAGAACGGCAAGAACCCCGTCTATCTCTATGGCTACGGTGGTTTCAACATCTCGCTGGGTCCGAGTTTCTCGGCCACGCGTATTCCTTTCCTCGAGCATGGCGGCATCTATGCTCAGGTGACGCTCAGAGGCGGTGGTGAGTATGGTGAGGAATGGCATCTGGCAGGTACGAAGATGCAGAAGCAGAACGTGTTCGACGACTTCATCGGTGCTGCAGAATGGCTGATCAGCGAGGGCTATACCTGTAAGGACAGGCTGGCCATCGTGGGCGGTTCTAACGGCGGACTGCTGGTGGGAGCCTGCATGACTCAGCGTCCGGACCTGTTTGGCGTCGCCATCCCAGAGGTGGGCGTGATGGACATGCTGCGCTATCATAAGTTCACCATCGGCTGGAACTGGGCCAGTGACTACGGTACCAGCGAGGATTCGAAGGAGATGTTCGAGTACCTGCGTGGCTACTCTCCCCTCCACAACCTGAAGGCCGGTACAACCTATCCCGCCACGCTGGTGACAACAGCCGACCACGATGACCGTGTGGTGCCTGCTCACTCGTTTAAGTTCGCTGCCACGTTGCAGGAGTGTCACCAGGGTGATAACCCGGTGCTCATCCGTATTGACACGAAGGCTGGCCACGGCGGTGGTAAGCCACTGGCGAAGGTGCTGGAGGAGCAAGCCGATATCTACGGCTTCATCCTGTATAACATGGGAGTGAAATTCAAGTAATTCAGCCACAGATTGAACAGTATATTTTTAGCCACAGATTACACAGATTACAAAGATTAATTTTAGCCACAGATTACACAGATATTCACAGAAGAGATGATTATCACAGAGATGTTCACAGAAGAAATGTTTCTCGCAGAATTGTTTCTGTGCAAATCTCTTCATCAGTGAGAATCTGTGAAATCTGTGGCTATATTCCGAACACAGAGACGCAGAGACGCAGAGGATTCATTTTTTAGTGAACACGAAGAAACGAAGAGACGAAGATTTTTATCTGTGAACTCGGCTTTGCCGCTTGCTACCATCGGGACGCAAGAATCGGTGGCTAATAATAATCGGGCTAAAAAATCCCTCACCCAATTGGGTGAGGGATTCTTTTTTATTTTGCGTAGGCGACAGAGCGCGTTTCCCGGATGACGGTGATCTTCACCTGACCCGGATAAGTCATCTCATTCTGGATCTTCGTGGCGATGTCAGAGCTGAGTGCCTCAGCCTCGGCATCGTTCATCTTGTCGGCACCGACGATGACGCGCAGTTCGCGACCAGCCTGGATGGCGTAGGTCTTCGTGACACCAGGATAACTCATCGCGATGGCCTCCAGGTCGTTCAGACGCTTGATGTAAGCCTCGACAATCTCACGACGGGCACCAGGACGTGCACCACTGATGGCATCACACACCTGAACGATTGGGGCGAGCAGCGTCTGCATCTCCATCTCGTCGTGGTGAGCACCGATGGCATTGCAGATGTCGGGCTTCTCCTTGAACTGCTCAGCAATCTTGGCACCATAGAGTGCGTGGGGCATCTCGCTCTCCTCGTCGGGCACCTTACCGATATCGTGCAACAGACCAGCACGCTTGGCTTTCTTCGGATTGAGACCGAGTTCGGCAGCCATCACAGCACAGAGGTTTGCGGTCTCACGAGCATGCTGCAACAAGTTCTGTCCGTAAGAAGAACGGTATTTCATCTTACCGATGATGCGGATGAGTTCGGGGTGCAGACCATGGATACCGAGGTCGATGGCGGTGCGCTTACCAGTCTCGATGATCTCGTTGTCGAGTTGTTTCTTCACTTTGGCAACCACCTCTTCGATACGAGCAGGATGGATACGACCGTCGCTGACCAACTGATGGAGCGCCAGGCGGCACACCTCACGGCGAACGGGATCGAAGCCAGAGATAACGATGGCCTCGGGGGTATCGTCGACCACAATCTCCACGCCAGCCGCAGCCTCGAGGGCACGGATGTTACGTCCTTCACGGCCGATGATGCGACCTTTCACCTCGTCGTTATCGATATGGAACACGCTGACAGAGTTCTCTATAGCAGTCTCCGTGGCCACACGCTGGATGGTCTTGATAACAATCTTCTTAGCCTCCTGGTCGGCATTGAGTTTTGCCTCGTCCATAATCTCATTGATGTAACTCGCGGCAGCGGTCTTAGCCTCATCTTTCATAGACTCAACGAGACGGTTCTTGGCTTCCTCGGCACTCAGGCCAGATACCTCTTCGAGCATCTCGCGCTCCTTGAGTTGCATCTTCTCCAGTTCCTCGGCCTTGACAGAGAGCAGGCGCTTCTCGTTGTCGAGGCGCTGCTGCTGGGAGTTGAGGTCACCACTCTTGCGGTTGAGTTCCTCCTGACGCTGGTTGAGCGAAAGCTCGCGCTGCTTCAGTTTGTTCTCAGTCTGCTGAGCCTGCTGGTTACGCTGTTGGATCTCCTTCTCAAGTTCGCTCTTCTTGTTGAGGAACTTCTCCTTGACTTCCAGCAGTTTCTTCTCCTTGATGACCTCGGCTTCCTTATTGGCGGCATCGACCATCTCATTGTATTTCCCCTTCAGCACGAAGCGGAAAATCAGATATCCGCCAACTCCACCCAGTACGAGTGCGCCGGCAGCAATCAATAGCACAAAAATTAAATCCATAAAAAAAACTATATTAAAAATGTTATTCTCACTTCAGGGCTTCCTCAATCTCAGAAGTCAACTTAGCAAGAATACCATCATAGGGCGCCGTATCGTTCTTCCCGCGTTCCCGCTCCAACATCAGCGCGATGTCTATCAGCGTCATCAGCGCAATGGTGTGCTCACCCTTCTTACCCTTATAAGCCTGCGAATAGGCGTTATAACGGTTAGTGATGAGTTTGGCGGCCTTACGGTAGTATTCCTCATCGGCGCGATTGACCGTCACTTCGATCTCCTCGTCGTAGACGTGCAACCGTATATGTAGTCTCTCTTTGTCGTTTACTTCTGCCATTGGGATAGCATGATTACTGTTCGTCACTCAGAATGGCGATACACTTGTTAACCTGCCGAATCATCCGTGCAAGATGCTCTTTGGCATCTACGAGGTTGCCGTCGGTAATCTCGAGCATACGCGCCATCTTCAGTGAGTTATAGTCGTTGTCCGCCTGAGTGACCCGGGCCTTGAGTTCCTCTATCTCCGTGGCCTGTTCTACAATGAGCGTCTGCAAACGGCCATTCTCCTCCTTCAGTTCCTGAAATTGGAGAATCATCTGCCGCACACGGGCTTCGAAATCTGCCAAAGTCTTCTCGTTTGGATTCATACGTAACTATTTGGCGTACAAAGTTAAGCCAAAAAAGTGAAAAGTGAAAAATGAAAAGTGAAAACTCCCCATTATTTCTCATTTTTTAACACTTTAGCCACAGATTACACAGATTCACACTGATAAAGAGATTAACACAGATGAAAGCAATAGCCACAGATTACACAGATATTCACAGAAGAAATGATGATCACAGAGATTCTCACAGAAGAAATGATTATCGCAGAATTGTTTCTGTGCAAATCTCTTCATCAGTGTGAATCTGTGTAATCTGTGGCTATTTCCTTCATCTGTGATAATCATATCTGTGGCTATTTCCTTCATCTGTGATAATCATTTTTCTGTGAATATCTGTGTAATCTGTGGCTTTTACACTCTTCTTTAATCTTCAGTCTTCTTCCTCGGTTCTTTCTTGGCGAGCATCACCACACGATAGACAAAGTCTGTCACCCATTTCTGGGAGAAGCCAAGGCGACGGTTGTACTCACGGACGGAGACAACAGTCTTGAGCACATCCGGCTCCTTGAAATCATTCTTGTTGAAGATGTCGCTGACTGTCTTCTCCGTCATCGTATAAAGCGCTTTCTTCATGAAACCCGGCAGACGGAGTTTGAACTTCATCAAGTTGCCCGTCAGCATCATGATGTCCTGGGTGAAGCCCTGGAACTGCAGGAGGTAGGTCTGTGCATCCTGTACCTTCTTGCACCGACGATGGAGGCTCTGGTCTATCTCCTTGAAGAAGGCATCGTCCATCGAATACATCGACTTAAGCATATTCTTGCAGCGGCTACGCTCGCCGACACCTAATTTATTATTAACAGTAGGCACCTTAAGTGTGGACTTGAAGACCCTGAGGTCAGGGAGTGCTGCGAGGTTCGTGATGCCGAGGTCGGCAGCGAGGGCTGCCTGGAAATAGACGCGGATGAGGGTCATGAAATCTTCCATGCCACCCACCTTCTGTTCGTCTTTCTTTCCAAAAATTTTATTCCAAAATCCCATATTTGTCACTAATTGTTAGAAATCGCGTGCAAAGTTATGAAAAAAGCCACAGATTACACAGATTTTTCAGAAAAAGATTATTAATCCGTGTTAATCTGTGTAATCTGTGGCTAAAAATTCGTAACTTTGCACCCAAAAAATTACATTTATTATGAAAGGTATCGTATTAGCAGGAGGCTCAGGAACACGCCTCTACCCCATCACAAAAGGTGTCAGCAAACAGTTGATCCCTATCTTTGACAAACCGATGATCTATTATCCCATCTCGACACTGATGCTCGCCGGCATCCGTGAGATTCTGATTATCTCAACCCCCTATGATCTGCCAGGCTTCAAACGTCTGCTTGGCGACGGCAGTGAACTGGGCGTACGTTTCGAGTATGCCGAGCAGCCCTCGCCAGACGGTCTTGCCCAGGCGTTCATCATCGGTGAAGAGTTCATCGGTCAGGACTGCGTCTGTCTCGTCTTAGGTGACAACATCTTCTACGGCAGCGGATTCACGGGCATGCTGAAGCAGGCCGTCATCAGTGCCGAGAAACACAATCATGCCACCGTCTTCGGCTACTGGGTGAACGACCCGGAGCGTTACGGTGTGGCAGAATTCGACAAGGAAGGCAACTGTCTCAGTATCGAGGAAAAGCCCGCCAAGCCGAAATCGAACTATGCTGTTGTCGGTCTGTATTTCTACCCGAACAGCGTGGTGGAGATTGCCAAGAACATCAAGCCCAGTGCTCGCGGAGAACTGGAGATTACGACGGTGAACCAGAAGTATCTGGAGCAGAAGAACCTGTTGGTACAGACCTTGCAACGAGGCTTTGCATGGCTCGACACCGGCACCCACGAC
>Ga0310695_10003521_pt1 | contig 30522 bp, 28 predicted proteins | sample RumenRJG_04DNA_FD_203882 | JGI IMG/M metagenome (GOLD analysis project Ga0310695, IMG submission 203882) | Bovine rumen microbial communities from Lethbridge, Alberta, Canada - RJG_04 (v2) (version 2) | ecosystem: Host-associated > Mammals > Digestive system > Stomach > Rumen | place: Canada...
TCTGCTGTGCTCGTATCTCTACCTGTCTTGGAATCTTGACGTGGACTCGTCGGGAGTTCCCTTCCTTGTCTCTGCACTGTCAATTTTCCTCATTGCAAACATTTCAATGATCTCATGCTTCCCGTTTCTGCACCCTACGAAAAAGGCGTCAAAAAAAACCGCTCACTCGATTTGGCATCTCGTGGGCCGAAAAGCGATGCAAAATTACAGCCGTAACGCCGTTCGCACCAAACTTTTCAGGAAGTATTTTTCGAGTTTAACCTCCTTTAAGAAAATTATAGGGTATTTTTATCGAATAACAATAAGTTTCGCCATTTAGGCATTAACTTGCACCTTAATTCCCGAATCACGGAAACGCTGAGCGATGCGCTCAAGTTCTTCCTTAGAAACTTTCTCGAGATTCTCGGCAGGCGTCTTGCGGTCGATACTATAAAGCATCACCTCGCGGGGGTTGATCTGCAGGTAGGCACTGAGGAGCGCATCCAGTTCCTCATCGGTCGTGTTATCAAAGTGTGTTCCGTCAAATTCACCCCTAAGCATGATGGTCTGGACCACGCACTGTCCGTCAAATCTCTTGAGGTCGGCAATGACACCCTCGGGCAGACAGTTGGGCGAAACGGGGCGGTTGATGACCCTGAAAGTGTGCGGCATGGCGCTGTCAAGCTTCAGGATGTTGTTGTCCACCTTCATCAGGGCTTGAGCCACCTGCGGCTTGCCTGCCATCGTTGAGTTGCTGAGCACCGACACCTTGGCATCGGGGAAATACTCTGTCCTGAGCCTCAAGACGTCATCGACGATTTTCTTGAAGTCGGGGTGCAGCGTGGGCTCACCGTTGCCCGAGAAGGTGATGACATCAAGGTTCTGGCCCTGCTGCTTCATCTCCTCAAGTTTGTGCTTGAGCTGCTTCTTTACCGCTTCGCGGGTGGGCACACCATCCTTGCCGGGTCCCTGGGCATTGAACCCCGCCTCGCAGTACAGGCAGTCAAACGAACAAATCTTGCCGTCATTGGGCATGAGGTTAATACCGAGAGACATGCCCAGCCTGCGGCTATGAATCGGGCCATATATCGTTGAATGGAAAAGTACGGTTTGCATGATGTTAAGTTTTAAGTATGATTATTGTTGCCTAAAGATTAAGATTACACATTATATATATACGTCAAACGATGTTGAGTTGCTGCAGGATGTCGCTGACGTCGATATGGGAGAGGGTGCGGCGCTGCTTGAGGGCGTCGGCCACGGCATCCATCGCGCGGCGCACGCGCGCGTCGTTAAACAGTCGCGCCATGTTGCTGAACGCCTCGTCAAAGATGGGTTCCACCTCGTCACGCTCAAGCTGGCAATAGTCCCTGCCATCCTCGTAGGCGGCATTAAACAGTTCGTCCCTGAGCTTATTGTCCACCTTGTCGTTGTCGAGCACCATGCGGCGGCACAGCGCGTTGGCGACAGCCAGTCCGACTGAGATGCGGTAATGCCCCAAGATATATTGCCATGATCCTCGAGGTGAAAGACGAGGATTGCCGGCAAAGAAGAATTCGGGTGTGAACTGGATGGAGCCGCCAGTGCCGGCATCGAGGGTGATGGCGGTGAAGAGGTCGCTGGCCTCATAGACCGACAATCCCAACGCCATGCCTGCCACGCCATAGCATTTATCCAGTTCGTCACGATATTTCATTTCCAGTTTATTAGCCATATTTTCCTCTCATTTGCGTCCAAAGTCAGCTGGTATCTCTCCCCACTCGGCCGTGTTCCACTTGAGCAATGCATTGGGCCACGTGTGGGTAGCAAGCCAATGCTCGGCACGTCCGATGATCTGAAACAGACGCGCGTTGGCGTCGGTGCGAGCCAACTTGGTGCGGCACTGTCTGGCCCTGATCCACGCGAGCGCCGTCTTGCTGTCGCTATAGATTGCGGTGTGGTCATTGCCCTGATTGTGGAACAACGCCAGCGCATGGACGATGGCAAGAAACTCGCCGATGTTGTTGGTGGCATCCTGAAAAGGCCCCTGCCTGAAGATTTCGGCGCCAGTGGGGACATCCACACCACGGTACTCCATCACGCCGGGATTGCCCGAGCAAGCGCCATCAACGGCAATGCTGTCGTGGACGACACCTGGGATGGCGTCATAATTGACAAACTCGCGGGGCGCACGGGCGATGGCACGCAGGATATCCATCTCGCCAGGGTCGTTGCGGAACGCCTCGACGGCCTCTTGCTGCGAGTCGAATGCCTTGTAGCGGGCTCCAGGAAATCCCTTGACGCGCAACTCGCATTCAGCCCACGAGTCACAGATGCCAGGTTCAGTCCCCTGCCACACCACATACCACTTGCGCTTGTCACTTGCCATGTATCAGCTATTGACTTTGTTACTTGACCGACAAAAGTACATCAAATTTGTGAAAACGGCAAATTTAACGGCTCGAGCGAAGAAGGGAGCAGACTTAACAGTGGGAACGAAGCAGCGCAGCAAGACGGAGAGCAGTGCGGGCAGTAGCCGGGCCGGTCTCGATGTCGGTGGAATCAAATTGCAGTTGGGCAAGGCTGTAGTAAGGAGTCCTTGCCTGGAGTTCCTGACGGACAAGCGGGAGCACCTGCTCGGGAGGGAGGGTGTTGATTTTAGGTCGCTTGCACTTTTGCTCGGGGAGCAGCAGACGGGCGGTGATGCGCTCGGGGCTGGTCGTGAGCCAGACCGTGGTGCCGGCCCAGTTCATCAGCGCCATGTTGTCGCCATGGCAGGGCGTGCCGCCACCGCAACCGACGATAATGTCGGTCATCGCAGCCACCTCGCCCAAGGCCTCCACCTCCAGTTCACGAAAGCGGTTCTCACCCATTTTGTCGAAGATTTCGACCACGGTCATGCCTTGCTGGCTCTCGATATACTCATCCAGGTCAACATACTTGAGTTTCATGCAGCGCGCCAACGCCTCGCCGAGCGTCGTCTTGCCACATCCCATATAACCGATGAGGAAAACCGGTCTCATAGCCATCCCGCATCACGGTACCACGCGATGGCCTCACGCAGGCCGTCACGCAGTGAATACTTGGGGGAGAAGTCGAAGTCGCGACGGGCTTCGCTGGTGTCGCACAGCCAATTGCGCTGCTTGAGAATCTTGAACTTGTCGCGGTTGAGGGTGCTTGCCCTTAGTGTGACCTTGCCGATAAATTCCGAGACTTGGCAAACCACCTTGACCAACCACAAGGGGCACGTCACGGGAATGACAAATTTCTTGCCCAATTCCTCGCAGACGATTTTGCGGAATTCCTGCTGCGTGTAGGCTTGGTTCTCGCTGATGAAATAGGCCTTGCGCAAGGGACCCCGCTCCAGCGCATCCATGACTGCGGTCACCAGGTCCTTGACATAGATGAAGGTGAGCATCTGCTTTTCAAATCCCACGCTGAAGTCAAATCCTCGCTTGATGCTCTTGATCATCAGGAAATAGTCCTTCTCTCGGGGACCATACACTCCGGTGCAGCGAAAGATGGTGTAAGGGAATTTCTCCACCATCTGCAGGTAGGTCTCGGCTTTGACTTTAGAAAGGCCGTAGAAGGTATTGGGCTGGGGTATATCGGTGCTCAGGAACGGCTTGTAGGATTTTTCTTCACCCGGCCCCATCACACTCAGGCTGCTCATCAGCAGGAACACCTCGGGTGTCATGTCGGTAGCCTGCAGGGCATCGACAAGAGTCCTCAAGTAGCCATGGTTAACGCGTTCAAAGTTCAGATAATTGGTGCTCTTGGTCACACCCAGGTTGTGGACGATGTAGTCCCACCGGCCGCACTCGGCATTGTGTTCACTAAGGGTCTTCTCAAGATTATCCTGATCATCATAGTCCAGCTCGATGAAGTGGATACGCTTGTCCTTCAGGTACTCGCGGCTGGTTGTCGAACGCACCGCGGCCCACGTGTCATAGCCCCGCTTGAGTGCCTCCTCGACGAGAAACCCGCCGATAAAGCCACCCGCACCGGTAATGAGGATGCTTTTCATTGATTATTGATTGTTGTCCTTGGTTTTGTGTTTTGCCTGGCGGGCCATCGCAAGTTTGGTGCCTTTGGTCTTGTTCTGGGCGTTAAACTCCACTGCCTCGATCACATGCTGCGCGATGTACTCGGGAGAGATATTCTTCAGGCAGCGGTAATCGCCATATTTGCACTTCTTGTCTCCGTTGATGGAACAGGGGCGGCAGTCCATATCCAGCTGTATGTCATCCTCGACAATCTGGTTATAACCCAGGTAGCCGCAAGCAGGCGACGTGGGACCCCAGATAGTCATTGCCTGCAGGTCAACCAGCGAGGCGAGGTGCATATTGGCCGACTCCATGGTGAGCATCAGGTCGCACTTGGCAAAGAGCGCATACTCGTCGATGAACTTGTGCCTGACCTCGGCCATCGAGACCACGTTCTTGTACTTGCGGGCGATGGCACGGAGGGCGATTTTCTCTTGCTTGCCGCCTCCCATGAGGAAAATCCAGTAATTCTCATGCTTGGCGAGTTCGGCAATCACCTTTTCCATCTGCTCGAGGGGATAAGCCTTATTGGCGTGCGAGGAAAATGGCGAGATGGCAATCCATCGCTGCCCTTCCTCCTTATCGAGCACGATAGGGCTGACAGGCCAATCGCGCCCGTCATATAGGTGAGTGAACGTGTCGGGGGCCTCCAGACCTAACGACCTGAAGGCGTTGCGGTAGCGCTCGTGGATGGGCGTAACGGGTTCGTTGGTCTTGTGGGTGACCAGCGCCTTGCGCTTGGGTTTTTCCCTGTCAAGTCGGGCGATTTTGGCGCCACGCGCCTTCATATAGGCATCAATGACCCACGTGCCGCTCACGTTGTGCAGGTCGGCCACGGCATCGATATCATAGAGTTTGTAAAGCTGCGCCGACAACTTCAATAAACCGAACAGGCCACTGTGGTGCTCCTTGACGTCAAAGTCCACCACCTTGAGGTTGGCAGGACGGTCATGGAACATGGTCGCCGGCCACATCTTGGTGAGCATGATAAAACGCGTGTCAGGATTAGCTTTGCACACGGGGTACAAAACGGGAATGGTCATCGCCACGTTGCCAAGCACCGACAGGCGCATGACAAGCACGTTGCGCAGGGGTTTATTCTCTTTAGCCATAAAGCGCAGGATTAGTTTCTATTCTTATCGTTGGGCAAAAGTAAGCAAAATCGTTGACACTTGCAACAAGTTGGGCTATTTTTGTTACTATCCCACACGCTCGCCCAGCAGTGTGGCACTCGAGGCGCTCAAGACGCGGCACATCACCTTGTCGCCGGGCTTCTCTCCGCCAGCGGGGAAGACGATGACCTTGTTCTGCTGAGTGCGGCCGAACATATCGTCGCGGCTGCGCTTGCTATAGCCCTCGACCAGCACCTCAAAGGTCTTGCCCACGTCGGCACGGTTGCTGCACAGCGACAGTTCGTTCTGCAAGGCAATCATGCGGTTCAGGCGGTCGATTTTCACGTCCTCGGGGACGTTGTCGGGCAGGTTCTTGGCGGCGAAGGTGCCGGGACGCTCACTGTACTTGAACATGAAGGCCGAGTCAAAGCCCACCTCGCGCATCAGCGACAAGGTCTCCTGGAAATCCTCCTCGGTCTCATCATGGAAGCCGGTGAACATGTCGGTCGAGATGCCGCAGTCGGGCATCGCGGCACGGATGCGGGCAATGCGGTCCAGATACCACTCGCGGGTATATTTGCGGTTCATCAGTTTCAGCACCTTATTGCTGCCGCTCTGCACGGGCAGGTGGATGTGGTTGCAGATGTTGGCATGGCTGGCCATCGTGTCGATGATGGCGTCGCTCAGGTCCTCGGGGTTGCTCGTGGTGAAGCGCACGCGCATCTCGGGAGCGGCCTCGGCGACCATCGCCAGCAGGCGTGCCAGGTCCACGGGGTCGCCTCCTGCCTCGGGTTTGTAGAGGTAGGAATTGACGTTCTGACCCAGCAGGGTCACCTCCTTGAAGCCGCGCTCACGCAGGTCGGCCAGCTCGTTGAGGATGCTCTGAGGCTCACGGCTGCGCTCACGCCCGCGGGTATAGGGCACGATGCAGTAGGTGCAGAAGTTGTTGCAACCCCTCATGATGCTGATAAAGCCGCTCACCTTGCTGCCACCCACACGCGACGGGATGATGTCGCGGTAGGTCTCGGTCGTGGACAACTGGGTGTTGATGGCCTTCTCGCCTCGCTCGGCAAGGCCGATGAGCGACGGCAGTTCCAGATAGGCGTCAGGACCTGCTACCAGGTCCACGCTGTGCTCGTTGATGAGCACCTCCTTCATGCGCTCGGCCATACAGCCGATGATGCCGATGATGAGGCGGCGCTGACGCTTGTGGCGAAGGGCGTTCAACTGGTTAAGTCTCGAGAAAATCTTCTGCTCTGCATTGTCGCGCACCGAGCACGTGTTGATGAATATCGCGTCGGCCTCGTCAAGGTCTTCACAGGTCTCATAGCCCGCCATCTTCATCACCGTGGCGACGACCTCGCTGTCGGCCACATTCATCTGGCAACCGTAGGTTTCCAGCAACAGGCGCTTGGGAGCATCACCCTGCGCGTCATATTTCAATTTCATTGCCATGTCAATGTCTCTTGTTTTCAGGGCACAAAGGTACACATAATCCCCCACTCACGCAATATCACGGCGCCGTGCGGCAAAGCAGACCTGGGAAAATGACGATAAAAAGGGGCCTGATTCAAGATTGAAACGAAAAGTTTTCCGTGGTAATGAAATTTTGTTTAACTTTGCTAAGTTGAATTGTTTCCAAGGTAAAAAAGATGAAAACAGATTTGAAGACCAACATCAAGTTTTATCAGGTTTCGAGCCGGTATTACCGCCCTGAGAATGAGATTGAACTCGCATCGTTGACGCGATATGAGAAAGTGCCCACCGTGGTCGTCGAGAACGATGAGCAGGGTGCACGTGAGGCAGCACTCGAGGCCGCGACGGTCATCAACGAGTGCATGGAGACTCGCGGGCGGTGCGTCATTGGCTTTGGCTCAGGCAGATATGTGCTCAAGGTATATGACCAATTGGTCAAGCTCTACTTTGCCGACAAGGTAAGTTTTGCGGGCGTGGTCGCATTTAACTTGAGCGAGCTGGGGGTGACCGAGGACGAGAATCTGAGTCTTAACAAACTCATCAGCGACCACTTGTATGGCAAAGTGGACATTGAGCCTGGAAACATCCACAGCCTTAACGGGCTGGCAGCCAGCGCCAACTCCCACAGCCAGTGCAAAGCCTATGAGCGCGAAATCATGGAGGCAGGCGGGCTGGACCTGGTGCTGTGCGACCTCACCCCCGACGGCTCGCTGGCCTATAACGAGCCGGGGTCGGCGCGCACAAGTGCCTGCCGGCTGATGCTGCTGGGCAACGAGTCGCGCGCACGGGTAGCCGACACCTTCCAGAGCGACGATGCCCCCAAGACGGCTGTCACTTTGGGCATCGGTAACATCCTGAGTGCACGAAGAATCATCTGCGTAGCCTGGGAAGAGGATAGCGCGGCGGCATTGTACAACACGATCGAGGGCAAAATGACCGACCTGGTGCCCGCATCGTTCCTGCAGGTGCATGACGAGGTAAAAATCTATGCCGACCTGGATGCCGCCTCGCGGCTCACGCGCATCAGTTACCCGTGGAAGGTCACTTCCTGTGAATGGAACGACCTGCTCATCCGTCGCGCCATCGTGTGGCTGTGTGAACAGACGGGCAAACCCGTGCTCAAACTCACCAACGAGGATTACAACGATAACGGACTGAGCGAACTGGTGGCACTTTACGGCTCGGCATATAACGTCAACATCAAGATATTCAACAACCTGCAGCACACCATCACGGGATGGCCCGGCGGCAAGCCCAATGCCGACGACACCCACCGTCCCGAGCGGGCGGCACCCTATCCCAAGCGTGTGCTCATCTTCAGCCCCCACCCCGACGATGCCGTGGTGTCGATGGGTGGCACCGTCCGCCGCCTGGTCCAGCAGGGCCATGACGTGAGCATCGCTTTCCAGACCGACGGCGATGTCGCTGTCAGCGACGATGACCTGATGCGCAGCGTCCTGCTTGCCGACCGACTGACTCAACGCTTCGAGGGCAGCAGATTTGAATTCATCAAGCAGACCCTCGACCGACTCATCAATGGCACGGCAAGCCCTAACGACGACAACGACATGCGCTACTTCAAGGGTTCGATCATGCTGTCCGAGGCGATGATGGCATACCGGCTGATGGGGGTCTCGCTGAAGAACCTGCACGACCTGCACATGCCGTTCTACACCGGGGAGCCTCATGGTCAGGGCAAACTCACCGATGCCGATGTAGCGGTGGTTCAAAACCTCATTTTGCAAGTCAAACCGCACCAGATTTTCTTTGACAACGACCTGGTGGACCCCCATGGCACCCATGCACGGGCTGCCGGGGCCGTGATGCATGCCCTGAGCAACCTCAAGGACGAGGACTTTATGCGGGACTGCCGTGTGTGGATGTACCGCGGGCAGTGGGGACAATGGGATGTTGACCACGTGGAGATGGCGGTACCCATGAGCCCGGAGGAATTTGGCGACAAGCGCAATGCCATCCTCCAGTTCCATTCCCAAATCCACGACGCGCCTTTCCGCTCGACCGCCGACGGCAAACTGCCGTGGCAACGCTCCATCGAACGCAACCGCGACCTGGCGGACAAGTACCAGCAACTCGGACTCGCCACCTATGAGGCCATCGAGGCCTTTGTGCAGTACCGTTTCAAGGGATAACGGCGATCACTTCACGGCTTGGACTGTCAGGCGACGGTGATGGCGCGAGGGAGTTCAAGGCTATCGGGAGGCAGGGCTATGCCGTAGGGCTTACCCTTCTTGCCGCTGATGGTGTAGGACTTTGCCAACTCCTTGTCGGTGATGACGTTGCGGATGCAGCGGTTGACGCGGGATATCATCTGGTGAAGCGAGTCGCTGAAGGGGTCGCACAGGTTATCCACCGACTGGACAACACGCTTTTCGTTGGCGCCGGGCTTGACCAGGCTATAGATGTTGAGAATGTCGTCACGGTAGGCGTCGATGTCCTTCAAGACGATACCTTGCCCCAACTTGCTCTGCCTCATGAACAGGATATAGAGCGTGCGGCACATCGCGGGCATCTCAATCTCCATCTCGTCATACTCGGGCAGGACAATCTTCAGGTCACCGTTCACCAGCACACGCCCGGGTTGCCCCACAACCACCTTGCCGCGCAGCAGTTCCGCCATCAGGTCCTTGGGGTCATCGTGGTAGCGGGCGATATAGTTGATGATGTCACGCTTGATGCGTTCCAGCGCCTCTTTGCGGCCGCGCTCCAGCAATTTGATTTCGCGGGCTTCCTCCTCTTGCAGCGGGTCACGCGAGGGGGCTGCCTTTTTGCTGCGGTTAACCATCGGTGCCGACGCATCAGCCTCACAGATTTCCTGGACAACCTCTTCATTCCTGCCAAACATTTCACCCAGCGTCTCACTCAGTCTCCTCAGCCGGCTGGGCTTTGAAGATTTGACACGGGTGTTGTCCTGAGGGGCAGCATCGGGCAATGGCTCATAGGCCGACATGTGCCCACCGTGCAGGTAGCCATAGTCGCTCTCATTGAGCACAATATCCCCGTCGCCGGCGTCGGTGAAACCCATCAGCTCATCGGCAAAATGACGTATCGCCTCAAACCATCCACCTGAACGGTTGAAGCGACTTAATGACAGGCTCACAGTGGCATATCGGCCAATATTGCCCACATTGAATCGCCTCGCAACCAACAGCAAGTCGGTGCGTCCGGGGTCGTTGATACATTCGACCTGCAACGGTTCAACAAATTGCTTGACGATGGCTTCAGGATCATGAATGCCGATTGAACGGTTGCGGTCAGTGTACAGGTAGATGATGCCGTACTTGAGGTTTTGCAGTTCTTGACGTTCCATAATGGCGGGAATGAAGGATGAATAAAACTAAAAGCCACAAATATCATGCCAACCAGGGGTGTGTCATAATTCGGACTAAGTAATATAACCGTGCTAACGCACGGGAAATTAAACAAATTTTTAAATTAAAATAATAAATATTTTTAATTATTATACTTAATTTTAAATATAATTTGTTTAATTTCCCGCCCAACGGGCGGTTATGTTGAATATCGTTGAGTTATGACACACGGCCCAGTTGGCAGATAGAACAGTGAGAATCAATCAAAGAACTCCTTCTTGTTGACATCCTTGATGCGGCGGGTGCGCTCCTCATGCGTGACACACGGCTCTGCCATGACCTGGTCCATCGACTTGAGCCACCTGCCACGGGCCCTGCGCTCCTTGTCAAACATCGCCGCCGTGCCGGCACTGGTCTTCTCAAAAGTGAGGTGATGGTCGATATGCAGCGTGAAAGCGACATGTTCCACATCGTGGTCGGCACCGATGTAGGTGAACTGCCACCCTTCTTCCTTGTAGCTCTCGATGAGCGACGTGATGGCAGTGAGACTGTACTCACAGGACGCGTTCTCATAGCCGTCGGTAATGATGGTCACCAGTGCCAACGACACATCTTCATCCTTGCTCTTGGCGTTATGGACGCGCGTGATGGTGGTGCCGATGGCATCATACAGCGGCGTCATGCAGCACGGGCGGTAGTCCTTGGCAGTGAGCGTCCGAACCTCTTGGGCAGGCACATTGTCATAAATCACCTTCTGCTCACAGCCGCAAAAGGCCACAAGCGTCATCAGATGCTTCTGGTCAGGGTTGTTTCTCTGGGCACTCTTGATCGAACCGATGGTCTCGTTCACGCCATCAATCGCCTGGCGCGCAATGCTGCTCATCGAGCCACTCTTGTCAAGGATAATCACATTGTAAACAGTAACGGGAGTTTTCATCATCTTCTTCAATTTAAATGGTCAATAAATGCTTCAATCATGGGGCACGTTCCCGATGACGATGCAAAGGTAACCCCATTCCCAGCACCCCCCCTCATTCCTGCAACCTTGCCATTTTCCATTCCCCCAACCCGCCCGACGGCCGACGGATTAAGCAATTGGAAACATTGTGACTCGTTATCATGGCAGGGGGCCGAGGCAGAGCCTCGGCACGGGGGACCGGGATAGCGATGTGGCACGGGGGGACCGGGATTGTGATGGGACAGAAGAAGAACTATTTAAGGTCGGGGGGAGTGTTAAAAAACCTTAAGGCTGGGTTATCTGAGTTGTTTATGATTGGTGGTAAGTTGTTGATAATATCGATGTTACTGATCTGAGTCTCGTGGAAGCGTGTTCCTGGTAGGATACTGGCCGTGTAGGGATCAGGAATGGTGTTCACTTCGGGTGTCGCCTTGTATTTTCCCGTAAGTGGATCTCTGGTGATAATGCCCCTTATCAGCGCATCGGCAATCAACTGACGAGCCTTGTGTTGCCTTGCCATGTGCATGAGTTTGCCGTTAACTGCCTCAGTAATTTCCATGGCAGACAAATCCTTGTTCTCTTTGAGCACCTCTGCGAATACGTCCTGTAAGGTTGTGGTGCTGATGAAGTCTTCAGAAGATTTCTGCAATTTGGGTGTTCTAATGACCTCTTGGGGCATGTTGTACTCGTTGATGACAAAAGTGAATTCATAAGGTGTCTGAATGAGCGACTTGTAACAAGTGACCCTGGATGATGCACCGTAATCACTGACACGGAACACGTTGGTGGCAATGGGAAGCAGCATGTTACCAATGAATCCTGTGGTGTTTTTCACTTTGCCAATGAGGTTGTGCCCGATGGCACAAACGGCAGTGTTCTCATGGCTCGTAACATCTCTAAGGAAATATACGCAGTTGCTACTGTCGTTATAGCCGACTCCCGGGAAGAGGTTGTCGATGTCATTGATGACGATGAGGTTTGGCTTGAATCGGCTGATGGCCCTGGTGATTATTCCAGCGACCAACGCAGGCCTGTCATGGAATGTGCCGAGACAGTCAAGACAAATCATCACGAAATTGTCGGGAGTGATATTCAGATTGCTCTTGAATTCCTCCATGATATACTTCACCGAGTGGATACTATTGACAGCATCAATCCAGAGAACCTTTCCTCCCTTGATTTTTGCGTTAAGACTTGCTGCATAAGGGTATTCACCGTTACTGAGGACTGTTGCTGCGAGCATCTTGGCGAAATGTGCAGTTCTGGAACATTCATTGCCCGTGATGAGCGTAATCTCATGGTTGAGCAATGTTGGCATGCCGTAATTGGTTACCAGTGGTGTGACGCCAAATTGTGAAAGGTCGGTTTGACAGGTGAAGACACAATTGTTGATAGGGTCCTCAAAATTTGGGGTGCGGTTATAGGCTCCCACTCCGTAATAGTCGTAATTCATGGTATTTTTGTGTTTTTAATGTAATTGATAAATCATTGACAAAGATATTGCCTGTCGAAAGGCTTGTCCATGTCAAAAAGCAGGGAAATGCAATTTGAATATAAATATGAATGGTGGCAAAATGTAAAAAAGGGGTGACAAAGTGTAAAAACTGAAAAAATCGTTGTATCTTTGCAGGTTAAACGATATAATTGCTTAAGATGAAAGTTAAAATCCATCACGAGGGTGAGAACATACTGTTGATGCTGTTCCTGATCATAGTGGCCAGCGGAGTGCTTGCCTATCGGTTCTTTGACTACAAGCCGGTGGCTTGGTGCCTCATTGGGCTGATGGCCATCCTGTTCCTGCTGGTGCTCAATTTCTTCAGGCTTCCGCGTCGCCACTTCAAGGAAGACAATAGCGACGGCACCGCCGTGGTGTCGAGTGTTGACGGCACTGTGGTTGCCCTTGAGGAGGTCTATGAGGACGAGTATCTGCACCGCAACTGCATCCAGCTGTCGGTGTTCATGACCGTCTTTAATGTTCATGCCAACTGGGTGCCCGTCAAGGGCGAGGTGACCTATTACAAACACCACTCGGGACGTTTTCTGGCCGCCAACCTGCCCAAGTCAAGCAGCGACAACGAGCGTTCGTCGATTGTCATCCGCACCAGCACGGGCGAGGAAGTCCTCGTGCGACAGATTGCCGGTGCCGTGGCACGGCGCATCGTGACCTACGTCGAGCAGGGCGAACAGGTGGACGTCCATGACTTCATCGGCTTCATCAAGTTCGGCTCGCGTGTTGACATCTTCCTGCCGCTGGACACCGAAATCAAGGTGAAACTGGGCGACCGCACCTGGGGCGGTGAAACGCTGGTGGCACGATTGAAGAAACGTTAGGCTTTAGGTTTTAGGTTTTAGGTAAGCTCCTAACTTCTAATTAATTATATTATGAACGCGATACGCAACAACATACCCAACGCCATCACCTCGCTGAACCTGCTGTTCGGCAGCATGGCTTGCATCGCTGCCTTCAGCTGCTATGACACGGTGTGCGGCGGACTTCAGGGATATCAATTGGCATTTCTGCTCATCGCCTTGTCGGCGGTGGCCGATTTCTTTGACGGTCTAGTGGCTCGGTTGCTTCATGCCGTGAGCGGCATCGGCAAGGAGCTGGATTCGCTGGCCGACCTGGTGAGCTTCGGCCTTGCCCCCGCACTAGTACTCTATAACATGATGCTGGGCCACGGGGCTGGTCACTGGGCTCTGGTGGCACTGTTACTGCCGGTGTTCGGCGCATTGCGGCTTGCCCGCTTCAACGTCGATACCAACCAGGCGACCACCTTCACCGGTCTGCCCATTCCCGCCAACGCCATCTTCTGGATCGGGTTCACGGCATGGTATGCCGGGTATGATGAGCCCCTGTGGATTGTGCTGGTAGTCATCGTGCTGCTGTCGTTACTGATGGTGTGCAACCTGCGCATGTTCTCCCTGAAAATGCACAACCTGTCATCGCTCAAGCAGAATTGGGCACAGTATTTGCAGGTAATAGCCACTGTAGCCTTTGTGGTGCTGATGGGACTGCCAGGCTTGGCAGCGGCCATCACGCTGTACGTGCTGCTTTCCATCGTTAAAAGAGAGAAATAATGAGTTTTCTGCTTTTCATATTGCTTGTCCTGTTCCTGATGATAGGTATCCCCTTGTTGAGGGGATGGTTCTACATGCAGAACCTGCGCCGCCGGGTGAATGAATCCTTCCGCGGGCGGCAGGAGCATGAGCGTCCTGAACGCAACAGCGAGGAATATACCGAGACAGGCGAACGTAAGATTTTCACCAGCGGTGATGGCGAATATGCCGACTTTGAGGAAGTCACCGGCCCCATCATCGAGGACACCACCGAAGAAACCATCGACGTCGATGAAACCCGTACCATCATTGAGGAACAGGTCACCGACGCCGAGTTTGAAGAAATCTAAAACTTTATTTCCTGATTACAGTTTCAGGTCTTCCTCACTCTTGGGTTGAGGGGGATAATCGATTGTGTAGTGCAGGCCGCGGGATTCCTTGCGGTCCTTGGCCTGGCGTGTGATGAGGTAAGCCACGTTGATGATGTTGCGCAACTCGCAGATGCGGCGTGACACGTTGCTGGTCTTAAACAGCTTCTCGGTCTCCTCATAGAGGATGTCCAGACGGTTCCAGGCACGGTCCAGACGCAGGTTACTGCGCACGATGCCCACGTAGGTGGCCATAATCTCGCCCACCTCCTTCTCGCTCTGGCTGATGAGCACCATCTCCTCGGGGTGCGTCGTGCCGGCATCGTCCCACGCTGGGATGTCTTCACGCCAGCTGTACTCGTTACGGTGCTCGATGGCATGCTTGGCGGCAGCGTCGGCATACACGACAGCCTCAATCAGCGAGTTGCTGGCCAAGCGGTTACCGCCATGCAGACCTGTGCAGGAGCACTCTCCCACGGCATACAGGCGCTTGATGCTCGAGCAAGCGTTCAAATCGACCTTGATGCCGCCACACAGGTAGTGTGCCGCGGGCACCACGGGGATATACTCCTTGGTGATATCGATGCCAATCTCCAGACAGTGCTTGTAGATGTTGGGGAAGTGGTGCTTGGTCTCCTCGGGGTCCTTGTGTGTCACGTCCAGGAAGACGTGGTCCTCGCCTCGCTGCTTCATCTCGTTGTCGATGGCGCGTGCCACCACATCACGGGGTGCCAGCGAGAGGCGCGGGTCATACTTCTGCATGAACTCCTCGCCACCCAGGTTGCGCAACACGCCACCGTAGCCGCGCATCGCCTCGGTGATGAGGAAGGCGGGACGGTCGCCGGGGTGGTACAATGCGGTGGGATGGAACTGCACGAACTCCATGTCCTGGACCGTGCCCTTGGCACGATATACCATAGCGATGCCGTCGCCAGTCGCCACCAGCGGGTTGGTCGTGGTGCGATAGACCGAACCGATGCCGCCGGTCGCCATCAACGTCACGCGCGACAAGAAGGTATCGACCACTCCTGTCTCCTGGTTGAGGACGTAGGCGCCATAGCACTCGATGCCCGACGTGCGGCGCGTCACGATTTTGCCCAGGTGGTGCTGGGTGAGGATTTCCACGGCAAAGTGGTCCTCAAAGACGTCGATATTGGGGTTGTTCTTGACCGTCTCGATGAGCGACACCTGTATCTCGTGGCCCGTGTTGTCGGCATGGTGCAGGATGCGGAACTCGCTATGGCCGCCCTCACGGTGCAGGTCAAACTCGCCCTTCTCGTTCTTGTCAAAGTCCACGCCCCAGCCGAGCAGTTCCTGAATCTGTGCAGGGGCCTCGGTGACCACCTTTTTTACTGCCTCGGGGTCGCTGAGCCAGTCGCCCGCCACCATCGTGTCGTGGATGTGCTTGTCAAAGTTATCCACCTCGAGGTTGGTCACCGTGGCGACACCACCCTGAGCGAGGTCGGTGTTCGCCTCTTCCATCTTGGACTTGCACACCAGTGCCACAGTCCCCGTCTTTGCCACCTTGAGGGCAAAACTCATACCGGCCACACCCGAACCGATAACGAGATAATCATATTTGCGTACCATAGATTGTTGTCTGTTTTGAGTTAATATGGTCTAGATAAACTAGATGATCTAGATAGACTAGATGGGCTAGATGATCTAGATGGGCTAGGAATGTTGTCACTCCTTCTCGCCGTAGAGGAGGTCGCCGCAGTCGCCCAGTCCGGGAACGATGTAGCTGTGCTCGTTGAGCATGTCGTCGATGTCACAGGTCCACAGCGTGGTCTTGTCCTCGGGCAAGTGCTGGCGCACAACCTCGATAGCCTTAGGCGTGGCAACAACGCTGGCCACGTGAATTTGGGCAGGATGCCCCTTGGTGACCAGGGCCTGATAAGCCAGTTCCATCGACGAGCCCGTGGCGAGCATCGGGTCAACGATGAGCAGCGTCTTGCCGTCAAGGCGTGGGCTGGCGATGTACTCGATGTGAACGACAAAGTCGTCGGTCTTGGGGAAATACTTACGGTAGGCCGACACGAAAGCGTTCTCGGCGCCGTCAAAATAAGTCAGGAAGCCCTCATGGAACGGCAGGCCGGCACGCAGCAGGGTTGCGAGCACTACATTGTCGTCCAGCACATTGCACTGCTTCACCCCCAGCGGCGTCTCGACGCCGACGGTTTTGTACTGCAGCCTCTTGGAAATCTCATAGGCCATGATTTGTCCCAAACGCAGAATGTTGGCGCGGAAGCGCAGGCGCTCCAACTGCAACTCCTTGTTGCGGATCTCGCTCATAAACTGTCCCACAAGCGAATTGTGTTCACACAGGTTGATAATATCCATTTTTCTATGATTGATTATTGGTTAAGTATTCGTTTAAAAGCCGTTTGGCATTCTCTCGGTCGAGCGTGAGCTGGCGTTTGAGTTCGTCCAGTCCGCACATCTTGAACTCCAGCCTGAGGAAACTGATGAACTCCAGCATGATGTCCTTGCCGTAGATGTCGTCATCAAAGTCAAACAGGTTCACCTCGATGCTCAGTTGTCGGCCATTGTCCAGCGTGGGACGGTAGCCGATGTTGGTCATTCCCTGCAGGCATTGCCCAGAAACGTGAGCCAGCACAGCATAGGCGCCGTTGTGCGGCAGCAGCAAGCCAGGCTCAATCTCCCCGACGTTGGCTGTCGGGAATCCCAATCCCCTGCCGTTGTGGAATCCGTGAACCACTTTCCCCGACAGGGTGTAAGGACGTCCCATGCAATGCCGGGCATCAACCACCCTGCCGGCGGCGATGAGTCCGCGAATGATGGTCGAGCTCACTGGGGCATACTCTCCCAGGTACTCTGGCGCCTTGACGACCTTGACACCGAGGCGTTCACCATTGCGGCAATAGTCGGCAAAGGTCTCCCCCTTGTTGTGGCCGAAGCGGTGGTTGTAGCCCGCCACAAGTTCAGTGACACCGTAGCGGTCGCGCAGCAGTTCGATGAAGCGCGACGAGTCGAGTTGAGCCAGTTCGGCCGTAAAATCCAAAGTCAGCAACAAGTCAGGTTGCAGTCTGGCGATTTGTTCCAATCGGTCTTTCAATGGCATGATGAGCCTAAAGGGTTCTGTCTGCCTCAAGACCTGTCGAGGGTGGCGCAGGAATGTGATCACAAGTGCCTGCTTGCCAGTCACGGCAGCCTGTTGCTTGAGAAAATCGACGAGTGTGACATGTCCCAGATGGACACCGTCAAACATACCTATAGTGGCGACAGTGCTGCCCGCGGGCAGACGGTCGTTCTCGCCCAAAATTTTCATTCCTCAAATGTTATAAAAAAGTGGACTCTACTGGAATCCACTCAATATCAATCATTTGTCTAAATACTCCTTGATAATGCGCATGGTGTCGTTGCACACGCGGATAAACATCTCGCGATTCTTGAGCATCGTCGATGTCTTTACCTGCTTGTCGGCACCCGAGAACAGGTAGCCCGTCTCCTTGCTCTCCAGCGCCCGCAGCGTGGGCACCACGCCAGCCTCGGGACTCGGGATGTTGCGGCTCAGGTAATCAGGCACGCGGTCCATCCAGCGCGACATTGCCAGGGCGCCACTCTTGAGCAGACCCGGGTTGACGCAGTTCACCGACACGCGGCGTGTCTTCATCACACTCGACATGTAGATGGAGAACAGCGTGAGCGCCAACTTACTCTGGGCGTAGGCTCCCCAAGGCGTGAAGTGGGAAACGGCCGGGAACTCGTAGGGCAGTGAGACAAAGCGTCGCGAAACGCTGGTTGACAGGACGATGTGCCCCCCCTCCTCGATGAGCGGATAGACCTGCATCGACAGGAGCACAGTGCTCAGGTAGTTCACCTGCACCGAGTGTTCAAAGCCATTGGCAGAAATCTCGCTGCGTCGCGGCAGGATGCCGGCATTGTTGATGAGCGCCGCCACGGGACGGTTCAACGCACGCAGTCGCTTGACAAAGTCGTTGACCAGCTCGAACGAGTTGAGGTCCAACTGCAGGCAAGAGATGTCCTTGTTGCGGGTAAGCGTGCGCAGCTGGGCAGCATAGTTTTCGGCCTTCTGTATATCGCGGCTGGCGAGCAACACGGCCTTACCTTGCTCGGCAAGTTTGCGGGTAATAACGCTCCCCATGCTGTCGGTGGAGCCAGTGACGATGTACAATGGCTTCACTTGCTCGGCCATCAGTTTATCGTTATCGGTCATCATATCGTTTTAGTTTTATGGTTCATTTCTTTCTAACCTGCAAAGATACAAAACTCTTCAGAAAAACACCTTATTTCAATGCAAAAAACCGCCGAAAAATGGATTTACCCCCAGTCAAGCCCATGACGCCACACCTTCCAGAGGTCTTTATCGGCCAAAAAAAACGAGAGAAAGGCCGTTGAAAGTGGCAATATTTGGTAAAAAGGATGAGATTTGCTACTTTTGTCCTCACAAAACAATGAGTATTGCATGGACGGATATGTGACAGTGATAGGAGGCGTGAACATGGACATTTCGGCAGCATTGACGGCGCCGTTTGTTCCCGCCGACTCGGTGCCTGGACAGGTGAGTATGGGCTGTGGCGGGGTGGCTCGCAACATCGCCCATAACCTGCAGCTGATGGGCCATGAGGTGAAATTTGTGAGCGTGTTTGGCGACGAAGCATTCGGCGAGATGTGCTGGCGCGAGTGCCAGGCTATCGGGTTGGACCTGGGCCTGAGCGAGCGCTGTGAGGGGATGCGTAACGGTCTGTACCTGTGCGTGAACGACCAGACGGGCGACATGATTGCTGCCGTGGCCGACACCGACATCATCGCACGCATCACCCCGGCCTTTCTTGAAGCCCGCATCGATGCCATCAGCCACTCCACACTGGTCATTGCCGACACCAACATCAGCGCCGATGACCTGCTATTCCTCATCGACCACTGCAGCGCGCCACTCATCGTCGATACCGTGAGTACCGCCAAGGCACCACGAGTCATCAAGGCCTTGCGGCAAAGCCAAAAGCAGCGCCTATATGGCTTGAAACTTAACCTCAGTGAGGCACAGGCCGTTACCGGGTGCGACAGCGCCAAGGTGGCCGCCGACCACCTCACAGCGATGGGCGTAGGGCAGGTTTATATCACGCTGGGCAGCGATGGCGTGTATTGCAGCGACGGCACGCGCCATGAGCACCTCAAGGCCATCCCCACCCGTGTCATCAACACCACGGGAGCTGGTGACGCCTTCATTGCCGGTGTGGCCCATGCGCTGATGGTCAAAACACCCTTCCCCGACTGCGCCCAAACAGGCTTGCATGCCGCCCATGCCACCCTACTCACGCTACAGACCGTCAATCCCGACGTCAATAACTACCTGAACTGATAAAAACCATCTATTCCAGATTATCCAGAACAACATAAAATAGAAAAATGAACAAGTACTTATCCATCTCACCCGAAGTGCAGCAGGCACTTGACGAGGGCCGCCCTGTGGTCGCCCTCGAATCGACCATCATCTCTCACGGCATGCCCTATCCCCAGAATGTGGAAACGGCGCTCAAGGTCGAGCAGACCATCCGTGATGGCGGCGCTGTGCCCGCCACCATCGCCATCATCGGCGGCAAACTCAAGGCAGGGTGCACCCCAGACGAAATCGAATACCTGGGCCGCAAAGGTCAAGCGGTGACCAAGGCGTCGCGCCGCGACCTGCCCGTGCTCATTGCCCGAGGCCAGGACGGTGCCACCACGGTTACCACGACCATGATTATCGCCGCAATGGCAGGCATCAAGGTGTTTGCCACAGGTGGCATCGGTGGCGTTCACCGCGGGGCTAAGACCACGATGGACATCAGTGCCGACCTCGAAGAACTCGCCATGACACCCGTCATGGTCATCTGCGCCGGCGCGAAATCCATCCTCGACCTGGGGCTCACACTGGAGTACCTGGAAACCAAGGGAGTACCCGTCATCGGCTACGGCACCGAGGAACTGCCCGCCTTCTACACTCGGCACAGCGGTTTCAAGGTCGATTACCGCATCGACACGCCTGAGGAGCTTGCGGCCGCCTTCCGCGCCAAACTCGACATGGGTCTGCAGGGCGGTATGCTCGTCACCAATCCCATTCCCGAGGAATACTCCATGCCTGCCGACGTCATCAACAAGGCCATTGACGAGGCTATCGACGAGGCGAGCCGTCTGGGCATCCGCGGCAAGGAGACGACTCCGTTCCTGCTCGCCAAGGTCAAGGACCTCACTGGCGGCGACAGCCTGGCCAGCAACATCCAACTGGTGCTCAACAACGCCCGCTTGGCCGCCAAAACCGCCGCAGCCTTGAATGCCATATCACAGTAAATCCCAAAATCGCATGTGGTTGTTTGGGGATATCGTAACAAGCATATAATCAGTTGATTACAACAAAATTAGAGACGCAAGATTTTGCTTCTCTAATTTTATGGGCCGAAAAGGCTGAGGGCTGATGCTAAGTTTTTCCTGAAAAATGGCAATAATCAGAGATTATTGCGTACTTTTGCAGGTTGAAAACTTGTGCAACAGGCATTCGCCATGGAATGTGCTTCGATGGTTGAGGTGCCGCCAAGTGAAGATGAAACCGAATCAAAATATTTAACGATTAAAATAAAGACCAAACGATTATGAGATGTCAACATTGCGGACATGAGGTTCCCGAGGATTCTGCCTTCTGCAACCACTGCGGTAACCGCATGAGTAACGAGGTAATGTGCAGCTATTGTCACCAACCCATGCCTTCAACATCGGTGTTCTGCCCTCATTGCGGCAAGGCCGTCAGCGATGCGATGGCCATTGCCAGCCAGGAGCCGGCAGCAGACACGCCAGCGTCGAGTCCTCGCCCTCAAGGGCAGACCTATAACGAGCAGCGCCGTGCTGCCGAGCGTCAAGCCGCCCGCCAGCCCGCCAACGCATGGAAACAGCCCGATCCCGTCGAGGAAGATGACGATGATGACGATGACAACGGAGGCGGTGGTTCCTCCTTCAACCGCAACCTTATCATCTGTGCTGTGCTGGCCATCCTCGCTATTGCCCTGCTGAGCCTGCTGCGCCATTGCAACAGTCAGGAGAATGACCGCCTGGAGGCACGTGTTGACAGCCTTGCTCTGGCCGCCGACAACAGCCAGGACCCGCTGGCGGTGCTCACCGCCGAGCTGAGCCGTAACGGCATGACCGACGACAAGGCGTATGCCGGCTGCGCGGTGAAGTTTCCCGAAACTGACCCCGACACGCCCGACCGCATCGTCGGCGTGACTTACAAGGAAGACACCGACCGTCCCTTCATCAAGGTCTATACCCTCACGCGCGACGGCGCGCAGTGGAAGACCGAGTTGGGCCAGACCAAATACTATGACGGCCGCAACATCGTCATGGACAACTCGTCGCTCATCGCCGACGCCATGTACGTTCCCCGCGCCGTGACCATCGAGGGTAAACCTTACCTGTACTTCGCCTTCCTCAACCACCTGAAGGGTGCTGGCGAGGGCAACAACGGTCGTGTGACCCTCGCCCTGTACGGTCTTGACAGCAAGAAGTTGACAACGTTGACCTATGACGGCACCATCCGCTCGCGCAGCGATGGCCGCCAGTATGTTCACTGCCGTGGTCCCTTGGAGAGCACCAGTGGCAGCGAGCGCCAGTTCCTGAAGCAGGAAGCCGCCAACATCGGGGCTATCCATGTAGCTTCGCAGGAAGAGATTGACGCCGAGGAAGAGGCCAAAGCCAAGGAAGAAGAGGAAAAAGCACTGGCTGGCGAGGAGAATGCCGACGCCAAGTGGGATCACGACAATGCCGAAAACATGGACAAGCTCAAGGAAGGCGAGGAAGTGAAGATGAAGCCCACCCAGTATGACAAGCCCATCATCAACATGAAGGAGATCAAGGAGAAACTTGAGAACGACCGTTACCTGGTGTTCCTGGACTCCAAGGGCTCGGTAGTGGGCTTCAACAAGAGCACGCGCAAGTACTTCACCATCTATGCCGGCAAGAACGGTGCCGCATCAGGCATCAGCATGAATGGCGACAATAGCGTGCTCATCAAGACGCCGAGCGGATCCATCAACTACGACCTGGTGCACGACCGTGCCAAGACCGCGAATTAATCCAATCGGCCCATGACTCCCGAGCGACGTTATTACTTCTGGTTCTTCCTGAAACTGAACATCATCCTGATTGGGCTGCTGGCCCTGCTGTGGTGGTTGAATAACGTCGTATATGCTTAGACGCTGATAGAGGCTATAGATACTATAGTTGCTATAGAATTGATAATTGACATTAAACAAGCTTTAACTAAATATGGTTGAAATTAGAGAAATCCAACCCACCAAGAGCAATCTGCTCAAGTTTGTGCACTTCCCCATTGATGTGCTCTATCGTGACAGCGAGTATTTCGTCCCACCACTGGTGACCGACGAGGTGAACACGCTGCGCCCCGACAAGAACCCAGCCTTTGACTTTTGCGAGGCCATCTATTTCCTGGCTTACCGCGACGGGAAAATCGTGGGGCGCATAGCCGGCATCATCAACCACGTGTGCAACGAGCGTTCGGGCAAGAAGGAGGCACGTTTCAGCTACATCGACTTCATCGACGATGCCGAGGTGGTTGACGCCCTTATCGAGGCCGTGACGCGCTGGGGCAAGTCCAAAGGAATGGAGCACTTGACCGGCCCGTTGAGTTTCACCGACATGGACCCCGAGGGCATGCTCATCGAGGGTTATGACCGCGTGGGCACCAGCGGTGGCATCTACAACTATCCTTACTACCCCAAGCACATGGAGCGCTTGGGCTTTGTCAAGGATGCCGACTGGATTGAGTTGCTGATTACCATCCCCAAGGAGAGTCCCGAGAAGATGACTCGCATCTCCAATATCGTTGCCGAGCGCAACAATCTGGAAACCATCAAATATACCAGCCGCAAGAAACTTGTCGAGGACTATGGCGACGCCATTTTCAAGCTGATCAATGTGGCCTATGACGACATCTTCGGCTACTCGCCGCTGAGCGACAAGCAGATCAAGCATTACATCAAGATGTACCTGCCGTTCCTGCCGTTGAATGACCTGGCGATGGCCGTGAAGAAGGACACGCGCGAACTCATCGCCGTGGGAATCTCCATCCCCTCGATGGCCAAGGCACTCATCAAGAACCGTGGTCGCCTGTTCCCGATGGGCTGGAAGCACCTGTTGCACGCCTTCAAGCATAACGACGTGGTGGACCTGATGCTCATCGCCGTCAAGCCTGAGTACCAGAACAAGGGTGTGAACTCACTGCTGTTCACCGACTTGATTCCCTGCTTCAATGAGTATGGCTATAAGGTGGCCGAGAGTAACCGCGAGCTGGAACTCAACAGCAAGGTGCTCAAGCAATGGGAATACTTTGAGACCGAACAGCACAAGCGCCGCAGGGCGTTTACTAAGGAAATTTGATTTGCCTTATGCAAATCAAATTGATTAGTGATTAGGGATTAGGGATTAGTGATTTGTGACAATTGATTAGAGATTAGGGAATTAACTAAACATCATAACATTATGAACGAGAAAATTCAAGTTATCAGTAAATATGCCCTTCAGGGGCATGAGACACAGGCGTTGAACGATGCCGCGCTGGCCGCCAAGCAGACGCTGGAGAGCGGCAGTGGTGCAGGCAATGACTTCCTGGGCTGGCTGCATCTGCCCAGCAGCATCACCAGCCAAGACCTGGAGGCCATGGAGCAGAGTGCCGCCATCCTGCGCCAGAATTGCGAGTACGTCATCTGCATCGGCATCGGCGGCAGCTACCTGGGCGCCAAGGCCGTCATCGAGGCATTGAGCGACCACTTTGCCGCCTACAAGACGGGCAATGGCCCCAAGGTCCTGTTTGCCGGCAGCAACATCGGCGAGGACTACCTGTATGACCTGATGGACCTGGTGCGTGGCCACAAGTTCGGCATCATCGTCATCTCCAAGTCAGGCACCACAACCGAGCCCGCCATCGCCTTCCGCCTGTTCAAGGAGATGCTTGAGAAGCAGGAAGGCAAAGAGTTTGCTAAGCAGAATATCATCGCCATCACCGACGCGCGCCGTGGTGCCCTGCGCGGTTTGGCCACCCAAGAGGGCTATGCCACCTATGTCATCCCCGACAACGTTGGCGGCCGCTTCTCGGTGCTCACCCCCGTTGGCCTGCTGCCCATCGCCGTGGCAGGCTTTGACATCCGCGCCCTGATAGCCGGTGCTGTCGAGATGGAGAAGGAGGGCGACGAGCAGGTGCTGGCCTATGCCATCGCCCGCAATGCCCTTTATCAGCAGGGCAAAAAGATCGAGATTCTTGCCAACTTCACCCCGAGGCTGCACTTTGTCGCCGAGTGGTGGAAACAGCTCTATGGCGAGAGTGAGGGTAAGGGCCACAAGGGCATCTTCCCCGCCAGCGTCGATTTCACCACCGACCTGCACAGCATGGGCCAGATGATTCAGGACGGCGAGCGCACCATCTTTGAGACGGTGCTCAGCGTGGGCGACCAGCAGCACGAGGTCATCATCCCCAGCGATGACGAGGATCTGGACGGCTTGAACTACATCGCCGGCAAGAACGTGGACTACGTCAACAAGATGGCCGAACTGGGAACCCGCCTGGCACACGTTGACGGCGGCGTGCCCAACCTGTTGATTACCATTCCCGCTGTGAACGAGCGCTACCTGGGTCAGCTGATATACTTCTTTGAGAAGGCGTGCGGCGTGAGCGGCTATATGCTGGGCGTGAACCCGTTTGACCAGCCCGGTGTTGAGGCTTACAAGAAGAACATGTTCGCCCTGCTGGAGAAACCTGGCCATGAGGAAGCCACCAAGGCCATCCGCGAGAAACTCAAAAACTAAAAACAACGATAATAAAAAAGGAAAACAATAAGTACAATCATCACAATGGCATCCACATTCTATCATTGAGTTACAAGCCAGATAGTTTTGTATTGAATGGTGTTTATTGTTTTCCCTTCTGAACTTAAAACTAATAAAATGATTTATCCGATTATTTCGGCTGAGGAAGCCGCCGAATTTGTACAAAATGGCTTCACCGTGGGCGTTTCGGGCTTTACTTCTCCCGGTTGTCCTCAAGCAGTGCCTGTTGCCATCGCCGAGCGCGCCAAGCGCGAGCATGAGGCAGGCCGCGAGTTTAAGATTAACCTGTTCAGTGGCGCATCGACAAGCGACCACATCGACGGCGAGTTGACGCGCGCCGACGCGTTGAACTTCCGCACCCCTTACCAGTCGCATCCCGACATGCGTAAGGCCATCAATGCTAATGCCATCCACTATAACGACCGTCACCTGAGCGAACTGGCCCAGGAGTTCCGTTATGGTTTCTACGGCAAGATGGATATCGCCATTGTCGAGGCTCAGAGCATCACCGACGACGGCGAGCTCGTGCTGGGCACCTCGATGGGTAACACCGCCACGTGGCTCAAGATGGCCGACAAGGTCATCGTCGAGGTCAACGACCAGATTCCTGAGAGCATCCGCGGCATGCATGACGTCTATACGCCCAACGACCCGCCTTACCGTCGCGAAATCCCCATCTTCACGCCTCACGACCGCGTGGGCACTCCCACCGCCCATGTTGACCCCAAGAAGGTGCTGGGCGTTGTCAAGACGTCGCTGCCCATCAGCAAGGAGGGCGCTTTCACCCCCGTTGACGAGGTGACCGCCGCCATCGGCCGCAACGTGTGTGCCTTCCTCGTCAATGAGTTGAAGGCCGGCCGCATCCCCAAGGAGTTCCTGCCGCTGCAGAGCGGTGTGGGCAACATCGCCAACGCCGTGCTCGACGCCCTGGACAAGAGCGACGAGATTCCCCCGTTTGAGATGTACACCGAGGTCATCCAAGACAGCGTGCTCGAGTTGCTCGAGAGCGGCAAGTGTAAGTTTGCCAGCACCTGCTCGATGACCTTCTCGAGCCAGGCCATGACCGAGTTCTTTGAGAAGGGTGAGGCCCTTCACAACAAGGTGCTCATGCGTCCCAGCGAGATCAGCAACAACCCCGAGGTGGTTCGCCGTCTTGGCGTCATCACGATGAACACCGCCATCGAGGCCGACATCTACGGACACATCAACTCGACTCACGTGAGCGGCACGCGCCTGATGAACGGCGTGGGCGGCTCGGGCGACTTCACCCGCAATGCCTACATCAGCATCTTCCTGTGCCCGTCGATCAAGAAGGACGACTGCATCAGCACCATCGTGCCCATGGTATCCTATCCTGACCACAACCCGCACTCGGTAGATATCATCATCACCGACCAGGGTATCGCCGACCTGCGCGGCAAGGATCCCGTTCAGAGCGCTCACGAGATTATCGAGAAGGCCGCTCATCCCGTTTACCGTCCCCTGCTGCGCGAGTACCTGAACCTCGCCAAGAAGGGCCACGTGATGATGAATCCCGACATCGCCTTCGCCTTCCACAGCACGCTGCTGCATGAGGGCGACATGCGCAAGACGGATTACGCCAAGTTCATGAAATAAAGAGGCTGGCTTGTCAACAACGGTGCCACACGGTTATGTCGAGTAATTGATGTAACTACGGAATTGAGATTGCTCGCGTACGCTCGCAAGAAATCAAAAAACTGATTATTTAGATTTCCCGTGCGTCGCGCAATCCATCGGGATGTGACAAGTGAATGATGATACAGCTATTTCAACTAAACATGAGCAAGACTTTGATAAATGTTGCACTGCTGGCAAGCCTTGCGCTTGCCGGCAGTTGCCATTTGTCACATACCGACTCACAGGCAAGCGTCAAGCAACCTGTGGTCAATGATCCCCAGACGGGCAGCGACAGCATCGAGTCACGCGCGATACCCCATGACAGCCTGCCTCCCGTCAAGGACTTAGAGGACGAGATTTACTCGTCCACCACACTTATCATCTCCTATGACAACGCGACCGACAGCGCTGCCCTCATCAAGGCCATCGCGGCCTACGGTGCCGAGGTCATCTACCGCTACGACAACATCCAGGCGATTGCCATCAGCATCCCCGACGGCAAGGACACCCACCAGGCCATCGACCATTTCAGTCAGGTTCCCGGCGTCACCGCCGTCAACCGTGACCGCAAAGTGCGCCTCATGCACAAATAGCAGCCGATGGCGGTGTGCCATAAATCAACTATATTCAACATAACCGCCCGTTGGGCGGGAAATTAAACAAATTATATTTAAAATTAAGTATAATAATTAAAATATTTATTATTTTAATTTATAAATTTGCTTAATTTTCCGAAGCTTGGCGGCACTTCAGCAAATCGAGCAAGCTTGTTTGCCTTCAGTTAGCACAAGCTTTCTCGTGCATTAGCATGGTTATATTACTTAGTCCGAATTATGACACGCCCTCTTTTTTGGGGTGAATTTGTCTATAATTCAATGAATTGTTGTACCTTTGTGAAAATTAGTAGAATTGGCAAAATTATAGAGAATAGTTATGAGGCATTATCTGAAGAATCTGGAGGACACCGTCCGCAATCACTGGACACAAAACGCCCTGTGCGACTACAATGGCGACACCTTTTCCTATGCAAATCTGGCCACGAACGTAGAACAGTTCCGCATCTTCTTTGCCGCTGCCGGCATCGGGAAGGGCGACAAGATCGCAATCTGCGCACGCAACTGCGCCCGCTGGGCGATGACTTTTTGGGGCATCAACGTGAATGGCTGTGTGGCTGTGCCGCTGCTGGCCGACTTCCATCCCGACACGGTTTCGACGTTGACCAACCATTCAGACAGCGTCGTGCTGTTTGTTGACGAAGACATCTGGGCGAAACAGAAACCCGAAGAGATGCCTCATCTCAAGGCCGCCATCAACATGAAGGACGGCAGCCTGCTGTGGCACCAGGATCAGGTTGTGGCCGACGCTTGGGAAAACCGCAAGAAAGCATTTGCGCAGCAGTATCCCCACGGCATGTATCCCGAGCAGGTGACTTATCCCGACGACAATGGAGATGACCTGGCCATCATCAATTACACGTCGGGCACCACGGGCAACCCCAAGGGCGTGATGCTCACCTATAACGCGATGTCGGACACCGACAATTTTGCCAACACCCATTTCCCGAACCATCCTGGCCAAACCGTTGTATCGATGTTGCCGCTGGCCCACATGTACGGCCTTGCCATCGAATTTATCCATCCCAATGTAGATGGCGTTACGGTGTACTTCCTGGGCAAAACCCCGTCGCCCACTACCCTGCTCAAGGCGATGCAGGACATCAAGCCCTATATGGTGGTCACGGTGCCGCTGGTGATGGAGAAAATCTATGCCAATGCCATCAAGCCCGCGTTGACCAAAGCCAAAACGATGTTGGCAATCCCTGGCGTGAACAAGTTGATATACAGGAAGGCCCGCCAGAAACTGATTGAGTCGTTCGGTGGCAGTGTGCAGTGCTTTATCATGGGCGGCGCGGCACTGAATCCCGAGGCAGAACAATGCTTCAAGAAGATTCGTCTGCCCTACACGGTGGGCTATGGCATGACCGAAGCCTGCCCGTTGCTGGGCTATGAGTGGTGGACCAAGTTTGTGCCCGGCTCATGCGGCAAACCCGTACATGAGCTGCGCATAGACTCGGAGGACCCGAGGCACATTCCTGGCGAAATCCAAGCCCGCGGCCGCAACCTGACCATCGGCTACTACAAGAATCCCGAAGCCACTGCCGCAGCGTTCACCGAGGACGGCTGGTTCCGCACGGGCGACTTGGGCGTGATTGACGAGAAGGGCAACATCTTCATACGCGGCCGCATCAAATCGATGATCCTGAACTCGTCGGGCCAGAACATCTATCCCGAAGAGGTCGAGGCCGTGCTGGCCAACTGCCAATATGTGGATGAATGCCTGGTGGTGGACCGCGACGGCAAAATCACAGCGCTCGTATATACCGAGTTGCCCGAGGACATGGACGAGGAGACCAAGGCCAACGTCCCGAATCTCATCCGCCAGGCCGCCAACAAGGACCTGCCCAATTACAGCAAAATCGCCAAAGTGGAAATGATGGAAGCCCCCTTTGAGAAAACCCCGAAGAAGACCATCAAACGCTTTATGTACCACTAAATATAGGCTATCCAGCAAGGCTTAAAAAATGCCTGTAAAGCCCATCTCGACAAGCTTTACAGGCATTCTTTTGCATCTTCCTGTTTTTATTCCTTTAGAGTCCGGGGAAACATCGCTGATGTTAGCGGTTCGAAGAACCGATTTCAATGAGAAAGACCATGCAAGAACCTCGAAGAGGTTCGCAGCTTGGTCCATGAGCAGAACTATGCAAGTGCCTCGGAGAGGAACTTTGTGATTGACAGGCCTTTGAGTGATGCGGAAGTTCGTCTTCGACGCACTTTCTACTTGAGATGGCTGCCACCAAGCTGCGCTCATCTACGATGAGCTGGCATGGTGTTTTCCATAAAAGTCGAGTCTTCGACCCGACCTGCCTCTTCGAGGCAAAAGCCAAGCCCATGATACAGCAAAATGCTTATCCAACTCATATATAGGGAATTATGCCGATATTGAATATCTTTACCAGACAGCTAATAGTTTTTATTCCTTAGCAGAGCGCATCATGAAACCTAATACCTGAGACTGCGTTCCAAGTCATCCACATCGTCACAAAGAGCGGTCTCTTTTTCGCCAGTCGGCATAAGCAAAGCTAAGCCCGAAGCAACAAGAAGAGAAGCAGCACTCCACCACCACAGGTCCTTAAAGCCCGACAAGAGTGAAATCGAGACCCATAAACTAACGACATGGAAAAAATAGTTACTATACCGAACAAACTCTTTCAGCCTCTGCGCTACAGGGAGAAAATGCTTGGGGGTCGCGGCTAGATTCATCTCGTGAATCAATTTCTGAGTGTAGATGTAGATAACAATGAAAGTCACTTCGACGAGGCCAAAAAATCCAAGCCCCACCCACCAGTTTACATTTGGCATGAAGTACAAACTCAGTGCCACAAGCACCAGACAAATCACTGGGATAACGAGCATCCCTTTCTTATGCCCCTTGAGAAACTTCTCGGCCTTAAGAGTGATGTCCCGGCACAAGTCCCTCGGTGTTCTGTCCTCGTAAGCGATATAAGTATTATCTTGTTCCATAATTTTATTAGTTTATATTGGTGTCCGCTAAAACTTAAAAAGCGATAAATGACCCGTCCGCAATGTCGATAAACAGGCGTTGCGGATGTTTTTTCTAAAAAGTAAGCCCCCCTAATTGAAAAAGTCGGGGAAAAGGGTGGGT
>Ga0310695_10003523_pt1 | contig 30512 bp, 27 predicted proteins | sample RumenRJG_04DNA_FD_203882 | JGI IMG/M metagenome (GOLD analysis project Ga0310695, IMG submission 203882) | Bovine rumen microbial communities from Lethbridge, Alberta, Canada - RJG_04 (v2) (version 2) | ecosystem: Host-associated > Mammals > Digestive system > Stomach > Rumen | place: Canada...
CTGTGAAAAAGAACCGTCTGCCCATGTGTAATTAGATAAGTCTATGCAAATTGCTATCACGCTTATGCAAACGGCCGAAAAAATATATGGTACAATAAGTCTTCGTATATTTAGACGTAGTTCATCTCGGAATGGGCGGATTTTCAAAAAATATCCAGCAACGAAGAAAAAAAGTGGCATGTGAAAGGAGTAAATGAACGGATATAAGGGATAAACCTCGCAATGGCCTAATATCATTAAAAAAATGGCGATTCCCTTTAAAACATCAAAAGTTTCGTCTCTTCCTCCGTTTGAATGCTGTGCCGCCCCCACTTCGTTCATTGAAGAGCAAATGGGCTCATGTCCTTGATTCAGAAGGAGTGGTTGATTGAGTCCATTAAACCAGTTCTTGAGAATTTTTTTCATTTTCGTAAAATTCATTCTATAATAAACACAGCGAGGCTAATTCATTCAATATATAACAATATCTAGTGAAAAATATGATCTAATCGTCTTTAAATACATGCCTTTGCGGCATGTCCTCATATAATTCAAATCCAAAACACATCCCAACTAGCTTGTTGGCTGTATTTTATATATTTAATCTAGCAAGACCTCTCAATTTATCGTCTTATCTAGGTGGACTATGTACTGCTATCTCATCATCGGCGCAGGCCTTTTCGGAGCAACTTTTGCTAATCTAGCCAAGAAGGCAGGCAAAAACGTTCTCGTCATTGACAAACGTCCACACATAGCCGGCAACTGCTATACTGAAAATGTTGAAGGAATCAATGTTCATAAGTATGGTGCACACATTTTCCACACCTCCAATAAAGATGTCTGGAATTTCGTTAATTCATTCGTTGAATTTAACCGCTATACGAATTCCCCTATAGCCAAGTCAAAGGGGCGGTATTACAACTTGCCTTTCAATATGAACACGTTCAACCAAATGTGGGGAACGGCGGCACCAGAAGCGGCAAAGGCAAAGATTGAAGAACAGAAAACGGAAATTCTCAAGCGACTCAACGGACGGAAACCCGCTAACCTTGAAGAACAAGCCCTAAGCCTTGTGGGTCGAGATATCTTTGAGACGCTGATCAAAGAGTATACCGAGAAACAGTGGGGACGTAAATGCAGCGAACTCCCGGCGTCTATCATCAAACGTCTTCCCGTCCGCTATACATTTGATAACAACTACTTCAACGATTTATATCAAGGCATCCCCTGTGGTGGCTATACACAGCTAGTTGCAAAGATGTTGGATGGGATTGAAGTTCGGTTGAATACGGATTTCTTTGAGCACCGCTTCGAACTAGAGCATGTTGCTGAAAAAGTCATCTACACAGGCCCCATTGATGAATTCTTTGATTACCAATTTGGGACTTTAGACTACCGTTCCCTACATTTTGAAACGGAAGTTCTTGACAAAGACAATTTCCAGGGAAACGCAGTAGTGAACTATATTGACGAAGATGTTCCCTACACTAGGATTATCGAGCACAAGCACTTCGAGTTCGGTCAACAGCCAAAAACCGTTATTACGCGCGAATATCCCCAGGCTTGGAGTCTAGGCAAGGAGCGCTATTACACAGTCAATGATGAAAAAAATTCTGCCCTTTACGCTAAGTACAAAGCAATGGCAGAAAAGCAATCTAAGGTCATTTTTGGTGGAAGGCTCGCCGAATACAAATATTACGACATGGACGATGTCATTGAACGGGCTATGGCTGTTGCAAAACAGGAATTAGGAATCTAGAATGCCTGAAAAGCTTTTGTCAGTCGTCATCCCTACCTACAATATGGAAGCGTACTTGCGGCGCTGTCTAGATTCAGTTACGCGTGAAGATGTTCCCTCTAGTTTGGAGTTAATCGTCGTCAATGACGGAAGTACAGATGGATCGCTCGCAATTATGCAGGAGTACGCAACAAAGCGACCTAACATAGTAAATATTATTGACAAACCTAATGGTCATTATGGGTCTTGTGTAAATGCTGCACTAAACATTGCAACGGGAAAATATTTCCGTATTTTGGACGCAGATGACTGGTATGATACCGATGGACTGATAAAGCTATTGAACGAACTTGAAAATATTTCAGCAGACATTATTGTTACACCCTATAAAAAGATTCGTAGGACAAAGACTATAGAATATAAACCCAAACAGGTATTATATAATCATATATACAATCTCTCGCAAGAATTTATTTGGAAAACGCAAAACCATGAGCTTTTTACAATGCATTCCATGACATTCAAAACATCTATTTTAAGAAATGTCAATTTACATCTTTCTGAAGGAATCTGTTATACAGATAACGAATTTTTAATATATCCTACCAATAATACCAAGACTTTATCTTTTTTCGAAACCCTACTCTACAACTATGACATGACTCGAGAGGGACAATCAATGGATCTCAAAGTTCAGATCCAAAATAGTAATCACTTAAAAATAATAATTAAGCGATTTCTTCATTGTTCTAAAGAGTTCAATTGTTTTTCACAGTATTTTTGTACAAAAGTACTATTGTTCTATTATTATAGATTACTCTTTCTAGTTCGTAACGACAGGGAATTGAAAATTATAGATTCTTTGGTAAGGGATTATAACCCTTTTTTGCTGAAAGAAGTTAACAAACAACTGTTTTTTGCTCCATGCATTTGGCATACGTTTGGATTTCATTTCTACTTTTATGAAAAAATGAAACACTTTTTCAAAATGGACCGATAATCCTATTACCAATATATATCGATTAATTTCATTAATTGATTGTTGATGTCATATGATTTGTTTTCTATTTCGTTCATTCGCGATAGATTGCTTAAATTTAGAATATCGTTACACCAAAGCATAATATTATTTTGCTTATATAGTATCTTATTGGAAATATTTACTTCTTCAGGTACTACGGAACTTACAATACAAGGTAAACCATTGTATTGCGCTTCTAGCAAAACAATTCCCAATCCTTCCCACAGCGACGGGAATGCAAATATGTCCATTGCGCTATAAAACGGAGCGGGGTCTTTCTGAAGTCCTGCGAATATTACAGACTCCGCTAGTCCCATGGTTTCAACCTTTTGTCGAGTCTTTTCTTGTAGCGGTCCGTCCCCAAGCAAAAGCAACTTTGCATTCACCCTTTGCTTATGGAGTTCCGCAAAAACATCTATTAAGAAATCGTGATTCTTTTGCGGATAAAAGCGTCCCACATGCCCCACAACAAAATCATCTTCGGCAATTCCATATTTTGCGCGGATTTCTCGACGAGCTGTTTCACAAAACTTAAACCGGTCCGGGTCAATCGCGTTAGGCAAAATCGTCACCTTGCCTTTCTTTACAGCGCTTCGTCCCCAGCCGTTGATGGCGGCAGCCTCGCCACAGGCAAGCCAATGGGTAGCAAACATTTTGCAGGGAATGCGGAGTATGGAGCAGAGGAGACTCTTTACAAGGTGGTTCGGCGGGCTCACCAACCTTGTTTTAGGTCCTTTGACGGGCTCTTGAGCAGTATATGCCTGATGGTGGTGGGCAATTCTTTTTTTGATTCCGGCGAGCATCGCCAACAAGCACACGTAGCTGTTCATGTACCAGTCAAGATGGCTATGGACCACATCGTATTTACCTTGCTTGAAAATTTTAAACATCGTCCATAGGTGCTTTAGCGGGTGATGAACCTTGTCGGGAATCTGGATGCAATTGATTCCGGCCTCGCTGAAACGCTCCAAAATTTGCGGATTCGGCTCGTACTGGTACAGCAAATCAAAATGGATGTCGCGCATACGGGAACAGTAGTTCAAAACCACCTGTTCCGAACCGCCGCCCACAATCCCGTGCAGCACCTGACAAACGCGAATGTTTTTACCCACAGCCATATTTTCATTAAAACGCAAAGTAAAATATACACCTTTTTTCAATAGCGTGCAGAGTATTTTCTTCTAAAAGAATCTAAAACACGCAATGTAGTTCTCTTGAGCAAAGCGATATTTTTAATTTGAGCGCCCCTTAAATGGGGATTTGTAAGACACTCATCTGGAGAAAACACGCTATTCTTTGACACCGCCCTCAAATACCTTGACCTTGAAAACTACAAGGAAAATTTGGCCCCCACTACAATGCGGACCTATTATTGGAACTTAAAGAAAGTCACGGACTTTGACCCAGAAGCCCACTGCGAAGACATCGATGAATCTTTTATTCGCAATTATAAAGCATTCTTGCAACAAAAGGGTGATAAGCCAAATACTGTGGCCAAGGCCCTATCTGTTTTTAGAATTTTTACAAGGAAAATGGTTGCAGACAAACTGTTCAAAACGGACCCTTTTGAAAATATAAAGGTCGGCCGAGTTTATTCAAGGCGAAATTTTCTTACAATCAACGAGCTTAAACGCTTGTACCTAAACTACCTAGACAACAAGCAATTTCTCACAGAAACGGAACAGAATGTAATGTGCGTATTTCTGTTTAGCAGCTTTACCGGTCTGCAATACAGCGACCTTCTTTCACTTAATGCGTCCGAAATTTTTGATTGGAAAATACGGAAACAAACTCACAGAACCGGAGAGCCCGTATACATTCCAATTCCTATCCAGGCGCGGCTGCTCTTGCCCGAAAAACAGACACAAGGTTCCGTCTTTAAAGTGGTGGAAAATTCACATTTCAACAGAACTCTCCGCAAAGTTGCACCAAAGCTCGGTTACCATAAACACATCCATTGTCATTTGGCCAAGCACACCTTCGCAACCACCTGCATTTCACTTGGAATATCCTTGCCATCAACAAGTAAGTTGCTTGGCCACCGCAACGTCGAGACAACCCTTATTTACGCAAAATTCGTCGACACATTCCTTGACAAAGAAATGAGAAAGTTTAACAGACTAAAATAAAGCAGGAACCTACGTGAAGTTGCAGAACGCATACATTGCTGAAACTGGCGATCGCTTGGCAACTGGTTCCTCATTGGTTATAAGGGCCCTGGTGACGTGACTACGGCTGGTTCTAAGACGACTGCAGAAGTCAGTGCGTCTACCAACTTCGTTTATACTGGTGAATTCACTGGTTCCGTGGCTCTTTCTACAGGTGGTGTCGGTTGGAAGGCTGCAAACAAGGCCAAGTTGAATGATTGCGCTGGTAATAGCAATACTTGGAATTGAAAGATTACGGTTGCTGCAGGAACTGCAGCTGTCGAAGCAACATATACACCGAGCGTTCCTAGCGCCGATTGCGAAGTTCTCACCCCCAGTTTCGCTTCTATCAAATAAATGTTAAATTATAAAGAAGCGGCCCTTGTTTCGGGGACGCCTCTTTGCTGAACTGAAAACCACCCGCAAGATTGCGGGTGGTTTTCAGTTCAGCAATATATAAGACCAATTAGTGAGCGATGTTCTTGAACGCCGGGGTCAGCGGAGAGCAGTTAGCATCATCTTCAATGGTGTTTGTATAAACAAGGTTGCCACCGGCGGCAGCGTTACCAACGGCACTAAGCTGCCAATACTTGCCCTTCTGGCAATCATTCAAAGCAACATTGCTAACGGTCTTCCAACCAATAGTTGCTGTCGTAAAGGCTACAGTACCATCGCTATATTCACCTTCATCAGAATAAGTAAAGTTGGTGGACTTAGAGCCAAGCTTGTCTGCGTTAGCTGTTCCCGGGCCAGCGTAACCAATCTTAATCCAATTACCAATATATTCACCCACTTCAGAGGTGTATGCGTCCTGCAACTTCACGTATTCACCAGCGGCAGGGCCAACTTCGGAAGCCTTGGACTTAGCGATCATGCCGAACAGTTTCGGTACTGCGACGGCGGCCAAGATGCCCATGATCACGATCACGACCATCAATTCGATAAGGGTAAAACCTTGCTTTTTCATAGTGTACTCCTTGTTGTTTGTTACACACTTGTTTGGTTTCCGGCCCGTTAGTGGGCGTTCAACCGGTTTATGTCTGTAATATAAACAATTTTTTTCAGAAAAGCAATAGTTTTGCAAAATTTTTTGCATTTTTGTGTAAAAATTGTCAGACTTTTGTCACGAATTTTTACTTTGTTCGCAAAATTCTATCATTTTCCAATCAAAATCGCCATATTTCGATCAAAACTTTGATGATGTATATATACAAATTTTTTTGAAAAAAAACATTTTTTTAAGAAAAAAACTGAATTTTTTTTCCAACTTGGATTGAAAAAGACAAAAACCCGGCTTACGCCGGGTCGTCAAAGCATTTTAAGTGAATATGGAAGCTACTTCAGGGCAAAGCCTTCAGCGATAACCTCTTCCGGAATACCTTTAGAACGAAAGAATTCTGCCATTTTCAACTTTTCAGCATCATTCTTTTCACGCTCCTGCTGAACTCCGTTTGCTTGGCCCTTGAGGTAGGCTTCGGCTTCGAGAGCTTCGTATTCATGACGGTCGAACATGTTTGCCTCCAGTGCTTTCAAAAGTTCAGGGTTCATGCGGCTTACGCGCAGGCGGTCAAGTGCATTCGCAAAAATCGGGTCTTTCGTTTCGGGCACCTGCAGCGGGCCTCTTGAAATGAGCCGGAGCCAGAAATCTTCGCGGGTTTTTACGCCTTTACGCAACTGCAAAAAATTGGGCAGGTCAACTACAATATACCTATTTTTCCGCGAAATGGGAAGAGCATTCCCCGACTTGACTTCGTATTCGCTGTAGGTGGACCAAACATCCTTATAGATATCCTTCGACCGGAGTACAGGATTGTTGCAGAGCCAAATGGATACCGTTTCCGGAAGTTCATAGTAACGGTACCGGCGTTCTTCTTCCGGCAGGCCCATGAAATAATCCGAACGGTTGAACTCGTACTTGCCGCGCAGCGTGAGGTACGAATTGTAAAGCTGCATACGATCGAAAAAGAAAGCGTGAACCTTGTTTTGCATTTCGACATTCAAGTAGCGGTTGTCCCTAGTATGCACCCAGACGTCGAGGCGCGCGGGGTCGTTTTCGGGCATAAAGATGTCGATGGGTTTCTCGAATTCATATTCGAGGTCTACAATTTCATGGTCGCGGTCCAGCTGGAGCAGGCTGTTGAGTACGTCGCGGATTGTGTCCTTGTCATCCATCAGGATGCGGAATGTCGCCGCGTATTTGGGCAGCAGGAATTCCTCGCCATGCTCGTTTGTGACGATGTATTTTTTTGTTGAATGATTGGTATTGTCAGGCATGTGTTTCCTTTCGTGTTAAGTTACGGGCACCCCCTATTACTTAACACGCTTTTTTCAGGCGTTTGAATACCAATTCTTTGTAAAACTTTTGTAAAAACGGGGAAAAACACATTTTCTGGCACCGCCAATCCCATATTCCAAATTGGAGTAAGAAAAATGTCATATATTTGTTACAGATCACAGACTCGTGTAAAAAATTGTTTTATATTTACGCTGTTAGGCCTCAGTTAAGAAGGAGGTTTTTCCATGTTGGCTGAAATTTTAAAGAAAATAAGCACCCCCCGAACCAATAGGAAGGCCGGTTTTACAATTATTGAATTGATGGTTGTCATTATTATTGTGAACCTGCTTTCTGGCGTCGCCGTGCCCAAACTTACCGACTATATTGAAACAACGCGTCAAAAACTTGATGTGATGAAACTTTATTACCTACGCGACGCCCTTAACAGGGCCTTGTACGAAGGAGACATACTTGACATTAACGAATCAGCAACTTGCGCCGGTAAAAAAACAAACAAAAATGACTTAAGCAAATGGTTAGCCAGTAAAGACGGTGTAACATTGTTCATTATCGAACTACATGACATTCTCCCAGCCAATTTCCAAGCAAACAACGAAAACAGATTCAAAGACAATCAAAACATGTGCGGAGTCCTTACAGGTGGCGGTTTTTGGGCCGATGCTCTTAAAGACGCGGGTTTCGGTGCCGTCGCCGACATTCTCTACGCTAGAGATCACCAAGGCAACAATATCAAATCCACCAAAACTTTCACCGCTTATAAAGTAAAGATTAACAACCAAGATTGGTGGAGAACCTTCCCAACGCAACCTCTTTTTGTCAGCAGAGCGCTGAACGGAGACCCCACTGCAGCCAAGACCGGAGTCGGTGGGCAAAATAGATACAAGTTTAAAATTAGGTGGACCGGCGGAAACGAGAAAACTCATTCCCTTGAAGTTTTCGTACAAAACGCACAGGGCTCCGATAACGGGTATCCGTTCACAACACGCCAAGGCGTCTGCTTTTCAACAGAAAAAGGCCTCTGCAAATAACAGTCTTTTACTAACAATCCTTTCTGGTCGCCCCAAAACGGGCGGCCTTTCTTTTTACTACTTTATAGTCACTATGAGTGAAAACTGTCTTTTCTGCAAAATCATCAAGGGAGAAATCCCTTCCAAGAAAATCTACGAAGACGACGACGTGTTCGCCTTCTATGACATTGCCCCGCAGGCTCCGGTGCACTTTCTGGTAGTGCCCAAGCGCCACATTTCGACCATCATGGACATGCAGCCGACTGACTGCGAACTGGTAGGCAAGATGCTTTACCGCGCGCAGCTCATCGCCAAGGACCTCGGCATCGAAGAATCGGGCGCACGCTTTGTGTTCAACTGCAAGGCCGACGCGGGCCAGACGGTGTTCCACATTCACCTGCACGTGCTTGGTGGCCAGGTCATGGGTTGGCCCCCGTTCCCGTCAAAGTAAATAAATCAATTTTCCAATATCCACTTACCGAAGAACGGGTCTTCAAGTTCATAGCAGACCGTTTTGGTTACGTACCCCTGCTTCAACAGGCGTTTGATAGAACTGAACGAGGTGCTAGAGGGTACAGACCTGTCTGTTATGGGGTTTTTCTTGTTGGCAAGCGAGAGCATCACCTTGCGATCGGTACGGTTCATGTTCGCCCAAAGACGCTCGTAGTCCAGGGAATGTTCCTCCACCTGCCTCTTTACGGCATAGGCGACGACATTTTCCGTTATCTTGCCATACACCAAAGCGTTATAAACTGCAGCAGCCAGCTGTTGCGTGTAGTAGGGGTGAACATCCGTAAACTTGAGAATTTCTTCGGTGATGGAAGCCTTCTGCGAAGCGGGCATCTTTGGCAGGCGACTTTCGACATAGCTATAAAAATCGTCGTACGGAATTTTCTTCAAATTCATGCGTTCACCAAAATGGAAGAACGGGGACTTTTTCTTCTCGAAAATTTCCTCCATCATAGACTCTTGACTCCCCATGAATATATAGTTCAACCCCTTCTGCCGTTGCATAATGGCACGCAGCTGCTTCGCCAGCGTCTTGTCAATGGAGTTCACCTCTTGAAATTCATCGAACACCACAATGAGGCGATTCTCAGCAGAAGACACCTTCTCCAACAATTCCAAGGAGTCTTCCAACATCGCAGAAGATTTGCCCACTGAGGGGACAAAACTCACGTCCAAGCCATCTGTCATCGGATTATAAGAGAGTGTGGGCACGACGCGGAAATGTTTCATGAAATGTTTTACCTTCTCGAACTTATGAAGACGGAACACCTGACGCAAAACTTGTGCTGCCAAATCCTCTACATTCAAGACCTTCATGAAATCAATAGTAATAGACGGGCGACCGATTTGCAGCAGAGCCTTTGCCACCAGGCTACTCTTGCCAAATCGACGGGGAGATATCAAGACCAGGTGGTTCTCGCTATCCAACATCTGCTTGATTTGTTCCAGTTCGTTCACGCGGTCTGTGAAGAACTCATCTTCTACGATTGTGCCGAATTTAAAAGGATTCATAGTCGCTCCAGCGCCAAAAGTTTCATTGCGAAAAAATTCGTTGCGAAAATTTTCGCATCATATACAATATAATATATTCACCCCTTTTTCGCAATACAGTCTAGCGTTTTTTGGATCAACAGCCTTTCTTTTTTCTACCTTATACTCATTATGAGTGAAAACAGTCTTTTCTGCAAAGTAGAAGGCCGTAAATGATCAAAACCCGCGCCATTGTCCTGCACCGGTTTGCGTACAGCGACTCGAGCTTTATCGTGAAAGCGCTCACCGAAGAGTGCGGCGTGGTGAGTTTTATCATAAAGGGTGCAAAGCGCAAGGAGTCACCCTTTAAAGGGGCGCTCGACCCACTCGCACTTTCGGAGGTGGTGTTCCGGCAAAACCCGGCCAAGGAATTGCAGTTCATTAAAGAGGCGTCGATTATCGACTGGCACGGTGAGTTGCGGAATTCCCTGTTGAACCTGGCGGTTGCACAAGTAATGGCCGAGATTGTGCTGCGGTATGCGCCACCGGCCACTCCGATTCCCGAGGAGTTCGCCTTGCTAAAGCAGGCGCTTGCGGAGTTCGACTCGCCCGCTGCAAGTGAGAAGGATCAATCATCCGCCGACTCGGTATTCAGCCGCTGGTTGCTGGACATTTGCGACTTGTGGGGCTACCACCTGGAACTTGGCGTGTGCAGCCGCTGTGAAAAGGTGCTTACGGAACCTGCAGCGGACTTTTTCCCGGAATCGGGCGCGCTCATTTGCAAGCAGTGCCAGGGCGTACAGAGCGCACGTGCCCGCGCAGAGACGTTGCAGGGGCTCTGGGAACTGAATTTAATGCAAAACACCCCCGAGCAGGCGCTACAAAAACTCACGGGGCGCGTCTTTGTGGAGAATGCTTTGCTATCTTATCTGCGCAATCACATCGGATTCCTGAAAGAAATCCATTCCCTTTCATGGCTACAGGAGGTTCGTAAGTTATGCTCAGCCCAATCGACATAAAGAACAAGAAAGCTAAAGGCGAAAAAGTTTCAATGATTACTGCCTACGACTACGCTTTTGCCCAGATGGCAGAGGCGGCAGGCGTGGACCAGATTTTGGTAGGCGACAGCCTTGCAAACACGATGCTCGGCTACAAGAGCACCCGCGAAATCGGCATGAACGAGATGCTGATTTTTGTGGCGGCGGTTTGCCGCGGGGCACCAAACACCCACGTGGTGGCCGACATGCCCTACTTGAGCGACAAGGATCCGCAAACGGCTTACGATAATGCTCGCCGCTTTATGGACGTGGGGGCTTCTTGCGTAAAGATCGAGGGCACCCCCACGGGCGTGCACGAATATTTGCTGAACCACGACATTCCTATTTGCGCTCACCTCGGACTTTTGCCGCAGACGGCCGAGAACTTTAAGCAGAAGGGCCGCACCGAAGAAGAAGCGGCCGCAATCATCAAGGCTGCCAAGTATGTAGATGACCTGGGTTGTTTCGAGATGGTGCTGGAACACATTCCCGAAGAGCTCGGCACCAAGATTACCGGCATGGTGAACGCGGTGACGATCGGTATTGGCGGCGGAAAGTTCACGGACGGTCAAGTGCTCGTGATGCACGACGCCTTGGGCATGCACCCGCGCAAGCTGCCACCGTTCGCAACGAAGTTCGTCGACATGTACAGCCTGGGTGTCGAAGGATTCAAGAAGTATATAGATAGTGTGCAAAACTCAGGAAAGTAATTTCGCAAGAAAAACTTAGGTGCAAAATTGATGGTTCGAAGTTCGTATCTGATTGATATTCTTTAAGTTACGAACTCAACCAGCGTTTTGCAGCCCCTTTACGAGCCCTTTATTTACGCGGTTCCCGGCGATGTCGGGAACTTTTTTATTTGAGTGTATTTTGGTTGACAAAAACTATTTTGACGTGTTACAAACAAACTAACAAAACGTTTTAAAAGTGAATTGCATCACTTGCATAATCTTTTTTTTGTAAAAAAACAACTTTTTTTTAATTTTTTTTGAAAAAGGTGTTGATTATTTGTGAAAATAAGTTATTTTATACACAGCTAATTCACAACATAACCATAAGGAAGAAAAAAATGGCTACTACAAAGACTGCAAAGAAGCCGGCTGCTAAGAAGCCCGCTGCTAAGAAACCCGCTGCCGCTAAGAAGCCGGCCGCTGCTAAGAAGCCCGCTGCTGCAAAGAAGCCGGCTGCTAAGAAGCCGGCCGCCGCTAAGAAGCCCGCTGCTGCTAAGAAGCCCGCCGCTAAGAAGCCCGCTGCCAAGAAGCCGGCCGCTGCCAAGAAGCCAGCTGCTGCTAAGAAGCCGGCCGCTGCTAAGAAGCCCGCTGCTGCAAAGAAGCCGGCCGCTGCTAAGAAGCCCGCTGCTAAGAAGGCTGCAAAGAAGTAATCAACATAATTCTCCTTTGTTGGCGAGCCTCGGATTACTCCGAGGCTCGTTTTCTATTTTTGGGTTATGATTTCTGAAAAAGACCTTGCCGAATTGGAAAAAATCCCCTATGAACAGCGCATCGAGCGCGTGGAAAAACTTTTAGAAGGCAAAACGGAACCCCGCGCCTTTGAGCTGGGATTGCTGTTGGCCTTGAAAATGGGGCAAGAACTCCGCGAAGGTAAAGAACTGGGTAGCGAATCCGGCGATTTGGTCGCCAGCTGGAACGGCAAGCACCCGAATTCCATTATAGAAGAAGCGATTGCATTTGCAAAGGAGTTCTTGATGAACCCGGCGAAAATCGCAGAGAAAATTAAGAGCGGTATGCTGAAAGCCAAAGACGAAGCGGTCACTGGCTCCGATGAGGCATCACCCACGTGTCATCCTGAGCGAAGCGATAGCGAAGTCGAAGGATCTAGCGAGGCTTCCAATGGATAACAAACTGGTTGCCACAGTCGACATCGGGAGCCACAGCTGCATTCTCTTGATTGCGGCGTTTGAGGAGGGGGTGCTAGTTCCCAAGCTCCAGAAAGTCGAAGTCTGCCGACTGGGCGAAGACATTTACGAACACGGCGCCATTACCGAAAAACGAATCAAGGAACTGGAAGCCATCATGACGAAGTTCCGCATGGATTTGCACGCACTGGGCGCAAACCTCAAAGCCGCAGTCATGACCGAAGCCATGCGCAACGCCGAGAATCCGAACGAAGTCATTGCCGCAGTCGAAAAAGCCTTATGGATCAAGCCGCGAATTATCAGTGGCGAAGAAGAAGGCAAGCTCACCTACCGCTCGGTCAAGGAATGGCACGGCGAAGGCCTCGTCACGATTGACATCGGTGGCGGTTCGACCGAACTCAGCAATGGGGACAATACGTTCTCGATTCCGGTGGGCGCCCTCAAGATGTTCAAGGCCATGGGCCCGATTCCTGGCCCGGAATACAAGAAGTTCGTGAAGGAAACCTTCAAGGAAGTCAGCTTCAAGGGCATGACCAAGAAGCCGGTTTACCTGATTGGCGGCACGGGCACTGCCCTCGCCATGGTCTACCTGAACAAGCAACAGTTCGACTATAAGGCCATCGAAGGTTTGGAACTTTCGATCAGCGATTTGGACGCTGTCACTACGCGTATTTCCAACTTGTCCAAGGAACTCCGCGCCATGCTCCCGGGCCTGGAAAACGGCCGACACGAAGTCATTATTTGCGGGCTTTTCTGGCTCAAGTCGCTCTTGGAGAAGCTCCGCGTCGAAACATTTAAAATAAGTACAGCGGGACTCCGGTTCGGACTGCTCTACGAGGAAGAAAAAAAGTAGAGATCCTTCGACAAGCTCAGGATGACAGTCTCAGATTCAATCCATTAAATTTTTTATGCGCATTAACAAATACATCTCTCTCTGTGGAATTGCGAGCCGTCGCGCCGCCGACACCTTGATTGAAGAAGGCCGCGTGCAGGTGAATGGCGAAGTCATTAAGGACCTCGGCCACCAGGTTGACGAAAACGCCGACGAAATCCTAGTCGACGGCAAGCCCGCCAAGCTCCCCCGCAAGACGACGACCATCATGTTCCACAAGCCGGCCGGCTGCGTTTGCACCAAGACCGACCCGCAGGGCCGCCGCACCGTGTACGATTACTTGCCGCCAGCATACCAAAGCTTAAAGTATGTGGGCCGCCTGGACTTGCAGAGCCGCGGACTGTTGCTATTTACCGACGATGGCGAACTCTTGCACCGACTCACGCACCCGAGCTACGAAATTCCGCGCAGCTACTACGTGTGGACAGACCGCCCGCTGAGCGAGCACGCCGCCCAAAAGCTGGTAGACGGCGTCGACATTCGCGAAGAAGGCGCCGAGCAAGAAGAAATCGCATTCGCCACCGACATCTATTTAGAGAAGGGCTTCGCCGAACTCGTGCTAATCGAAGGCAAGAACCGCGAAATCCGCCGCATGATGCGCGCCGTGGGCTACGAGATCCGCGACCTCAAGCGCGTGAGCTACTGCAAGCTGACCTTGGGCGACTTGCCCGCCGGCGAATTCCGCGAACTCACCGCAGATGAGATGAACAAACTGAGGCAAGCGGTTCACGTAAAATAATGTGAGATGTGTGATGAGGAATGTGAAATGAAAAACAGATCATATCTAATCTCACATTACACATTTCACATCACTCATTTATTAACCAGTAACGAATAACTCTTATGTCAAGGACTCTCTACATCGGGGATGTGCATGGTTGCGCCGACGAACTGGAGCGCATTGTAGACGCATTCGGTTTTGTACGCGGCAAAGACACGCTGTACCAGACCGGCGACATCATCAACAAAGGCCCCGACATGTTGCGGGCGTTGAAATTCGTCAAGGACAACGGAATCCTTACGGTGCGCGGGAACCACGAAGAGCACTTGATTCGCGCATTGGAACTGCCCGAAAGCGACTGGACTGAAAAGCAGCGAGCCCGCTTCGCGAAGCTCCCCATGGAAATTTGGCACGCAATCGCAGCCGAAGTAAGCACTTGGCCCCTATGGCGAGACACCCCACATGCACTGCTAGTTCACGCCGGTTTGGAACCGGGAAAGGTCAGACTAGAGGACATGGATCCCGAAGTTATTTTATCCGTAAGATACTGGAACGACAGGCCTTGGTTTGAACAAATTAACTGGAACAAAACTATCGTATTCGGACATTGGGCCAAGATGGGATTCGTGAATCTGCCCGGGTTTATTGGGCTTGACGCCGGTTGCGTTTACGGCAAAAAGCTTATGGCCTGGTGCCCCGAAGAAGATAAATTCTACGAAGTACCCGCCGCCAGGGAATACTCTCCGGTAAAAGATAAAGCAAAAACCGCTATTGACGCCCCCTGCATTGTACCGGGAGATCAGTTACCTGAATCCAAGCAACCGAAATCTTTCGAAGACATCAAGGCAAAAATTGCAAACGGCGATATCGCGATTGCCGACGACAGCGAACATGCGAAAGAAATTCGCAAAGCGTCGCCCAGTGTTGCGGCCGAATGGGCCGGCTACGTTTAAAAATCACAATTCTTAACGCAGCGGTTCTGATCAAATTCCGCTTCGAGAACCATGACGCCTTTTTTGTAACGGCGGTATGGTCCCTGACGCAATCCGCGTTCCAGCATCATTTCTTCTTTAAGGCCGCCGAGTTCATCGAAGATTTTTGCAGTACCATGTAACTGCCCGCGCATGTACGGCAACTTGCGGCGGAGTCTGCCCTGTTCGTCCCATTCTTCGGTCATGCCGTCGAGCACACCGGAACGATAGACTTCTTTACTTTTCTTTTTTCCGTTCTCAAAGTAAATCGTCGAGATTCCCTCTTCGATTCCGTTCTTATAGCCTATGGTCTGCCAGACTTTTCCGTTTTCGAAATAGCTCTTGAACACGCCGTCAAGCTTACCGTTTTTATAAGGAGCCTCGACTGCGATTTTGCCATTGGGGTGATAACTGTAGGCGATTCCTTCACGAATGTTCGTCCCTTTTTGGACTGCGTAAAGGCGTGAAAGCGTACCTTCGGCGTAAAATTCTTTTATCGTATCAAGCGCTACCGCTGGCGAATTCTGCGCCAGCGCAATCGAGCAGAGCCCACATAGAGAAATACACAACGAAAATAACGTTTTCATCGGTTACAAATGTAGCTTTATCACCGATAATTATGTATTTTGCCATTGCTTATGCGCATTACTTTTTTAAATCCCCCGTTTCATCCGATGTTCAGTCGCGAGTCCCGCAGTCCGTGCGTGACCAAGTCTTCTACTCTTTATTGGCCCATGTTTTTAAGTTATGCCGCCGGCACTGTCGAAGCTGACGGTAACGAGATTCAGCTCATCGATAGCCCGGCCATGGAACTGGACCTTACGCAGACTTTGGATGGCATCAAGAAGTTTGACCCCGAACTCGTAGTTTGCAGCACGAGTACGCCAAGTATTTTGAACGACCTGAAGGTGGTGCACGCCATTAAGGAAGCTCTGCCGAAAACCAAGATCGCTATCATGGGTACGCACGCTACCGCCGAACCGCTGGAATCCATGGAAATGGAACCGAGCCTCGACTTCGTGATTATCGGCGAAGCGGACTACACTGCAAGGAACCTCGCCCGCTACCTGCGCGGCGATATCAAGGAAATTTCTAGTATCGCTGGCCTCGCCTTCCGCAAGGCCGATGGCACTGTCGACTTCCAGCCGGAAGGTCCGAAGATTGAAAACCTGGACGAAATCCCCTGGGTTTCCAAAGTTTACCGCAAGTACCTGTACAGCTGCTACAAGAAGTATTTCTACGGCGCCAACCTGAACCCGCTGATTGTGATCCTGTCGGGCCGTGGCTGCCCGAACCGCTGCAGCTACTGCGTGATTCCGCAGACGCTGAACGGTCACAAGTTCCGTCGTCGCTCCCCGAAGGATGTGGTGGATGAACTGCAGTACATCAAGGACAACTTTGACGACCTGGGCGAGGTCTTCTTCGAAGACGACACATTTACCGCAAGCCACGAACACGTCCGCGAAATCTGCAACCTGATTCTGGAACGCGGCCTCAAGATTACCTGGAGCTGCAACGCCCGCGCCGATGTTCCGCTCGACTTGCTCAAGCTCATGAAGAAGGCCGGCGGTCGCGAAATGTGCGTGGGCTTCGAAAGCGCATCTCCGGTGGTTCTCGAGAACATCCACAAGGGTGTGAAAAACACCGACAAGGCAATCGAGTTCACGAAGAATGCCCGCAAGGCAGGACTTTTGGTGCACGGCTGCTTCATGGTCGGTAACCCAGGCGACACGCCGGAAACGCTCCGCATGACGCTGGACTACGCCAAGAAGTTGAACCCGAATACGGCTCAGTTCTACCCCATCATGGCATACCCCGGTACCGAAGCTTACAAAGAAGCTCTCGCAAGCGGCGCCCTGCAGACAAAGGATTACAACCAATGGCTGGACAAGGACGGTTTCCACCGCACCACAATCCAGCGCGGCGAACTCACCAGCCAGGCACTCGTGGACTTCTGCGACAAGGCCCGCCGTGAATTCTACCTGCGTCCGAGCTACATTCTGCGTCAGGGCATCATGGCCATCAAGAATCCGCGCGAACGTTACCGCGTAATGCGTGGATTCGGCACGCTCGTGAAGCACCTGTTCCGCAAGCACGGACAGCTCGCCCCTGTGGCGCGCCAGGCCCCGACTAATAAGGCGTAGGGGAAAACCTTAGTTTTTCCCCTAGACTTTTTTTCTTTTTAAAAAGTAAAAACCGCGACTCACAAGTCGCGGTTTTTGTCGTTACTTTATATTCAGCCTACTTTACGTTCACACGGCGCATGGCAATGCCAATCCTTACCACGTAAGAGCCGGAACCCAGTGCAGGGACAACGGTTTCCGCAGAAGTGATCTTGCCGCGCAGCACGACACGGCCCTGCAGGTCCATGACGGCATAAGTCTTCTGCAATGCAGTAACCGGTTCGTCCATTACAATCTTAAACTGGAAGGGGCCAACCATCTTGACGCGGAAAGACGGTTCTGCAAATTCTTCGTCACCTTCTTGAGACTTTTCCTCACTGTTATTGGAGCTACCTTCCTTAATCACGGGCACCCACGGCGAGGGCAAACGAATCGTCTCGTTATAGGCCGTCGGCGAATTCCAATGATAATCGGCATCCGCCTTGGCGCGCAAAGTATCCTTAGAGCTCAACTTGACCTGGTCTGTCCAGTATATCTTATCCAGATCGGCCATCAAGCGCACATAATCGCCCACTTGCGGAGAAAGCTTTTTGCTGTCGTAAACAAAGCGGACTTTGCCCAAGGCGCCATCGGTCGTAATGGACGGATCCAGTTCAGATTCCACCTTTGTAGAGACATAGCGGTCCGCCTCGGACTTGATGCTAGTCGCGGAATTCAGATAAAAGCCCAGAGATACTCGCTTCTTAGATTCCGTATTCAACACAACCGGTTCAGAAAGCGTCAATACTAAGCTATCGCGACCTGTAGGTTCACCCTTTGCATTTTTCATGGTAAAGAGCTCGGCTCGCAACGGCACGGGAGCAATTCGGTCCGTCAGAGCGCCTACAAAGCTCTGCTTTACCGATTTTCCCTTATCCTTGAATTCGGAATAGGCATAAACCTTGCCCACGCCGGCAGTCTTCACTTCTTTAGAAAGTGCAACTCCACTCACGGTAACAACATTGGAACAATAGCCTTCCTTCTTCGATGAGCAGTCAATATTATCGCTATCCAACGAGATCAAAGCGTTACAATAAACTTGGGTGTCCTTGGGAGAGGTTGAGAAACCTTCTTCGTAGGGGTTATGGGTTTCTGCAGAGACAGAATCCCACAGCACACAAACCTTACTCGGCAAGGAATCCTTGTGAAGGGCGCGGTTGAAGTAGATTGCCACAGAATCCGCAATACCATCCAGATACTCGTAATTCATGCTAAAGTACGGTTCCGGAATCTTGTATTTCTGGACAGGCGTAGCTCCATGCACGTCAAACACATCGGCCATAACCGGGTAAGGTACCGGAGACTGGCGGAAATAAATAGGCGAATAGGTCGTTCCCACAGCATCGTTGTATTCCACAGCAATTGTTGCCGGATTATCGAATTCGGGATCAGTGTCGTAACGATACGCCTTGAGCGAACGCACAGAAACCATCGCAACGCCATTTACAAAGGCAACAGTATCAGAAACGAATTCAATTTTCGGAGAAGTCTCTACACCCTTGTGAATCTTGATTCCATCGCATTCCTGCTGGCAGAAATAATACTTACCGTTCACATCGGGCTTAAGAATCGCCACATACAAATCATAAACAGAGCCAACCCAACGTTCTTCGTAAGTGCCATCGGCATCGGGTTGTTGTCCCTTTTCTTGAACAGCTGTCGTCGGATCAGAAGTAGACACGAATGCCAACTTCGGCAGGTAATAGCTGATCGACATGACCGTCTTGCCACCAGACACCTTAATGTCAAATGATTCGATGGGCTTGGTCAAATTGCTCATAGAAACAGTCGCATAGACCGTATCGATACCAGACGTTCCTACTATACGCTTCTGCCCCGAAGTCAGGGGAACAAGCTTACCATCGGCATCCTTGTAGAATACTTCCATTACATCGCTGTACGAAAGCGTATACATAATTCCCGATGCTTCTTGCGGGAACACTTCTAACGGTTCTCCGTCATTAAGAGGTTCATCGACACTGGAAATATAGACCGGAACAAGGTCACCTCCCAAGGCAGACGTTTGAATCAAGATATTTCCGTCCGGCACAACTTCATCGTTGGCATCCTTGGTAACGGCGTTACGATAGACTACATCTACATTGCCACCTGCGGCACGGAAAGTAGCCACCTTCGCAGACTTGCCATTGATATTCATAAACAGCGTGTAACGGCCGGGATTCAAGCAAACCTTAGATTTGTCAATCTTAGGTGAAGTAATATTCGTCAGGTCGATACCGCACTTGTACACACCCGGAGTAGAAATATTGGCAAAGCCTTCTTCAGGTTCGGAATCAATTGTGTTCCCATGCACCAAGGTGTAAGACACAGGAATACCGACATTGACAATATTCTCATCACAAACGGTATCCACTTCTGCAATGGCACTCATAGCGGCAGCGCAAGAGCCATCATTCGCTTGAGTATAGCAAACATGGAAATCTTCTTCGCCATTGGCTTTTTTCGTCTTCTTGATGTCGATTCCCACCTTCTGCTGAATATACATGTTCGTCTTGATACGAACGTTACTCATGGTGGTACGACGGTCACAGAAGAAAATATCGATATCGTATTTGTTACCATACACCAATGATCCACTTAGGCCTTCGAACCTGTCAAGATCCACGTATCCAGGGGCCGCCAAATGGGTACCGCCAATATCAACAGCCAATTTATTATCGATAAACACCCAGATATCATCGTCGCCACGGAAGCTAAAGCGCAGTCCCGGCTTGTGAGTAAACTTTGCATGGGATTCAAAGCAGAAATGCTGGTTACGGCCAGTCTTTGATGTCCAACGAGGCGTTCCCATGCTACTACTAGTCGAACTTGCATACGTTTCCGTACCTTCTACAAAATAAGGCCAACCGGTAGGAGCTGTATAATATGCACTCCAGCCAAACATTCCTTGAAGCCCCGGATACCAATCTTCAAAAGCGGCCTCAGTATATTCACCATCAGCGAACAAACCAGTGCAATCATGGCCGCCGTCCCAACCAGGTCCATTACAAGCAATATCAAGTACAGGGGCTCCTTCTATAGGATCGTTTTCTCGCAATAAAGGAGCATAAAAAGTTGGGCCTTCAGCCAGACGTTTGAAACGAGCCTGACTCACAGGTGTTTGAGTCGGATCTGCAGCCAAGATAGTCGCATCCTTCGAAAGTTCCACCGGATAAAAGCCGCCTTGTACAGCCGCTCCGGGACTTGTATAATAGTCCGAATCAAATTCCCACTTACCATCCTGTGAACGCCAGAACGGCATATCAAAACAACTCTTTTCGTTCACCCCTTCGGTGTAATTGAACAATTGGTTAAAGAACTTTTCATTTATAAAGCACTTTTCACCAGCCTTAGCCAGTTTCGGCTTTTTCGTGGTGGGATCCAAGGTAGATTCCACAATTCCTGGCGTCACACCTATGCAGGCATTAATGGCTGTTCTCACAACAATCGTATCCACACCAGGGAAACCAAATTGGCATCCCTCACCACCAGCAGCATAACAGGAGAATGACGGATGCAATTTGGCATCGGTATCATAAATGATGGCGGCTAACGAATAAGAGCATGTTCCTTCAATGCCATCAATTTCGGCAGCACTGTAATAAAAACCATCTTCATTCGTTTTTTGATCTTCGTCTGGAACAAAGAACAATGAGTCTACACCCATCCCGAAAAACAATCCCATCGGAATCGGGGTTGCAACATCAGAATCTTCCCAATTGCCGCGCAAACCAATCAGATCTTCATGAATTCCCGTAACAGGATCAATGGCGGCTCCATCACGATAAAGCACCACATTATCCGAGATTTCCTCGTTCCAGAATATATAGGAATACCAACCGCACATATCTGCCACAGCAGTCAGGGGTTTTCCCGTCTTGCCCCCATCAAAACTCAGCATGGGAAGATCCGCCATCCATTCTTCCATATCTGGCGGAATCATCACAAAGAAATACTTGGCGTCAGGAGGATTTGCACTCACAACCGTTTTGCCAGGCTCCACAGGATTTTCGAAAATATAAAGTTGGGCCATTTCTGCACAGGAAAAAGCATCTTCCTGATACCATTTTTCATTAAAAACTTTAGTTGTGACACCATTTCCTGTAAACTCAGGAATTTGGGTAAAAACAAAATCGTCATAATAATCCATTCCAATCTTACTTGCATCTATTTTATACCATCCATCTTCTATAGATGTTTTAGGAACAGGATCAAATCTACCTGCAGAAAACAAATAGACACTAGACCAATCGGCAGGAGCCTTAAAATAAATCGTTCCCTCGCACCTCAATGCGAACGCGCTTTGCACTCCAACCATAGCAAGGAGCAACACAAAAACAAAATTCTTTATCATCGTATTCATTTTTCAAACTCCTTTAGATAAACCAGAAAGCAATGTTGAACTGCCACTGCCATGTTTTGGGAGAATCATCGGCATCGCTAAGGGCCGTAATGCCATAAACAAAACGAAGTCCAATATCAAGCATCGTTTTTCCGATGGGTCGCATTCCACCGATTCCGTACACCGTTGCAAATTCGAATACGTCAAAGCAATCGTGTTCCCTAAATTCTTCGGTACCGTAAATATCAGTCACCGAGAACTTGGTCTTTGAATACAGATTAAAGGACATCATGGGACCCGCCTCAAGGTAAACCCTGGAGGGGAACATAAAGCGCAAGGCCAGAGGCACATCGATATTCATCTGGCGCACATAATACTTCATCTTGATATCGGATTTTTCGGGCTGACGGGTTTCGTCATCCCAATACAGTCTTACCGAAACATCGGATTCGCCGTCACCACGCCTCGATGCAAGGGCCAGATCGGCACGAACGCCAAAATAGGAGTTAATCAGGAACAAGCCACTCAAGCCCACATTGGCACCTATGCCCCAATAGTTGGCCATGACATCGTCCGCGCCCTTGACTTTCAACTGGTAACCTTCGCCCGATTCGATATTGTCGAAACCGAACTTGGTACCATGGAAATCGTTGTAAGTTCCAGCAACAATGAGACCGGCCCAGAAGCGTTTCATTCCGGAGTCAGAAGAGGCCTTGGCGGGGGCGGCAGGAGCTGCGGCAACCTCTTTAGCGGCGGGAGCGGGCTTCTCGGCGGGTTTTGCAACCGGTTGAGGAGCCGGCTGCGGGGCAGGAGCCGGTTCAGCTTGCTGTACGGGGGCCGGAGCAGGTGCAGGCTGCGGCGCTGGAGCCGGTTCTGCCTGTTGCACGGGGACCGGAGCAGGCGCAGGCTGCGGCGCTGGAGCCGGTTTTGCCTGTTGTACGGGAGCCGGAGCAGGCGCAGGCTGCGGCGCTGGAGCCGGTTTTGCCTGTTGTACGGGAGCCGGAGCAGGCGCAGGCTGCGGCGCTGGAGCCGGCTTGGGCTGTTCAACCACCTTGGGCTTACTAACGACAGCATCTCCCCATAGATCGTCTTGGGCAAACGCAGAGAAAGCGAGCAACAACGTGCCCGCACAAACTATATTACGAATCGTTTTCATATTTTCCTATTAGTACAATTTCTTCATGTCAGTGAGTTCGCCAGCCTTTTCATGGAAAAGAACCAACGAGCCACCTTGCAACTTTTTGAAAACCGCAGTCAGCTTTGCAACAACAGGCTCTTCTTCAAAACCTATTTCGTTGTAGGCGGTTTCACCAATCACAATACCCACATTCATCAGGTCCGGAGACTTGCGACGCAGGTAATTCAGAAAGTCTTCATCGTTATTCAGAATATCCGTTGCGGTCGGCTTTTCAAGTTCAGCCGGGTCGCGAGTGCTCACCAAGAGGGGGTACATCGCATCAGAAATGACCTGCTTAGAATTGAGGTAGAAAGTATTGCCCACAAAGAGGCTGATGGAGTCATTCAAAACCTGGCGCACTTCGAGAATTACATCGCTCTGTGAAGATGCTTCCTGGATTTCGAGTTTAGACGGACCGCAAGCCATAAGAGCCAGCGAAACGACAGACAGGACTGCTAGGGCAAGTTTTTTCATATTTTCACCTCTTTATTGTATAGCAAAGATATATTTTTTTTAAGAAATAGTGAAAATATTTGTCTACAAAGAGGGCTTTTAGCGGTTTTTCAATATAACCAAGGCCCGTTCAATGAGCTCGGGTTTCAAGTCAAAAATGCGGCTCAAAGTTTCAACGCGAGATGACTCCTCGATTTTTTCGATGCAGGAACCATTGGCATCGCGGGTCACGAGGTTGCCCTTCTGGTAATAATACTGCACGCCCCTTTCTCGGTCCAAACGGTTCAGCACCGGATAAGTCATCATTTCCCGATAAAAACTTTCGTTCCAGTGCTGCTTGAATTCATCCACAGACACTCCCTCTACAGGGTATTCAAATCGAAGTTTCATGGGAGCGCCCGCACCGCCAGTCCAAAGTTCCATAGAATCTGCAGTCGGACGCACAAGCTTGACACAATTAGGCACTAACGGAAAAAATGCAGAGCCCGTTCCCTGCGGCTGCGGCAAGGGTATCGGAAGCGGATCAAAAATCAGGTAACCGGGATCAAAGAGATATTCAGTAGACGAGAGAAAATCAGAATTAGAAGCCAATGTCATCCTGAGCGAAGAACCGGCAGGTTCGAAGTCGAAGGATCCATCAGGATCGGGCAATATTAATGCGCAGTGAATGTTGCGTTCCTTGCGCTTATGGCCCATGACAAGACGCGGGTTCAATCCCATGTCCCTAAAAACCTGATACAAGTGCCAGGTCATGCTAAAGCATGTACCGCCACCCATCCAGGCGTCCACATCATTCTGGAAACTGTCATCCAGTTTCTGCGCAGCAGAAGAACTCCCCGTGGATTCCAGACGGATAATCTTCGTCAGGTTCTCGTAGGTGACTTTGGACAGTCTGTCGCAAATGTCCTGGATTTTTTTCCATTGTTCAGGGAGCATGGAACAAATTTAAAAAAGCATGGAGATGCCGTCGACACCGAGAACGGTAAGGCACGCCACAACGGCAACGCCCACCAGCCCCTGACCAAGGAGCGATGCAATTACCGCAGCAATCAGGGCGCAAGCACCCGAAAGCACACTATCCGTCGAATACAGAATGGCAGGAACCGTCATGGCCGCGAGCACGGTGTAAGGCACATATGCCAAGAAGGAGCGCCAGAAACGGCTCTTGATTTTACCCTTCAGCAAGACAAAGGGAACCGCGCGCAACAGGTAAGTCACGCCTGCCATAACCAGCAGGAACAAGAAGTAATCTCTTATGTGCATGCATCCTCCTGCGATTCCTCGTCGTCTTTAATCGGGAACAGTGCAGCACCGATAATCGAGGCTACCAAAGCGCAAATGATGATAGCAAAGCCAACCGTCACGCCACTGAGCGCCGGTACAAACTTGAACGCAAGGCTGCAGGCAATCGCAATCAAAACAGCGATAAACGTGGGGCGGTGCACCTTCATTTGCGGAACAACAATAGCGATAAACATGCCATAGAGGGCAACGCCCAAGGCATTCGTCACGACAGCAGGCAAAATTTCACCACAAATAGCCCCACACAAGGTACCCGAAGACCAACCTATATAAGGCAATGCCATGAGGCCTGCAAAATACCGGGCAGTCACCGGTTCCCTCTGACTAACCGCAAGGGCATAGATTTCATCGGTAATTCCCGTTGCCAAAAGCAAGCGCTTGAAAGTGCCAAAAGTCGGCGCCACCTTCTGCGACAAAGAAATCGCCATAAGGCTATAACGCAAATTGATAAAGAAGGTGGCTATCGCCATTTCAATAAAAGTACCTGCAGCATCGGACATAATCTGCAAACCAGCAAACTGCCCCGCCGAGGTCAAGTTCGTCATCGAAATAAAGGTGACCAGCGGCCAACTAATCAACTTGGACCCGGCAATACCGAAGGAAAACGACACCGCAAAGTAGCCGAGTCCTATAGGAAAGCCATCTCTTACACCATCCGAAAATCTCATGGGCCCAAAATATAGAAAAAAACATCAGAAATGTATGCAGATATGCAAATCTATGCAAAAGAAAAGCCCCCGCCATTCGGCAGGGGCATTATCACCTACAAATCCATTTACTTAATCGAAATCCGGCGAGTCAGGCTGTCGGAGCCCGCACTCACGCGTACAATGTAGTTGCCCTGGCGGAGCATGTCGAGGTTCACGGCACCCTTCACCTGCCTGAAGCTTGCCACCGGACGGCCCTGCATATCAAACACATTAACGTTAGCCCATTCGACACCGCCGACATTCAACATGCGGCCTGCAACAGAAAGCTTCAGAGAGCCCATATTCTGAGCAACGATACCCGTTGTTCCGATAGAGCTAGAGGTCGGTTCCGCAGAACTGCTAGAGGCTACAGAGGAGCTACTTTCGGCAGCAATTACCGTCAGATTCAGCTTGTATTCCTGAGTGTTGATGGTGAAGGTTTCGGTGTAAATTCCTGCAGCAAATTCCTTCGGAACAGTTCCCGAAACAACCAAGCCCAGGTTATTCGATTCGATATTCAAGAAGTACAGATTCCAAGTACGAGTATAATCCTTGGCGTTCTTGAATGTAATGGCTTCAAGCTTACCGTTCTGAGCAACGGCCTGTTCCAAATCGCCGCTGACAACGACAGCGTGAGCCGCAGAAGAACTGCTTACTACGCTAGACGAAGACACCGCCGAACTGGAGGAAGCAACGGAGCTAGACGAGGGAACAACAGAACTGGAGGAACGAGCAATCGAGCTAGAAGAAGGTACCGCAGAACTGCTAGAGGCAACGGAGCTGGAGGATCGCGTCATGGAACTAGAAGACGCAACAGAGCTCGAAGAGCGAACCACAGAGCTGCTAGAAGTCACAACGGAACTAGACGAGCGGGCTACAGAGCTGGAGGAACGTGCTGCGGAACTGGAAGAACGTACAGAAGAGCTAGAAGACGTTGGAAGCGCAATCGCCATTCCAGTGCAACGCACATCGTCGACATACAAGTAATCGAGAGTCGGCTGATCGCCCTTGACCTCCCAGGTGAATTTGGCAATACGCTTCTGAGAAAGATCCACCGGCTCGGGCCATGCTTCCTGAGAAAGCATATTCCAAGGAATCGTCACCGTCGTCCAAGTACTCGATGCGGACTTATGAATCTGATGGTAGCCATAATCCAAGACTTCCGTATCTTCGGCCTTGAAGTTATGGGCAGCACCCTTGTACTTGTAAGTAATCTGCTTACAGGCCGACAAATCGTAGGCGGTCTGCTTTGCATTCAGCGAAAGACCCAAGGCAACATAGGGGTCATACAAGTTATCACCCTGCGAGAGCTTGATTCCAGTGACACCAGCCACATACTTGGTGGAGTTTCCGGCCTTGGAACCAGCGAATATAACATCGTAGCCACCGCGAGCACCTTCGCCGTTCGTAATCGTAGAAGCACCCATGTCACCATCGTCGGTGTAAGCGTACCATTCGCCACCAGTAAAGGTATAGTTGTCACCATCTTCCAGATCGTCGATGTAGTCGGTATAACCCGCCGGAAGAGAACTAGAAGAACTTGCAATGGAGCTGCTAGAAACCGGCACGGAACCATCGCAGGCCGTATAAGATTTGGGGAGCGAAGCGAACACATTGGAATTCACCCACTGACCACTCGTAGAATAGGACGGATTGTCCGCACTGCCGGTATAATAAGAAGCATCTTCATCTTTGTTAGACACAGACCAGTTCGCACCGGAAAGCTTATGCGATTTCATCCAGTTGTACCAGATGGTGCTATTGGAGGCATCGAAGCTGCCGTTGCCCGAAGAGTGGACCGTCCCCCATTCAGTAACGAATACCGAAAGGCCGCTGTTCATTGCCGAAACCGCATTGGCCCCTTCCCGGTTAGTTTCATGGGAACCCGCATAATAGTGGAATGTGTAAGCTGTATTATTCTCGGAATCTGTAACGGGATTACTCGCCGCTTCGTTGGGATACTGGTCCCAGCTGCGGTTACCCACCACAATCAGGTTATCTGAATACTGACGGATTACCTTCACCACTTCGTCGGCGTAAGTCTTGATAGAACCCCAGGACTGGTTTTCTAAAGGTTCATTGAAAATTTCAAAGATAACGTTGTCGTATTGCCCCCACTCCCGTGCCATGGTAGTAAAGAACGCCTTTGCATTATTCACGTTGTCTGCGGCATTGTGGCTATGGTAGTCGATAATTACGTAGATGTCGTTATCGATAGCAGCCTGCACCACAATATCCATCAGACCTTTATAATATTTTTCATTGGAAAAATAGTTGCCAGCGCCCCAGTTTCCATCCACACCCATCGGGGCACGAATCAGCTGGATATTCTGTTCACGGACAAGTTTGTCCACATGTTCGGCAGTCCAGAAAGGAGCACCCACATCGCTTGAAATACTCCAGAAAAGGCTCATGCCCTGCACAGCCACTTCGGCACCATCGGTAACACCCTTGCAGGCTCCATAAATTTGGCCCTTGCCACTGGAATTTTTACCAGCCAGCAATTCACCGTAAGCACTCACCGGGCCAACGCGACCAAAAGAAAGGGAAACAAGGCCCATAGCGAGAACGCCCAAGCCCAACATCTTTGCGCTAAAATTGATTGCCATACATCCTCTTTTTACCAATTTTTCGCTGACAAATTTAGATTAATAGACCCCTTTTTTCACGTGATTTCAAGCACATAATAAATTGATAATGTTTACGCATGTACACTAACTGTACCTATGCGGAACAACGAGTTCCACAAAAAAAAGAACCCCTGCATATTGCAGGGGAACCAAACGCGTTTGCGACGGAAAACGAATTAGTTTTCGTTGTTGTGCATTTCCATCTGTTCGCGGTCCATCGTGTGCTGCAAGTATTCCTTGAAGTCACGGTCGATGTTCACACCGTCGAGGTCGAGATCATCGTTTTCCAACACGAACACGGCGCTCGGGTTATCGAGCCAGCCGACCACGTCCACCTGATCGAGCTTCATGGACTTGTCACCAGCAGCCTGTGCAACGTATTCAATCTTGGACTTCTGAACCCAGCCCTGTCCGCAAGGACCCTTCACGAGCACTTCCGTTTCGCCGTCCTTAAGGATCGTCAGTTCGTCATTGAAGCCTGCGGTACAAACAACGGAACCACCATCTTTTTCCTTGGTCAGGTCCACGTCACCCAGCTTAGATTTGACCTTCTTGCCAGCAGCGAAAGAAACGCTAACCATCAGAGCAAGAGCAATTAAAAGCACCTTTTTCATATCTTTCCTCAGAAACAGGTTAAAAACTTGACAATGCAGATACGAATATACCTTTTATTTTTGACTTTCGTCACAATTTCTTTTAAATTTTTGCGATATGAAGAAGATTTTACTTATTTTGACCCTCATTTTGGCACTTTTGGGCACTTTTTTAGCCCTAAACCTCAAGTCTAGGATGGAGGAAAAGGCTCAAAACAGTCAAACTGTGCTCCTGGAAGTCCCCAAAGGTAGTTCTCCCTCGAAAGTTTTCCAGATTCTAAGACAGAACGGAATCTGGAGCGACGACCTCGCCTTCCGGTTGACCATGAAAAGGTTAAACCCGAGCCTCAAGGCCGGCTGGTTCGAAATCCCCGCAGGGCTTACACTGCCCCAGGTACTGGACATTATCGCAAGCGGCAAGGTCGCCGTGCGCCGCGTAACCATCCCCGAAGGACGTGCCTCCTGGGAAATTCCCGACTACTTGAAAAAGGCTTACCCGGACCTGAACGAGACCCGTTGGAACAAGCTCGTCCAAGACCCGAAGTTCGCCCGCTCGCTCGGAGTCGAAGCAAACTCCTTGGAAGGTTACCTGCTCCCCGACACCTACCCCTTCCCCATCGACGCCAACGAAGAAACCATCCTCAAGCAGATGGTGGCCGCCAACCTGAAGGTCCGTGACGAGATGCAGAAGAAGCCCGGCTCCATGTGGAATACCCTCGGCAGTTGGCACAAGGTGCTCACGCTTGCAAGCGTGGTCGAAGAAGAAACAGGCATCCCCGAAGAACGCCCGCTGATTGCAGGAGTGTTTCACAACCGCCTGCGCATCGGCATGCCGCTCGGAGCCGACCCCACGGTGCGGTTCATTTTTAGGAACCTGACCGGCCCCATCTACAAGAGCCAGCTCAACAGCAACAGCCCCTACAACACCCGCAAGTTCAAGGGACTCATGCCGGGACCCATTTCGAACCCCGGTCGCAAGGCAATCGAAGCAGCACTCTTTCCGGCCAAGACCGAAGCCCTGTATTTTGTCGCTAAAGACGACGGCTCCATGACGCATTTCTTTAGCTCCAATTTGGCAGATCACAACAAGTACAAGGACGTTGCCGCCAAGAACCGTGGCGAGTAAGTTCAAACAATCCTATCTCATTGATAGGTCTTAAATTAAGTCTTTTACAAAAAACAAAAACTGTAAATCCGTTCGTTAAGAAAGCAAAATATAGTCCCCAAAACACCTTTGGGCGTACTCCCTTATTTTCTATATTGCGGCTCAAACAAAAATCAACAAAAAGAAAGACTCGGCTGTCTAAATTTATGGCGTTGGCCAGCCGAGCAAAGAAGGAAAATCATGAGCGAAGCATGGAAAGGCTTTGAGGGCGGACGTTGGCAAGAAGAGATTAACGTACGCGACTTTATTCAACGCAACTACACCGCATACGAAGGCGGCAAGGAATTTTTGGCAGGCCCGACAGACGCCACCGAAAAGCTCTGGGGAGAACTCCAGAAGCTGCAGGCCGAAGAACGCAAGAAGGGCGGCGTGCTCGATATGGATACCGACATCGTTTCGAGCATCACGAGCCACAAGCCCGGCTACATCAACGAAAGCCTCAAGGACCTGGAAAAGGTCGTGGGTCTTCAGACCGACAAGCCGCTGAAGCGCGCATTCATGCCGTTTGGCGGCATCAAGATGGCCGAAGAATCTTGCCAGCAGTACGGCTACACTCCGAGCGCCGAACTCCACAAGATCTTTACCGACTACCACAAGACCCACAACCAGGCAGTGTTCGACTGCTATACTCCGGAAATCCGTGCCGTGCGCAAGGCCCACTTGCTGACCGGTCTTCCGGACACTTACGGTCGTGGCCGTATCGTGGGTGACTACCGCCGCGTAGCCCTTTACGGTATCGACTACATCATCCAGCAGAAGCAGAACGACCTCGCCCACGTGGGTGACGGCACCATGACCGACGACGTGATTCGCCTGCGCGAAGAAGTCGCCGAAC